>OODJ01002706.1_pt1 | contig 11454 bp, 16 predicted proteins | sample 1671611 | NCBI WGS metagenome assembly OODJ01 (sample SAMN06348174, study PRJEB24527) | human gut metagenome | biome: human gut; feature: ankylosing spondylitis patient; material: feces | host: Homo sapiens | place: China | collected 2015-10 | reverse complement strand
TATTATTGGGGCGGCATTACCGATGAAGATGCAATCAAAAGAAGAAAAGAGCTTTGGTGTGGAAATATGACCATTTCCGAGGATGCCACGGCAGAAGAGGCTTTTAATACGCTGCGGCAGCGTTATATGATCCCGGATGATGTGGATTATGAGATGGCCCATAAAGTGCTCTCGATCTGGCAAGAGGTACAAAACCTTGCTTTCAAGAGTTATGTGCCTGTGACCATTGCACAGGATGTAGATGCAAACTCCGTGGCGGAGATTACAACACGAAGCACTGAATTGATCGGTATGAGCGCTGAGCAGAGCTATACGCGTGTGTATCCAAAGAATACGACAGCGGCGCATATTGTAGGATATATGGGGAAAGTATATTCAGAAGAGGAATTGGCAGAGCTGGAGGAAAAAGGGTATAGCACCGATGCCACGGTAGGGGTTTCCGGTGTAGAAGCAACGATGGAAGAGCAGCTTAGCGCTGCCATCGGTACGCGGGTAGGCAAACAGAAGGCAGAGGTAAACAGCCGCGGCAAGGTAACCAGAATACTGGAAAGTAAAGAGCCGCAGTCCGGCAACGATGTTATGCTGACCATAGACTATGAACTCCAACAAAAGCTGGAAAGCGTCTCTGACGGTAATGCTGCGAACGGCGGCACCGGCAGCAATATCAACGCAGCGGCAACTGATGCGGCTATGGAAGCATTGAAAGCCATGCAGAAGGAACTGGATCTGATGAATACCGTAGTGGGCAGCGTTCTGGAATCCACGGACGACAAGGCTGCGGAGAATGCAAAGGTCAATGTCAACAATGCCATGAATAATTTAAGGAGCGCCATTGACAGCTGCGAGACTTCTGTAAGTAATATGCAGGGAATCTATAAGAATAATCTGGTGCCCCAGATGCAGAAGGTTCTGACAAATATGTCAGATTCTCTGAATCAGGTGACCAATCTGGTAAATACCCTGAGCAATACGGTGAAAAATGTCGGAGTTGTCATGAAAGGTGTCGGTGACACTGTGTCCGGAACCAGTGAGAGTCTGGGACAGATCAAAGATGTGGTAGATAATATCAGCGCCAAACTTACAGATCTGACAGAGAAGCTGGACGGTGCATCCGAAGAGGAAATGATGGATATTCTGGTGCGTTTCCTGGGCGGTGACCCGGATAGCCTGGGAGCTTATTTTGCATCTCCGGTGACCATGGAGACTGTTGCTATGGCTATCCCGGTAATCATCACGCAGGGGTTGATGTTGCTACCGTAATTGCCAGTGGCGTTTCCGAGACAAAAGTCCGCGAACAGAATTGGCACGGGGCCGCCGCTACCGCATTCGCCGCCGTGCCGGCTTCGATAGTTACCGTCGGTACGGAAGGTGCCTGAATCGGGATCGTGAAGTCCTGCGAAAGCGGCTGCTGCTTGGTACAGTTACATCCCCCGTTACACGGAACGTAGGCGATGATACCCTCAACGTGAATCGTCGCCATGTACTGATCCGTACCTACCTGCGCCACGGATTTCAATGAAAATTTCGGATCGAACACAGGGGTGCTTCCGGCACAGGTCGGAGTACACAACCGCTGCGAAATGTTCACCGCCACGAAATACGGCGATGAAACAGCCCCGGCCGCAAGGACGGGAGTGATAACTGCCGCGGGAATCTTGTTGCAACTCATAAAATGAAGTTTTTTTGTTTTACCCCCTACTACATCTGATTTTCTTCCGCGCCGGGAGTGTAAGGCTCGGATTCAGGTATTTCGAGAACCATGTTTTTCTCCATGGCAACGATCCTTTGTTCCATCGCAGCTATACGCTGCTCGAAAGATTGCAAGAACATATTGTTGGCTTTGACAATCTCTTGTACATTTTGAAGAAGCTTGTAAAGTTCGTTCATCGTAAAAATGTTTTAACGAAAAAGTTATCTTTGAATCTATTGAGCGCATCCGTAATCTTCCGAGCTGAAACTATTATCCCTTGCTGATAATTGGAGGATACAAAAGCATGCGCAGCACGTTCTGCCTCTCGTATCTCCTCTTCAGAATCGGCATATATGTAAAATTCGATCTTATACGGTTTCATCGCTATCGTTATTTGTTATCAGGGATCGGTGGAATATCGACAGGGGGCGCCGAAATCGACGGAAGCGGCGCTCCGCCACGGATCATTTGAAAGAAATTCCACCCTTCTATAATATCGCCTTTATGCTCGCCTATCCATCCGAATAAATCATTGGCCCCTGTTTTTATCTGCTCTACTACGGAAGCTTTTGCGGGATCGACATCAGGGAGGCTTGAAAGGTCCTCGGCGATGAACTTGTATAACTTCTCCGCTTTGTCCACATCGTTCCCGCATGCCGTCAAGCACGACATTTTCAGTGATAATTTCGATGTCGCCCGTATCTGTGTAAGGTCAATCTGCGGCTTGCCAAACATATCAGTCATATTTTAAAAGGTCGATAAAAAAATAAGGGGAGGCGGAGATTGTGCGGTCCCCGCCTCCCCGGCACGGTTTAGTTGCCGCACGTGTTGCACGAGCACGGCATCGCCGGCTGATACAGCGCCACAGGCTGCGGGCACACCTGACCGTTTCGACCGCCGTTGGCGAGTATCGACAACGCCTCTGCGGTTGCCAGCGCATTGGCTCCGGCACCCGCCCCGGCACCCGCCCGTACATCGACATACTGGCTGATCGTGGGTGCATGGTTGTTCTGCCATGTTTCACGCGACTGACGCTCGACAAGAGCGTGCGACGCAAGGATGTCGATAGAGCTCTTGTTGCCGGCGGCTGCGGCCTCGGCGGCTTTCTGACGGGCCTTCGACGCCTGGTTTACGCCCCAAAGGCCGGCAAGAGCCAGCAGCAGGGCGCCTCCGCCCAGGCCAGCCGCGAGACCGATACCCGTCGTGGCGGCCCCGTGACGGCGGCAGCCGTAGTTGTCGTAGCTACGGCCAAATCCTCGATTCTCCAGTGCCAAAAAATCGGCGGTCGTTAAGTTGGAATCCATAACTTTGTTGTGCAATAATCCGCCTCTTACCTCTTCGGCGATTGAGGTAGTGATTAAACTACAGCACAAATATCATCGCTTATCGGCTCAATCCCCATTAATTGCTTTCGATGTGCTTTCTTATATTTTGCAAATATATTTTCACCATTTTATTCGCTTTTATCCGGTCTTCGAAATGCGACTGAAGATAGCGTATGGCCGCCGGAGTTTTCCGTGCCTGCGCCGCAATCTGCCCTGGATACAAGCCCTGCTCTTGCAATAAATGGAACAAGATACATCGTGCATCTACAACTTCCACGCTTTTGCAGGAAGACAGAATCTGTTCCCGGGTGATCTCCGTCTGTGAAGATACCGCGTCTAACACCTTGTTAAAAATTTCCGATTTGCACATATCCGATGTTTTTTATAGTTTTGTAGTCTCTCTTACAAACAACTGGTGCCACAACACCCGGAGAGGCTTATTGCCCCTGCCTTGGTGTTGTGGCACCTTTATCACCCACGGAAGGTAAGAGAGACGTGGGTGAAGGCGGGGGCATTTTTTGCGCCTGCCCCCGAGATGGCGATTACTTAACAGCGATTCATAGCCAAATAAATACGCATCTTTTTCGTCTTCAAATAAAGCTAACCGTATTGAAATTCTAAAAACTCCACAGCACGATTCCGACCTGCACTCCGGCCATAGGCTGAAAACCTTGGGGCGTGTATCCAACGCCTACTCCGGCCGTCACGGCGAATCTGCTGCGTTTTGTAGAAGGTTGGGTAATGGTCCGCACCCGCTCGACCTCCCTGATTATCGGGACAATGGTCGGCGTTATCTCCATTAATCGGTTACGGCTTACCGAAGCATCGACAATGAACTGTCCGGTAGAATCGGACGAAAAGTCGAAATGATAATCCCGCGTCCGGAGGTAGTCGGCAATGATCGCCCCGGTATCGGCCGGGATTGTCTGCCACACCGTGTCTGCCGGTTCATGCACGGCCACAGGCCACGGCTCCCGGATGGTGACCGTGACAGGCGGCATGGGTTTGAGCTGGACCGATACGCTGTCGCGCACGGTCACCGAGGCCGCTCCCCGGCGGTATCCCCATCCGAAAAGCAGCGCACTGGCGACAAGCGCGGCGAGCAGGTACGAAATCAGAGGTTTCATCCCTTGATGAATAAATCCCATCCTGACTGTACGTCGGACATTTTGGCTTCCACGCCATTTTCCACGAACGACATTGCCGCAACTACGGGAACCATCACATCCCGGTTGGTCGCGGTGATTCGGCTATCGGCGGGTGCGGACATAGGCGTCCGTGTGGTTCTCGTTACTGGGCGCCCAGCGGCCGATCATCTTCCGGATGGTATCCAGCCCATAGTTGCGCTGGTAATTGTTCAGCAGTTTGAATGCAGCCCGATACCCGTAGGCCATTGTCGTGAACTGCGCGAAACGACTGTCCTTCGACGGCACGATCTCTCCTTGCCAAGGATTGCCACTCTTTGTTTTCTCGATATTCAGCGGGTTGTTGTTTCTTAATCCTCGCGGTGTCATATTCTTTTTTATTAAAGTCATCTTAATTCACGATTCATAGTTTTCATTCTTGCCGAACGGTGGCTGGCGCTTGTCGCATCCCAGGACTTTGCATTTGAGAATCGACAGCGCAGTATTCGCAGAGGATAGTTTGTCGTTTCGTTTGCGCAGCTCGGAATTCTCCTTGTACAGGGCGTCGATCTTCGCATCCTTCCGGTCGAGTGATTCCTTGAGTTCGTCGCAACGGGCCTTTCGCTCTTCGGCGATCCCGCGCCACTCCTCGACGACGGATTTTTCGTTGTCGATCTGCTTGGCCCGACGATTTTCTTTATAGTAAAGCAAAGACAAGGCTCCGCCGCCAGTCAACAACGCCCCGCCCAAGGAAATGATGATCGTAGTCCAGTCCATCCTATCTCGCAGTTAGGGTAAACACGATGAACACCACCCATCCTACGGCTCCTCCTGCGAGCGTCCATAGAATGTCCTGCATGTCGGCTTTCGGGTCGATCTTGCGCTCCTTGACAACGGCGGCCGTCAAGACGGCGATCATCGACACCAGCAAAGGCAACCACCGCCACCAGGCGCCCAACGGCACGGCCACGATCAGCGCCGCGGAGGCGATGACCGCCCCGACTGCGAAGTGTTGGTATTTGTCTTTAGCGATGGCGTTGAGCCATCCGATGAGTTTATTGATAAGTCTTTTCATATATTTGTGGTATTTCGAGAGTTCGACCGACAGGTTACTTATCCGGGAATCGCTCCCTAATCTCGGCCTTCTTTGCCAGGTATAGGGCCTTCTGCTCGTCGGCTTCGAGTATCTTGCCCTCGGCCAGATAGCCCTCGTAGGCCATCAGATATTGATCCGCTTCGGCCCGGTAGGCCATTTCCCGCAACTGTTCGGGATCGGGCTGCGGCTCCGGTACAGACGTGTATTCTTCCCAGCCGACCCGGATGCGGTCGCCGTTGTCGGTGTAGACCTCGCGGAGATCGTTGCCCGGGGTCGTGATCTCCGGGCGCTCCGTATATTCCACGGGTTTGTACCCCATCGGGCCGAGGATCTCCAGCCCGGGGTTCATGATGACCATCCCGCCCTGCCGCACCTCGCCGGGGGCCGGGATCAAATATCCGTTTTCAAGTTTGGCGTATTGCATAGCGATTGCTGTTTGTTATTCGTTGTAGAGGATCTCCGGCGCACCGTTGGCCGCCATGTCGTATCCGCCGATGGACTGAAACAGAGGCTCCATGTACTCGTCGGATAAGGGGAGTTGCTTCGCGCTGTCGAGCCAGGAGATCGGGACAGACACCGGAGTGATCCCCTTGATCGTTACTTTGAGATGACGTGCCGTTGCTGTCTCATCGTCATTACCTCCATATATATAAAGGGCAGGAGTTCCGGATCCTGGCATTTTAACAAGAAGAGTACGAGATTCACCTACTTTAGCTTTTTCAAGCGTACTCCAATATTGGCCATCCGGAGTTAAAATAGTTGCCCCGGTAAGGCCCAAAAATCCTACTGATCCTATTGGTTTAGGTTGGTAATCCCACTCATCAACCACATAGTCTACGCGATATATACAATCATAAGGATATTTTGCTTGAGTAAGAACCGATTTATAATATTCATCACCTATGTTAAATTCATAGATTTTTGCTTTCGGTTCCACCGCCGGTCCTTTTCTCGACTCCATCAGATTCTGCGGCAGGTATTCGGCAAGGAGGCCGACAGAGGTGATGCTGTTGACGGTAATAGTTAAATGTCTATTTGGATCACCGTCACTACCACCGTAAATTGGGAAATTATTTACATATCGTTCGTTATAAACTACAATATCAAACGTGCCATTTTGGGCAGGGATAGGATATGATATACCTGCGAAAATACGCGGAGATCCGGATTGATAGTCTGAAACAGTCACATTGATTTTATAATATTTTCCGATGGTTATAGGATTCCCGGTTATATTATAGTAATAAGGCGAATCAGATCCGTCCCATGTAAAAGAATTACTACCAATTAGATTTACCGATAATAGCTCCCGCATCGCCTTCGGCACGACGTACCCCATCGGGTCGCCGTTGTTGTAATGCGCGGTAACGTCGTCAGCGGATAGGCACATATTGCACACCCGGACGAAGCCCACGTCCGAGGAGTTGGCGATAGCGAGTTGGAGATCGCCCATATCCTTCACCTCGCTCTGCTCTTTGGTGACCTTCAATTCACCGTTGATGTACGCCTTTACCGTTGTGCCTTGACGGGTAATAGTCAGCAGATATTTCTCGTCCGCAGTCGGGGCTTGCCAAGAAGGATATATACTATCTGCATTAGACTCTTCATCTGCCGGGGCTTCCATGAGAATAGAATATATTCCATTCTCATAGGAGTTAGAATTGTGTAAAAATATACTTCCTTTTGCGTAGGCCGAATAAACTCTCTTGTTAAAAGCAAATGGATAACTCTGATTCGACCCATAAGAGTTCATATACAGCTCCAAACTGAAATCAGAGGTACCAATAGGAATTGGCGCAGATTCAAATCTGGTGTCATTTACGCCATTACCGAATTGCTTATACCCCAACTTCACTCCGCGCTGCATTCGTTTGGCCTGCCGGTAGGCGGCCATCTTCTGTACGTTGTTGTAGTAGGTATAGAGACTATTCATCTTTGACCATGTTTCCCACACCGAACAAGATGCAGATAGTGTAACCTGTATTTTCCTCGGGCTTAGTCCAGCCCGTGATATTGAAATTCTCCGGGTAGGAGAATTGCGTCTTGGTCGCTCCCGACGTGAAGCGGACGATCGACAACTTGGTCGAGTTCTCGACGCTCGCAATATTCAGCGAGGTCAACTCCCCGCAGATGTATTTGTGGTTGCCTTCGACGTTGATCGTGACATCCGCACCTTCGACGTTGACAACGACGGGGGCGGCCGCTGCGGCGGCTTCGAGAGCTTTGGCGGCAGCGGCGAGGGCGGCGGTTGCGGCTTCCGTCGAAGCGGCCCCGGAGGCCAAAACCTGCCACCAAGCCCCATCCGTCACCGGGTGTCCGAGGTTGTTATCTTGGAGTGAAACATAGGACGAATCGCCCGCTGTAACGAAGTCAAGGCGCTCGTATGTAATGCTCGCCGAATACGCCTTTTTGGGCGTAAGGCCCACTTTCCCTAAATTTGTCTTTGCCATATCTTTCAGTCGTTAATTTCGTAATACAAATGCCCATCCTGAAGTTCGAACTCGGAACCGCGGCCGTAGCCTGGCTGGTAATTCACGCCCAGGAGCATTGTCGCCGGATCAATGTCGAACGTGGCGAAGATCGGACCGCCATCCGAGCGGACGGACGAGGTGATATAGTCTTTGGTCGCTTCATCCCAGAAGGCCCAGTAATTCGTATCGTCGACCGTTACGATCTTCGGAGGGTGGTCGGCCAGAGATTTCGCACGCGCAGCCTGGAGGTTGGCGTTGGCGGACGCGGTGTCGGCTTTTTGGGTTGCAGTTGCTACGGTTTCTTCGCGAATCTTTTCCGCAGACTCTCGCGATTGCTCGTTGTCGATCCGACGTTGCTCATCAGCGATGCGGGCCTGTTCATTGCGTTCCCGCTGCTTTTCCGCATTTATCCGAAGCGTTTCGTTTTCCACACGAGTATTTTCGGATGTATATCGTATTTGTTCCTCTTGTTCGCGTTGTTGTTCAGCGGCATCTATCTGTTTCTCTTTTTTCTCAATTCTGTCGATTGCAACGAAGGCCCCATCTGCCGCATCTACCGGATTTCGCGCGTACTCCTCCTCGGTTATGTCCGATTCAGGATGATATTGTTTGTAAATCTCGTACGCTGAATAACCCCGAGGACCCGGGACCCCGAGAACGATATTCGAAGAGGGTAATTCAACAGTTCCCATATTCAACCCTTTTACGTCGCCTTCCATACATGTAGCGTCTACGAGTCGGAAAGCATCGCAGCAATCCACCATCGTTTGTCCGTCTTTGCCGTAGTTTTCCCACATCGTGAAGCTGTATGTACCGGTCGACTCCTGTTCGACCCCTGGGATAATGAATATCGCAACATTATCTTCTGCCGTGAAATTAACGCGCACTTCGGCCCACGTGGGCAGGCGGGCAAAAAGGGTCAGATCGCGCCCTTCGAGAGCGATCTCCTGCCCGTTGGTCAATATCGGCCAACGAACCTCAATGTCTTTACCTACACGAATTGATTGCATAATATTCTATTAATTACTTGAAATCCATTGCACCCATACGCCGAGATCTCCACTGTATAGGATCGATACAGCCCGTCTGCCTGTAAAACTTTTATTATTTACCCAAGCATTAGAGTCGTTCCATACTATCTGTTTGCCGTTTCCACTGACATATACAGTATTTTTGTCAGATAATTTGCGGATAATGATTAAATGATTGGGCTCCGGATTACTTGGTAAATAAAAAGTTATATTACCGTTTTCGCTACCCGCCAGAACAATCGTGTCATATCTTTCTAATTGGTGTGCTCCAGGGTCGAAATATCTACTATATGGCCTAAATCCACAAAAATCACCCGATCCTACATATATGGCGTGGTTCCCCGATGGAATATTATCGACGGCTGGCCCCTTCATGTATTTTCCAAACACTGATATATTTAACCCCATATTGTAAGCATTATCCGTTCCGGCAGTATTGTTTATCGATCGAAGTGTAGCAACTGGGCCATATAACATGCTTACATCGAAATGCCGGTGTATATCACTTGAAACAGCCCCCCGGTTTAAATAGGCTATACTGCTACCCAATACGATTTTGCCTGTACCTTCCGCTATTAACGAATCTTGATCGGAATCAACGCCGATTTTAAAAGGGCCAATAACGCCGCTTTCAGCGTTGATTTCACCAGCAACAGTAGCTTTTGTAGCTGTCAATGCCCCGTCTTCGTTGACGCGGAAAGGCGAGGTTGCAGGATCGCTTGACCCCACAAATAAAGGGATGGATTTACCTACCATTCCTGCGACGATATTGCCTGCTTTGTTGTGAACAAGCAGTTGCATACCCTGCAAGAAGTTAATGACTGCATTATCGGCTAACAGCAGTGGGGTATAGATTGGAACCATATCGTTTAACTGCTGCCAGAAGGCTACCGATCCAGCAAGCCCCGGTTTGTTAACCTCTGATGATGTATGCGTTGCGGTGCACTGGTACTTGAGCTGATTGCCATTGTTATTTACTGTGACTATATCAATATACCGTAAATCGCTTGTATTAAGCTGAACATCATTGCGATATTCCACGCCCGCAGACCATTCGGTAATACGTACAATAAACCCCTGTAATCCGGGCGCGCCGTCTTTGCCGCTAATCCGGCTCGGTCTGGACCATGCAAATACAGCATTGTCTTTAACTGAAGCAATAGACATCCATACAGCTTCGGTATCAGAGGCGGCGGGTACATCGAGTGTCCACCCTTCGGGAGGTAACGAGGTTCCCGTAGGCGTTGCAGGTTCATCGGGAGACAACCGATATACAGGGATAGCCGAGTACCCATCAGGACCGACTATGGCCTGTTCCAACAATACCCATCCTACGGCTGATTCTGACGGTTCGGAAGTAGTTCCGTCCTGGATGCAGCGCCATCGGGCGTTGTTCCAATATACATCGTCATTTTTATTGTATATTGAAGCGGAGTTCCAGATGCCTCGATCAATAATTGTAGGCACTTCTTCTCCTTCAGGCGTAAATTGCTGAATTACTCCCGACATATAGATATTGTTCAGGTATGCGGAATATCCTGACATGGAGAGCCCGAAAACGGACAGGTTCGACAGATCACCGAACTGGGCAGCAATGTTATCCGCCGTGAACTCCCAATCGGAAACACCACGCAGATAACGCTGGTAGGTGCGTGTCGAGTACCGGGATGTACGGCGCGAGGCGTCCGTAAAGGACCCATAGGCCACGAACCTCATAGAAGCCATAGGTTGGATTTGCACGGTGGGCCTCAATTCGTATTTAAAAAGCTCGTTATGATCCCCAAACACCTCCGTGATACGGAAATAAACCGTCGCAAATCCCGCAAAAGTCCTGTTGCCGAGGCTGTCGTCTGAATCCTCAACAGCATTGTCCGACAGTGTTGCGCTGTGAAAAATACCCATACAGATATCACCGACCGCCACGGCACCGCGCTCACCATCTTCCAGTTTGAGCGTCACCAACTGCTGCGCAGTATCTACATCCTTGACAGTACCGCCCCCAGGAGCACTCCAATCATCGCCGACCGATATTTCAACCCGGTTATAGTTCAGTTCCGGAACCGTAAGGCTTCGCCGAACCAAAAGATCTTCGAGTTCACCGATTCCATCGGCGGTTATCCGGCCTCCAGTCCCCGTCATGCCGCTTGCAAAATCCGGGGTGCGCTGCCTACCACCGCCTTGAATTGCGCCTCATCGGTCTTGCGCAACGGCTGGTCCAAGTAGTCGTCAAACGCATGTTTGGTCCAAAGATCGGAATCATCAGCATGACCGGCATCATCGGAATATCCGGCTTTGACCTTATCATATAGATACGGCGGAGCATCCGGATCGTCCGATGTATTCTCTGCTTTGAGTGTCAAATACCCGTCCTGTTCGGAAAGTTTTTCTAAAAGTTCATAATTGGCATGCGTGTGTGAATTAGGGTCCACAGCGCTGTTTCCGGCACCGTCCGATCCTGAAATGACAACACCGCCATTTGTAACACTTCCTGCCAGTCTCTTACTGCGAGGTGTAGCCGTGACGAACCGCTCTATGACATTGAATTTATTTTTCATATTCTATTCCTTCGTATGAATCCGGAGCTATCTCCGCCATCTTGATTTCACTGGTTTCCGCAGCAAGATTCTGCACCTCGCTCAATAACATGTATTTCGCATTGTCCGATGAAACATCGGACAAAACCTCCGCGGAGGGAATCAACGCCACGGTACCGTTGA
>OODJ01002701.1_pt1 | contig 11471 bp, 8 predicted proteins | sample 1671611 | NCBI WGS metagenome assembly OODJ01 (sample SAMN06348174, study PRJEB24527) | human gut metagenome | biome: human gut; feature: ankylosing spondylitis patient; material: feces | host: Homo sapiens | place: China | collected 2015-10 | reverse complement strand
CGCGCATGGCCTCCGGCGCTTCCGGCGCGGAGCTTGCGAACATCGTCAACGAGGCCGCGCTGCGCGCCGTGCGCGCGGGCCGCCGGTTCGCCACCGAGTCCGATCTGGAGGAGAGCATTGAGGTCGTCATCGCGGGCTATCAGAAGAAGAACGCCATCCTCACCGACCACGAAAAATGGATCGTCGCCTACCACGAGACCGGCCACGCGCTCGTCGCGGCGCTGCAAAGCCACTCCGCCCCTGTGCAGAAGATCACCATTATCCCCCGCACCTCGGGCGCGCTGGGCTACACGATGCAGGTCGAGGAGGGCAACCATTACCTGATGACGCGCGAGGAAATGGAGAACAAGATCGCGACGCTCACCGGCGGCCGCGCTGCCGAGGAGGTCCGCTTCGGTTCCGTCACGACCGGTGCGTCGAACGACATTGAGCAGGCGACCAAGCTCGCCCGCGCGATGGTCACACGTTACGGCATGAGCGAGGATTTCGACATGGTCGCGCTCGAGACGGTCACGAACCAGTACCTCGGCGGCGACGCCTCCCTCGCCTGCTCGGCTGAGACACAGACGCGGATCGACCATCAGGTCGTCGCGCTCGTGAAAAAAGAGCACGCCAAGGCCGTCGGCATCCTCACGGAAAACCGTGCCAAGCTCGACGAACTGGCCAAGTACCTCTATGAAAAGGAGACCATCACCGGCGAGGAGTTCATGGCCATTCTCAACCGCGCCTGACGGGCTGCGATGCGGTCGTGCAGCGATCCTGAATCACCCCGCGAAAGGAGGACCACCGCAACCGTATGAATGAAAAGCTGAAAGAAAAAGTCAAGGAATCTCTCTCGAGCGTGCTGCCCATCACCCTGATCGTGCTGGTGCTGAGCGTCACGCTCGTCCCGATGGAGATCGGCACGCTGGCGCTGTTTCTGACCGGCGCCGTGCTGCTGATCGTCGGCATGGGGTTTTTCCAGCTCGGCGCCGAGATGTCCATGACGCCGCTCGGCGAGGGCGTCGGCAAGACGCTGGCGAAGCGCGAAAAGGTGCTGCTGGTCGTACTCGTGGCGTTCGCGCTCGGGACGATCATCACCATCGCGGAGCCGGACCTGCAGGTGCTGGCAAACCAGGTCGCGTCGATCCCGAACAATGTGCTCATCTGGACGGTCGCCGTCGGCGTGGGCGTCTTTCTGGCGCTGGCCGTGCTGCGCATTTTGTTTCGCGTCTCGCTGGCAAAATGCCTGCTGGCCGCGTATGCGCTGCTGTTTGTGCTGACGCTGTTTTCCCCGAAGGAATTTCTCGCCGTCGCGTTCGATGCCGGCGGCGTCACGACCGGGCCCATCACCGTGCCGTTTATCATGGCGCTGGGCGTCGGCGTGTCAGCCATCCGCAGCACGCAGGGACACGACGACGACAGCTTCGGTCTCGTCGCGCTGTGCAGCGTCGGGCCGATTCTGATGGTGCTGCTGCTCGGCATCTTCTACCACCCGACGGACGCGGCCTACTCCGCTGTGGAGATCGCGCCGGTCGTGACGACGCGCGACGTGGCGCGGCAGTTCGCGCTCGGCTTCCCGGGCTATGCCGAGGAAGTGCTGCTGAGCATCCTGCCGATCGTGGCGGTGTTCGTGCTGTTTCAGCTGCTGACGCGCTGCTACCGGCGGCGGCAGCTGCTGCGTACGGGCGTCGGCTTTCTGTACACGGTCATCGGCCTGATCCTGTTTCTGACCGGTGTGAACGTCGGCTTCACGCCCGTGGGCAACCTGCTCGGTTCGGGTCTGGCCGGCAGCGCGTACCGCTGGGTGCTCATCCCGATCGGCGCGCTCATCGGCTACTACATCGTCAAGGCCGAGCCCGCCGTGCAGGTGCTCAACAAGCAGGTCGAGGACGTCACCGGCGGCACCGTGTCACAGAGCATGATGAACACGGCGCTGTCCATCGGCGTCGCCTGCGCGGTGATGCTGTCCATGGTGCGTGTGCTGACCGGCATCAGCATCTACTGGATCCTCGTGCCCGGCTACGCGCTCGCGCTCATCCTCGCGCGGTTCGTGCCGTCCGTGTTCGTGGGCATCGCCTTCGACTCCGGCGGCGTCGCAAGCGGGCCCATGACCTCCACCTTCCTGCTGCCGCTGGCCATGGGCGCGTGCACCGCGCTCGGCGGCAACGTCGTCACGGACGCCTTCGGCGTCGTAGCGCTCGTCGCGCTCGCCCCGCCGGTGGCGATCCAGATCATGGGCGTTCTTTATGTACATAGATCCAAAGCCGTGGCACAAAACAAAGCTGACCTGCTGTCCGATGACGGCGTCATCGACCTGGAGGACGAAGAGATATGATACATGCCGAAAACCGACTCGCACCGCGCATGGTGCTCATCATTACGAATCATGAATACCGCCGCAAGCTCGAACAGACGTTTCAGAATTTCCGCATCCCGATCTATTATCAGTGCCAAGGGCACGGCACCGCGCCGTCGGAGATGCTCGACATCTTCGGCCTGAGCGGCAGCGGCCGCCTGCTCACGATCGGGCTGCTGCCGAAATTTCTCGTGCGCGACCTGCTCGACGCGCTGCAGCAGCGCATCCCGCTGCATAAGCGCGGCGGCGGCATCGTGCTGACGATCCCGATCACGGGACTGCAGCGGCCGCTGTTCCAGCTCATGAACGACCAGCTGCGCGAGACCATTGAACAGAAGATCGAAGAAAGGGTGTGTAACGAAATGTCCGATACGCAAACCGGCGCGGGTTACGCCGCCATCTGGGTCGCGCTCAGCAACGGCTACAGCAGCGACGCGATCGACGCGGCCAGAAGCGCCGGCGCCATGGGCGGAACGATCCTCAAAGGCCGGCGGCAGAACTCCAAACGCATCAGCCAGAAGCTCGGCATCTCCATGCAGGAGGAAGAGGAGTTTGTCGTCATCGTCACGCCGCGCGAGAAAAAGGCCGCCGTCATGAACGCCATCAGCGACGCCTGCGGCCTGCGCACAGACGCGCACGGCATCATCCTCTCGCTCCCGGTGGACGAGGTCATCGGCCTTGAGACCGGAGAAAACACGCTGTAACATTCCGAATAAAAAGCGCAAATGCCGCAGGCAGCCGCCTGCGGCATTTGCGCATCCGCGCGCTTTTGCAAGATTCTTTCAGGCACTGTAAGTGGATTTTGTGCGCCGGGTGTTGTACCATGGCAGCAGAAAGCAAAGGAGGTACATGCAATGGAACCCATTCTCGAAATTGCAGCCCTGAAAAAATATTACGGCAAGGAGCAGAATCTGACCCGCGCGCTCGACGGCATCTCGTTTCAGGTCATGCCGGGCGAGTTTCTTGGCATCATGGGCAGCAGCGGCTCGGGCAAATCGACGCTGCTCAACTGCATTGCGACCGTCATCGCACCGACCGGCGGCGCCGTCGCCCTGCACGACAAGTGCATCACGACGCTGCACGGCAAGGCGCTCGCCGACTACCGCGGCAAGGAGATCGGCTACCTGTTTCAGAGCTTTGAGCTCATCGACAACCTCACCGGTCGGGAGAACATTCTCCTGCCGCTGGCGCTGCACGGCGTGTCCGAGGGCGAGAGCCGCGAGCGGCTGACAAAGCTCGCAGACTATCTGGAAGTGACGGACGTGCTCGACAAGTTCCCGGCGCAGATGTCCGGCGGGCAAAAGCAGCGCATCGCAGCGGCGCGCGCACTCATTCTCGACCCCGAGATCGTGCTGGCGGACGAGCCGACCGGCGCGCTCGACTCGAAAAACGCGCGCTCGCTCATGGAAAAGCTCTCCGGCCTGAACGCGGACGCCGGCACGACCATCCTCATGGTCACGCACGACTGCAACGCGGCGAGCTACTGCAAGCGTATTCTCTTCATTCAGGACGGCGTGCTCTTCCACGAGCTGCGGCGCGACGTGCCGGACGAGACACAGCAGGAGTTCTATGGGCGCATCCTGGCCGTCATGGCGCAGCTGGGAGGGGGGAGTGCGAATGTTCTCTGAGCTTGTTGCGCGCAACAGCCGCCGCAGCCGCCGGGAAAACGGGCTGTTTTTCACGTCCCTGCTCATTGCGATCATCGCGTTTTACATCATCCTCTCCCTGTCGCATCAGGACGTGATGATGTTTCTGCAGCGCATGGAGAGCAGCGCCGTAGACCGGCTGCTGTCGCTCGTCCCGGTGCTGTACGGGCTGACGCTGTTCATTTTGTTTTTCCTCGTATACTACGCCAACCGCTTTCAGCTCGCACGGCGGCGGCACGAATTCGGCGTGTACCTCATGCTGGGCATGCAGCGGCGCAAGCTCTTCGGCATGCTGCTGGCGGAGGATCTGCGCTCCAGCCTCATCGCGCTGGCCATCGGCCTGCCGGCGGCGCTGCTGATCTCAGAGGTCATCAGCCTCGTCACGGCGCGGCTCGTCGGCCTCGGCATCGTGGGGCACCAATTCACGCTCTCCCTGTCCGCCATCGGGTGGACGGCCGTGGGCTTTCTTGCGATCAAGCTGCTGGCCTCGCTCATCCTCAGCGGGAAGATCGTGCGCGAGGAGATCGGCGCGCTGCTCACGGAGACACCCGAGGGCACGAAAAAGCAGCGCCCCGCCGCTGTCTACGCTGCGGCGCTCGTGCTGGGCACGGCGCTGCTCGCCGGAGCGTACACGTTTGCCATCCTCGGGTATGCGTGGAGCGGCCTGCGCTATATGGCGGGCACGATCGCGCTCGGCGTGGCGGGCACGCTGCTGCTGTTTTACGGGCTGCGCGTCATCATCGACCGGCTGGCCCGGCGCGGAGACCGCGCGGGCAGGCTGCGGGTGTTCAACTTCCGTCAGGTCGAGGAGACGGTCATCCACCGCTCCGGCGCGCTGGCGATCTGCTCGCTGCTGATTCTGGCGGCGCTGTGCTGCTTCGGTGCAGGCGTAGCGACCGCGCGCACGTCCCGCGCCGAGACGCACACGCTCGACTACACCTTCCCCACTGACAGCAAAAGCGCCGACACCGTGCGCGAAACGCTGACGGCGCACGGGCTCGACAGCGCATTTTCCGACCTCTTTGAGATGCGCATCGGCCGCGTGCGCACGAGCACTGACTACCAAAACACCGTGAAATTCCCCGCCTTGCAGCGCTCCATCGATGCCATGCCCGTCTCCGACGAGCAGCAGCAGCTGCAATACACGCTGGAGGCCGTGGGCTACCCGTACCTCATCGCGCTCAGCAGCTACAACCGCCTGCTGACGACCGCCGGTCTGCCGGAGCTGACGCTCGCGGACAACGAGGCCGCCGTCTACTGCGACAGCGAGGTCTCCCTGGCCAGCCGCACGGCGCTGATCAACCGCCTGATCGCAGAGGGCTCGTCCATCACGATCGACGGCGCACCGTTCACGCTCTGTGGGCAGGTGCAGTCGGTGAGCGTCGTGACCGACCGGTCGATCACGATGTCGTTTGCGCTCATCGTGCCGGACGCGGTGTTCGACCACTACACGCAGGGCGACTATGACGTCTACCTCGACGGCGTGCTTGCCCCGTCCATGACGGAGGGCAAGAGCCTCATGAACGCCATCGCGGACATGAACGCGCTGCTCGATCCGCTCGGCCTGAAATACGAGAGCTACCTGCAAAATCTCGGCCGCGAGCTGTTTTACATCGTCGCGGCGAGCTACCTGACCATCTACCTCGCCATCATCTTCCTCGTCGTGGCCAACACCATCATCGGCGTGCAGTTTCTCATGGGCCAGCAGAAGGCCGCGCGCCGCTACCGGACGCTCGTGCGTCTCGGTGCGGAGCACGACACGCTCTGCCGCGCGGCAAAGGCGCAGATCAACTGGTATTTTGGTCTGCCGGTCGGCGTGGCGGCAGTCAGCAGCCTGTTTGGCGTGCGCGCGCTCTTTTCCGGCATTCTCTCCGGCAGCGCGCAGAGCGGCATGACGGAAATGATGATCGCCGCCAGTGCTATGATTTTGCTGCTGTGTGTGGTAGAATGGCTGTACATGGCGGCCGTCAAGCGGTCCAGCAGCCGGTATCTGCTGGGGCTGATGGCGCCGGAACGCGAAGAATAACGCATACGGAAAGGGGGCGGCGCGATGAAGCACATCGCCGTCGTGGAGGACGAGGCGCTCATGCGCGAGGAACTGGCGGATATGCTGCGCCGGGCGGGCTACGCCGTCACGGAGGTCACGGACTTTGCGGACGTGACCGGGCAGTTGCTCGCACTCGCCCCCGATCTGGTGCTGCTGGATCTGAACCTGCCGGAGGTGAGCGGATTTCAAATCTGCCGCGATCTCAAGCGGCGCAGCGCCCTGCCCGTGCTCGTGCTGACCTCGCGCGACCAGCTGCGCGACGAGGTGCACGCGCTCGAGCTCGGCGCGGACGAATACCTCACCAAGCCCTATCGGAAGGAGCGGCTGCTCGCGCGCATCGGAAACGTCCTCAAGCGCTACGAGGGGCGGCCGAACCTGCTCGAGGGGGCGGACTTTCTGCTCGACCGGCAGACCTACACGCTCTACATCCACAATCAGTCCGTCGTCCTGCCGCCGAATCAGGGCAAGCTGCTCGAGACGCTGCTGGCACACGGCGGGCAGACCACCACAAAAGACGAGCTGAGCCGCGCGCTCTGGGGCACGACGGAGTTCATCGACGAGAATGCGCTGCAGGTCAACCTCACGCGGCTGAAAAAGACGATGGCGTCCCTCGGCATGTGCCAGCAGCTCGTGTCCGTGCGCGGCGTCGGCTACCGGCTGGAGGTGGCGCATGAAGCGTAACGGAAGCTACCTGCGGCAGTACCTGCCGTGGCTGGGTCTGCTGCTGGGTGTGGACGCGCTCGCCGCGCTGCTGCTCTGGCTGGCAGATGCAAGAGCCATCGCCGCCATGTCGGCCGTGATCGTGCTGGCGACGGTGTTTCTGTTCGGCGGCGTGTGCGCGGTGCTCTGCGCGCGCTCGAAAAAGCGGGAGTGGGCCTTCACGGCCTTTCTGACCGCGCCGGACGCCGCGCACGAACAGGCGCTGTGCCGCCTGCTCTCGGCAAACGAGGCGCAGAGCGTGCACCTGCTCGGCGAGACGCTGCGCGCGCAGCAGCAGGCCATCGCGCAGTTACAGGCGCAGATGGACGACTACGAAAACTACGTGGAGCTCTGGGCGCATGAGGTGAAAACGCCGTTGGCGCTGCTGACGCTCGTGCTCGATAACCGGCGCGACACGCTGCCGGAGGCCGTGGGCTTCAAGCTCGACTACGTGCGCAACCGGATGCAGGCGTTCATCGACCAGATGCTCTACTACGCACGTCTGCGCGGCGCGCGGCGCGACTATCGCTTTGAGCGGCTGACGCTGCGCGGCTGCATCGACGAGGTGCTCGACGATTACCGCCCGCTGCTGGAGGAAAAAGGCTTCCGGGTCGAGATCCGGCCGACGGACGAGACGGTCTTTGCCGACCGGCGCGGGCTGTGCTTCCTGCTCGGGCAGGTCGTGAGCAACAGCGTGAAGTATGCGCTCAATGCGCCGGTGCTGACCTTTTCCCTGGAAAGCAATGACACGGCGACCGTCCTGTCCATCCGCGACAACGGGCCGGGCGTGCGCGCGTGCGACCTGCCGTACGTGTTTGAAAAAGGCTTCACCGGAGACTCCGGCCACGAGAAGAACAAAGCCACCGGCATGGGGCTCTATCTCGCGCGCGAGGTCGCAAAGGATCTGGGCCTCACGCTCACCGCCGCGTCCGACTGGGGCGCGGGGTTTGAAATTCGGGTCACATTCCCGGTCGTAGAAGAATAAACGTCCGAAAGGCGGCGCCGCTGTTCGCGGCGCCGGATTTTTTCTTCCATGCCTTGCCCCCTCGAGCTCCTCCGCCGTGCAAAATGCCCCGGCAGCTTTTGCTGCCGGGGCAAAGGGGGGATGCGACATCTAACGGGATGGTACGTCAGACGATGTTATACTTCTTGAGCAGATCCACCACGACGTTGTTGACCAGCGGCTCCTTGACGAGGTCGAGCAGCGGCAGCACCGACGGGAGCAGGAACTCCAGCGGCTTCTTGCCGTCGAGCAGCTTGCTGGTGGCGTAGAGCAGGTCGCGGATATCATACACGCTGCCCCAGACTTCCGGCACGCCGCGGTCGACATTGCAGAGCGTGTAGACCGCTTCCATCGCGGTACGGATGGAGTACTCGGTGGTGAACACGGTGTCGCGCGGGGTATCGGCGAACTGGCCGACGAACGCGAGGTTGACGGAACCATCGGGCACGACCTTCGGGCGGTCGCCTTCGGCTCTGGGCTCAAAGAACGTGGTGACGTAAGGCATCATGCACGGCGTGGTGTTGCATTCGTTCGTGGCCAGATCCATGATCTGATCCTCGGGGATGCCGATGTGGTACAGCCACTCTGCCGCCAGCTCGATGCCGGTGCAGTCGCACATGTTCTTCTTGATGAAGTCGCCCTTGTCGTCCCAGCAGTTGAGGCCGTAGACCCAGATCAGGCAGTGATCCTTCGGCTGCTCCTGGAACTGGCCCTGACGGTTGATGGTCCAGCTGACGAGCCAGCTCGAATCGCGGCAGGTGACGATGCCGCCGGTGACGACCTTGCCGGAGAACGGGTCGCGCTTGCAGATCTTCTGGATCGCATCGAGGATCTGCTTGTTGGCCGTGTCGACCGTCCAGGACTCCCAGCTGGTCTCCTTGATGTCCTTGAAGAACTTCTCGGGATGGCCGAACGCCGGATCCTGCGCGGCGAGCTTCTTCCACATCTCGATGGACGGGCCTTCGCCGTTCTTGACCTTGATGACCGGAGCGTGCGTCTGATCGCCGTAAGCGGACGCATCGCCCTGGCAGCCATTCGTGCAGATGACGAGATCGTTCTCAGTCAGCTCGATGACCTTTTCCACGCCGCCCTGGGTGTACTCGATCTTCTTGGCGACCTTCTTGTCCTCGGTGCAGTCGCAGACGATGTTCGTGACCGTGGTGTCGAAGAGGACCTTTCCGCCGTGGTCGGTAATGTATTTGCACATCGGGAGGATCATGGACTCATACTGGTTGTAGCGGGTGAAACGCAGCGCGCTCAGATCCGGCAGGCCGTCGATGTGGTGGACATAACGGCACAGATACCGCTTCATCTCCAGGGCACTGGACCAGCGCTGGAAGGCGAACATGGTCTGCCAATACAGCCAGAAATTGGTGCTCCAGAAGGAATCCGGCAGCACATCGGAGATCTTCTTGTCCTCCAGATCCTTTTCCGGGGTCATGAACAGCCGGGAAAGGGCCATGGCGGAGGCTTTATCCAGCTTAAACTGCTTGTCGGTGTGGGCGTCCTCGCCGCAGTTTATGCTGGCACGGCACAGAGAGTAGTTGGGGTCGTGCTTGTTGAGCCAGTAATACTCATCCAGCACGGAAACACCCGGCGTCTCAATAGAGGGTACATCCCGGAAGGTGTCCCACATGACCTCGAAATGGTTATCCATCTCACGGCCGCCCCGCATGAAGAAGCCCTTGGTAATATCCTTGCGGCCGTCGCAGCTGCCGCCGGCCAGATCCAGCTTTTCAAATACATGGATGTGCTCGCCCTTCATCTGCCCGTCGCGGACCAGGTAGAAGGCTGCGGTCAGGCCGGCCAAACCGGTGCCGATGATATAGGCCGACTTTTTATCCACATCCTTGGGCTTTTCGGGATGGGCAAAGGCTTCGTAAGTTCCGGCAGAGTAATACATAACAAATACCTCCTGTGTTTTTCTTTTTATGCCCTTATTATACCCGCTGCTTTCAGGTTTACCATAAGCAGAAAAACCCCCGTGATAAAAGTCTTATCACGGGGGCGGAATGTGTAAAAAATATTATCAAATTTGTAAAAATGATAAAATCAGAATTGGAATCGGGAGAGCGCCGCTGATACAGAGCCCTTGATCAGCTTGGCAAGCCTATCCACGATCTGCTGTGGATCCTCACGCATGTCGTCCTTAATCCAATCGAGCATGAGTCCGATAAATATGTACGAATAAATTTGGGCGATAAACTGCTTGTCCTCGTCACGGACTTTCATTTCGCCGGCTTCTTCATTAATCACATCCAGCAAGAGCCGGTCTACCAGGGGCTGCAGATATTTTTCCACCTGCTCTCTATGAACGCAGCGGTACACATTCAAAATAAACGGCTTGTTATCCTGTACCGCCTCAAAAATCTGCAAAAATCCCTGCTGCCATGTTTCATAAGTCTTATTCTCGTCCAGGGCCCGCTTGGCATCCTCCAGGCAGGACCATTCCACCAGGTCGTAAATATCCTTAAAATGGTAATAAAAGGTCATGCGATTGATACCGCAATCGTCAGCGATATCATTGATGGTAATTTTGGTCAGCGGCTTTTTCAGCAGCAAATTTTTCAGCGATTGCTCCAAGGCTCGCTTTGTTACCTGTGACATAGCGGCTTGCTTCCTCCTTATATTATCGGGTTTGCAGCTGTTCTCTACAGCTCGATTGCCTTTTCTTAGTCGGCAGCCTGAACGGCGTTGGCCAAAAAGGTATCAAAAAGTACGCCTAAGCGGTCTACGCTCTCATCAATAGCATTGTCCATGTGGTTCCAAAAAAACTGCATGACAAAGCCAATATAAGCATAGCGGCAAAAGGCCGCAATGCTGCGAAGGCGATCATCCGAAAGGGATCGCCCCTCTGCGGCCTGCTGCACTACTTTCATAAAAACATCATCCGTTAAAGAGAAGATGTACCGCTCCAAGCGGTCACGGGAAAGACCGTCGAACACATGATAAACTGTTTTCGGATGCGCCTTGCATTGATGCAGCACCGCCTTGGTGGTGCTTTTCCATTCAATTGGGGCATCACTGGGGATAAATGATTCTGCCCTTTCCCGAAACCAAGCATCCAGCAAAGCATAGATATCCTGATAATGATAGTAAAATGTATTGGGGCTGATACCCGCCCGCTTCACCAGCGCCGCAACGGTGATCTTGTCAAAGGGAAGCTCCTCCAGCATTTCCTGAAATGTGGACATGAGGAGCTTCTTTGTATATAAGGCCATATACAGCCCTCCTAAGCATGGCGGATTCTGATTTGTCGCTATCTGTTCTATATTTTATAAGAATTAAAGCAAAAACGCAAGCTTCGTTAGAACGGGAAAACGGGTTTTTCGCATGGCTTCGCCCCCGGCAAGAGCAACGGACAGGGAGTATAGGATGGGCATATCCGCCTTGCCGGCATCGGCTTTCAGCCGGAGAAAAGCATTGCCGGAATGCTCGCCCGCACAGCAAAGGGAAGAACAGCGTGCCTTATGACACGCTGTTCTCTCTTAAAGCATATACCCGCCTTATGCAGCTGCTGCCGGCAGAGCAGAGGGCTTTAGCTGTCTCGGAATTGCCCTGATAGTCGTCAGAACAGCAGCGCCCAGCCCAGGAAGCCCAGGCAGGCCACCGCACCGGTGAACAGCAGCACAATCACCAGGTAGCCCATAATATCACGGGCAGAGAGCTTGGCAATACCCAGCGCAGGCAGAGCCCAGAAGGGCTGGATCATGTTGGTCCACTGGTCGCCCCAGGCAA
>OODJ01002700.1_pt1 | contig 11475 bp, 6 predicted proteins | sample 1671611 | NCBI WGS metagenome assembly OODJ01 (sample SAMN06348174, study PRJEB24527) | human gut metagenome | biome: human gut; feature: ankylosing spondylitis patient; material: feces | host: Homo sapiens | place: China | collected 2015-10 | reverse complement strand
ATAGTTTATTTGTTATTATAGTATTCATGATATTGGGTAGCTCTTGTTCTCAGACGAAGAGGTTGACCGAAGGCAAGGTGTTATACACCGGGGTGAAAAAGATGAATATAGAGACTGCCAAAGGGGTAAAGTTGGAGGGACCGAAAAGTTCGGCTATTTCCGGGCCGTTAGGTTTCCCGCCTAATAACCCGTTGTATGCTCCTTACATACGTTCCCCGTTTCCGGTTGGGTTGTGGGTGTATAATTGGAACGTGAAAAAAGAGAAGGGATTAAAACATTGGTTATACAAAAAATTGGCCAAGAAACCCGTGTTAATCTCTGATGTACAACCGGAACTACGCTTGAAAGTGGTGGAGAATGCTGCCAGTGAATACGGTTATTTCGGGGTGAAATCCAGTTACGAGATTATTCCGAACAAACGGAATCCCAAGAAAGCGAAAATCAGTTATAATGTTTACGTGCCGGAAGCTTACTTGCTGGGAACTGTTGAATTTTGGGGCTGGACGGGGAGAATGGATAGTCTGATACAGAGAACGCAACGGGGTTGCTTGCTAAAATCCGGGGCAGAGTATAATTTGTACACGATGGAAGATGAGCGAATCCGGATAACTAAAATGTTCCGGAATAGTGGGTATTATTATTTCCAATCGGATTATATCGAATTTTTGGTCGACACGACACGGGAAAGACGGGTAGCAGATGTCCGTATTGCTTTGAAACATGGTATCCCGGCGGTAGCCTTGCAACCGTACAAGGTGGGAAACGTGGAACTTGTACTGGAAAATTCCGATCAGTCAGAAACTCAAGATACCTTGTCTTATAAGGGGATAGAGGTGAAATATACGAAACCGTTGGACGTGAAGCCCAAGGTTCTCGCTCGTTCCATGCATTTACTTCCCGGAGACACTTATTCGTTCTGGCGACAAAATCGAACGCAAACGAGTCTGGCCCGGCTTGGAATTTTTAAATATACCAACCTGAACGTGACCCGGGCGGATAGCGTGAAAAAGTCCGGTTTCGGAAATCTAGACTTTAGTATTAATGCCGTGTACGACTTACCGATAGAGACGGAAATAGAAGTAGATGTTTCCTCTAAATCCAATAATTTGCTCGGGCCTGGTTTGTCGTTGGGAATAACGAATAAGAATTTATTCCGGGGCGGGGAGAACCTGACCTTTAAGTTAAATGGGGCTTACGAGTGGGAAGTTGGGGATAAAAAGACAAATTCAAATTCCGGGTTAATCAATTCTTACGAGTTAGGTGTGAACGTCGGTTTGTCATTGCCTCGCTTGCTGGTACCTAACTTCCTGAAAAGTAGCAAGGATTTTGCCGAACGTACGAATTTCCAAATAGGAGTAGATTTTTTGAATCGCCATACTTTTTTCCGGATGCTTTCTTTCACGGGATCTCTCAGTTATGATTTTCAAAGCTCGTGGCGAGCGTATCATACGATAACACCTTTGAAGATCACGTACACCCATTTGTTGCAGACTTCGAAAGAGTTTGATGAAACGATGGAGAATAACCCGGCGATAGCGATGAGTTTCAAGAATCAGTTGATACCTTCCATGTCCTATTCGTACACTTATGACAGGGCGGCAACAAGACGGAATCCCAATCGATTGTACTGGCAGAATACGATTATGTCAGCAGGTAACATTCTTTCCGCCGTACAATATATCACGGGAAATCATCAGGGGCAAAACAAAAAATTGTTCGGTAATATTTACTCGCAATTCTTGAAATTAACCTCTGAAGTAATCGTGTACCGTAAAATAACGGAAACTTCTCTTCTGGCTACCCGTTTTATGGGTGGTATCGGTTGTGCCTACGGTAATTCTCGGGTGATGCCGTATAGCGAGCAATTTTATATCGGGGGAGCGAATAGCATCCGGGCGTTCACGATCCGGTCGATAGGTCCCGGTAGTTATCATCAGGAAAGCGATAACAAGACGGCTTATCTGGACCAGACGGGAGATATAAAATTGGAAGGGAACGTGGAACTTCGCTTCAAAATCATGTATCAACTGAATGGTGCTATCTTTTTAGATGCCGGTAACGTGTGGTTGTTGCGGAATGACCCGAAACGTCCGGGCGGGGAGTTTAAGTTAGGAGGTTTGTTGAAAGAGATTGCTTTGGGAACAGGTTTCGGTCTACGTTATGACTTCGGTTTTATCGTACTCCGGGGTGATCTGGGAATTGCTTTGCATACTCCTTATAAGAATCCGGATAAGTCGGGATATTATAATATCCCCAAGTTCAAGGATGGCTTAAGATTTCACTTGGCGATCGGTTACCCGTTCTAAAGGAAAACATTGGCGTGAGATGACTTGAATTGTCATGCTTTTATCGGCTTGATATTTCCTTTCGTACCCTTACTTTTGTTGATTATATTTTGAATGAAGTGAGAGTTAAGGGGGAGTTAAGTTATCAAGTAAGAGGGATTGACGTGTCCCCTAGGTTTTAAACCCGTTTAGCAACTGGCTTTGCTGTTTAGATAGAATATTTGTGAGATATTTGGAGTGGCCTATTTCCCCGTTACTTCCCCTTTATTTTGTTCCGGGTTTAAAATAAAAGAGCGTGCCATGCGGACACGCTCTTCTGGTGTGATTTCTTTTTCTAAAATTTTCCTGACAATTAGAATGCAAACATTACTCGTAATTGCAGTTGATGAAAATTCTCGTCATCCGGGAAATATACGTTACTCAAGTTAGCATATTGATATTCTCCCATGATTTTAATGTATTGATTGAAAGAATAATTCAATCCAAGTGTTACCGAGTGCATGGTACCCCCGTCAATACTAGAAGAATAGGGGTAGTCTACAACTTTTCCGTTCGGGTAGAACTTGTGATTACCAATCAAGAAAATGTCCCCGTCAGTAATATCTGTTAAGTTCGTGCAAGAGTAGCGAGCTACGAGTTCCAAACCTCCTTTGTCTCCCATGCCTTTTAATAAACCGTATTCGTCATCGTAGGTATAAGCTTTACCGCAGAGCAGGTAACCGAATTCTACGTAACCACCGTTCATGATTGTGGGACGTAGTTTGTTTCCACTTCTCCATCCTTCAACATTTGTCCAACTTTGTTGGCCACCTAATTGACTTTCAAATAAGGTTTGGTCATCACGGTCTTTCCATACTTTTTTCCAGATGAATTCTCCGCGAGCAAATACACGGTCGCTCTTGAATAAGAATTCGGGACTGATGGTGAAGGCATCTTTGGCCCAAGGAAGGTCACAACTTAAAAATTTAGTAGTTTCATCCACGTAAGTTTGCATGTTGGCTGCCACGTGCATGTTCGTTTTATAAACGCCATCTTGGTAAATCTCTCCACCGTTAATTCTTTGGTAACGTAATCCTGTACCGAATTGTAAGGTGATGTTGTTATCGTTGATGGGTTTCCATAACCAACGTCCACTTAAGCTGAATCCCTGGTACCCCTCTTCTTGCTCGTTGTATTTCAGTTGAGAGAAAATACCTTGATCGGCAAAGAAATGTCTGTTGAAGAATTTGTAAGTAGCTCCCAGTGATCGGCCTGGATCCAATGCTTGGGAAACTGACGGACGGCTGATAAAGTGATAGTTATATGAGCTACTCATCATGCTCATGCTTGACGGCTCGTTATAATAACCGGCTTTTACCAAGTGAATACCTTTTAAACTTTCTTTGAAGGTATATTGTGCGAATAGGTTTTTTTGGCTGAACTCGCCATTCCCGAAACCGAAGTCTGCGTAGATAAACAATTTTCCGTAAGTTAAAGAGGCATGAATACGAGCGTCCGTGATGGCAGCACCGGATTTCATCGGGGTCCATTCCGTGTGATAATAAGCTACGTCTGCAAACATACGACCACCGATGCTTGCTTTAAGATCGTTTTCTTTATTGACATATTTCAATAAAGGATTTACATCTTCTTGGGCTTTCACTGCAGTGGTAGATAACATTGCGGCTACCATCATGGCAGGTAATAATATGTATTTTTTCATTACAATAATCGATTAAAAATTATTTTTCGTAACCTAAATTATCCAGTACCTCGCGAGCATCATGAATTTCTGTTGGTGCAGGAGATTTTCTGTAACCAAAGTCAACCATGTATTGAAGACTCATATCCGTGTGGTTCGTGAAGAATGCATCCAAATAAGGAGCTTCGTAGCGGGAACCACCATCACTACCCCAGTTGTATTGGCCGAAATATTTAGCCATTTGGTCATAAGTATCGAATGAATACGGGTGATTCTTCATTTTTGCACGGTGAATCAAGTTGTGTTGCCACGGATAATTTAATTCAGGATAATTGTTCGGGGCTCCGGCAATGCAGGGTCCAATGAAATGTGCTTTGTATTTTACTGCCAAGTTGATGAAAGAGGCATATCCTTGAGGATCATCGTAAGTTAAGTCTGTTGCTCCGGTTCCTTTCCATAACAAGAAACACATCGGAACTTGACCATCAAATAGGTCGCATACGCGAGTTAAACTTTGTAACGAGAAAGTTTGAAGAATAACTTTTCCATTCGTGTTACCAACGTTGATTTTACCGTCTTTGTAGAAAGGGTTGCTTTCAGGTTCTTCACCTCCGGCGATAATGTTCATGTTAAGCTTTTCAGCGAATCCGGTTACATTTTCCATTTTTAACTCGTTGTATACCATTTGTTCAAAGTTAGATGGATTTAACCACGGCTCTTTGAATTCGATATAAATTCCGGGGATATTTCCACTCGTACCGAGATCATCTTTAACATAGCCGAATCCATAACGAACAACTTTATCTTTTACACCGAAGTTTACCGGATTACTGAATTCTTCATTCGTTGCAACCATCGTTTTTACGACTCTTTCATTTTGGTAAGCATTTCCCCAGATATTTACATGACCCGTGGGTTGTGGGGCATCTTGAGCATATCTTTCCAATTTGAATCCTTTGGAATACATGATCAAGTCTTGAAGGGTAGAGATGTATTGATGATTTCTAGAAAATCCTGTACGGGCTTGTTCTTGACTAACAGCATCTTGATTGAACCAAGTTCCTGCATCCAAAAGCATCAATTCATAGTAAGTATAAGAACAGGGATAGTTGGGAACGAATGCTTTTTTATCCGCGTCAATCAACGAATCTATCTTTTGTGCGCTGTAACCTAAAAGGTCATAATATTCCCTTCTTGTTTTTTCCGGGAATCTTTCACCAAAAACATCTTCAATATTTGTGGTACGTTTTAAGTCTGTGTCATGCAAGGCTAGAATAACACCATCTTTAGAAACTTGTAAGTCTGCCTCCAGATAATCGGCGCCCATTTCACGAGCCCAACGGTAAGCTGCTTCGGTTTCTTCCGGAGTCCAGTACGTGGAACCACGGTGAGCTACTACTGCATACTGGGGAACGTAATCCCGCACTTTTTGTAATTCTGTTGATAGGGTGTCTACATGTACACGCTCAGAGTCAACAAACGTGTCGTTAAATTTCTGATTTTCGCATGACATGAAAGCCAAGGCTATGCTACATGCCATTGCAATTCTCCATGATTTATTAACCATAATTTATTAAATTTGAATTATTTGGTATTCATTATTTTCTATTTTGCACCAGGTATTGTTCCTCCTTGTAAGTGAAGCCGACGAAAACGATGGACAAGGCGCAAGCGACGAGCAACAGCACGAACGTCCCGTCCCACCCGAATGAACTTTCCGCCACGTATCCCATCACCACGTTCGCCAGGATAGCCGTCCCGAAGAAGTACCCGAAGAACCCGGTCAACCCGGCCGATGTCCCGGCCGCGTTCTTGGGAGCCAGGTCAAGCGCCTGCACCCCGATAAGCATCACCGGGCCGTAGATGAAGAAACCGATGGCGATCAAGGATAGCGTGACAATCATGTAGTTATCCGAGAACTGCCAGTAAAGGAAGATAAACAAGGCCACCAGGGCCATGAATATGATCGTCGTGATAGCGCGGCGTCCCTTGAACACCACGTCACTCAACCACCCGCAAACGAGCGTGCCCGGGATGGCGGCGAACTCGTAGGCGAAATAAGCCCACCCGGCCTCTTTAATATCGTACCCTTGCGCCTCCTTCAAGTAGGTCGGGGCCCAGTCCAGGCAACCGTAACGAACCATGTAAACGAAGGCATTGGCGATGGCGATAAACCACAGCATCTTGTTATTCAGCACGTACTTGAAGAAAATCTCTCTCGTGGTGAGGACCTCTTCCTGTTTCTCGCTGTAATTCTTGGGGTAATCGTTCCGCCATTTCTCTATCGTCGGTAACCCGCAGGACTGCGGGGTGTCACGAATCAACACGTACGCCAGCAGGGCCACGAACAGGGCCACCGCTGCCGGGAAAATATAGGTACCAATGATAAAGTACTTTGAACTGTCCACCCCGTAGAACCACGACCCGAACCACATGGCGCCGTACACGGCCATCGGGCCCACGAGAGCGCCACCCACATTATGGGCGCAATTCCAGATAGACATTTTCGTCCCGCGCTCCTTCACGGAGAACCAGTGAGTCATCACCCGGCCGCAGGGGGGCCATCCCATCCCGTTAAACCACCCGACCAGGAAGTTCAACACCGCCATGATCACGATGGAAGTCGTGCTTGCCCCGAACAGCTCGATCGGCACGGCCATGAACATCATGGACAGGGCCGCCAGTACCAACCCCAGGGGAAGGAACACCCGCGCGTTGCTACGATCCGAGACGCTCCCCATCAAGAACTTCGACAGGGCGTAGGCCACCGCGTTCAACGACAACACGATACTCAGCGATCCCTTGTCGAACCCGTAAGGTCCGGCGGGGTCTGTTAGAAACGGCATCGCCATCGAGAAGTTCTTCCGCACGATGTAGTAGCCGGCGTAACCGATGAAGATTCCGACGAAAACCTGCCAACGCAGGCTCTTGTAAGTCGAGTCGATCTTACCTTCCGGTAATAAATCCTTGTGAGGTGCTGGTTTTAAAAAATTCCACATGTTATTAGATTTTATTGTAAAAATATTTTGTTATAAACACACTTCCACGTTTTTTTTGCTTTACGGACTTGTTCTATCCTCCCCCAAAAATACATTCTTGTATAGTATTTCTTTGCCGATTCATAATTATCATTCTTTTAATGGACGCCGCACTTATTCCTTCCTCGAATGAAATCGAAATCGATTGCTTTCTTTTTTGCGATCATTTTGTTTCATTATGCAACAAATGTATGAGAATTGAATTTTAAAACAAAATGTTTTTCGAAAAAAAATCGTTTGGATTTTGATTTTAACACATTGATTTTCGATATATAATCAAAAATGCATTAGAGTGATGGAATTAAAATCACTCTAATGCATTGGATAATATCGATATAGGATGTTCGCAACGTTTTGAAGTAGACATTTCGATTTGCCATTTGCATGTTTCGCAATCGGTAACCACGCAATCAATGTCAAGTGCTTCTATTTGCTTGAATAAAGGTTCTCCTATGTCTTGAGAGGTTTTATAATTCTCTTTCTTGAAACCGTAAGTTCCCGCAATACCGCAACATTGCGAATCTAATATGGTTAATTCGATATTCGGGATTAATTTCAACAACTCGATAGAATAGTAAGCCCATCCCAGTTTTTCCATATGGCAGGGCGTGTGGTAGGCAACTTTGATTTTCTGTCCTGTTTTAAAATTCAATTTCGTTTTCTTTTGGCTTAACAAACGATAGATATACCGAGTAGCCAACTCCACGTCCTCACGAACATCAGCGTTATCAATATCCAACAAGTGAGGATACTCGTCTCGAATCGTAAACGTACAGGTTGAAGAAGTTGCTATCACGGGTATTTTTTTCTCCAACACGGACTTCCGAATCGAATTTATATTCGTACGAGCCTGTTTTTGTGCTTGTTTGATCAATCCGTTGGAAATCAAGGCGACCCCACAGCACTTTTCTTTTTCTAGAAGTTGCACCCCGATACTAAAAGCATTCATGACCTTAATTAAATCTTTTCCCAGTTGAGGATTATTGTAATTCACGTAACACCCATGGAAATAACTTACTTGGCTTGGGTAGGCGGCTTGTTTCTCTGCGACTTTTTTATACCAACTTTCGAAAGTGCCGAAAGCGTATTTGGGGAACGTGCGTCGATGATCGATTTTCATAACCCCATCCAAAATTGCCTTCACTGGCTTTAGGCCCAAAGTTGTATTCACGATTGGGGCAAACGGGGTGGATAACGTTCCGACAAGATCTGTATTAGCTAGAATATAGTCCCGGAGTTTCGGTTGTTTTTTGCTATATTTAATTCGAGCTGCTTGGATAATGTCTCCGATTTTCACGTTCGAAGGACAAGCGACTTCACATCTTTTACAGTTAATACAATATTTCAAGGATTCATCATAGAAGTTGAATTTCTTCAACCGTAGGCGTTCTCCATCGGGGCCTGCTTGTTTGGGACCCGGATAATTGGGATTTACTGCTGCTACAGGACAATAAACGGTACAGATCGTACATTTGATACATTGTTCAAAATTGTTGTCGCTGATATTATGTTGTTGGAGATTCATGGCTTCTTTATTTACTTAATATCTGTTCTGCTATATACATGGCACTCAAAATGGAAACTCCTGCCCCGCATCCCTCTTTCAAAGGATTGAATCCTTCAAGGATTGCCCCAGCTGCATAAAGATTCTCAAAGATTTTGCCTTCTCGGGTACAACGGAACGTGCTGTCGGTTTTGATCCCGAAAGATTGATAAGGTTGTGCGTCAAACACATCGCTGTTATACCATTGTGTTCTATTCGGGGCAAATGTTACATCGAGATCAAAAATTGGTTCGTATATTTTTTCTGTACTGGCAATCAATCCTTGGCTGAAATAACTTCCTGTGGCAAGAATAAAATTTTGTCCAACGAAAGGAATGTCCCCATGATTGAAAGAGTAAATCTGTGAAATCCTGTTTCCTTTTATGTCTGCGCGTAAAACATTATCTCCCAGCATGAAAACTCCTCCATTTTGCTGGAAAACAGAACGAAGTTTTTGTTGTGTATGTATACCAGGAACGGAAGGAGGAAGAGTTGGCAAGAGATAGATTGGTTTGTTGATTTCTTTTCGCAAGTAATCTACCACATCTTCCCGATTCAACCCCGTGATCGCAGGTAAAATAATTGAATCACAATTTCCGCTTTCCGCTTTTAGTATTCGGGCTAATTCTTTTATATTTTCTTGCTTGTCAAATACCCGGGCAATATTAACGGAGCGCATCTCTGTCGGATTCTTACGCAAATTTTCAAGAGCCGGGAAATTGATAGAATGAATACTGCATTTGGCTCCCATTTTTAGGAATTCATCCGCAATGAATCGCGTATAAAAATCAAGGAATCCCGTGATGTTAAAGATGCCCGGATGCTGGATTGGTAAACATTTTTCGTTTTCGCTTATTAATAAATTTTTAAGCGTGAGCCAGGTGGGCTTCAATGTTCCCATTGGAGTCACTCGATAATGATTCTCTTCGTGATCCCCTTGGGTAGAAATTCCTGCATTTTTAAAAAATTCTTCAGCTTGTTGGGCTAATTCCTTAAACTTGGTTTCGCCAAGCTTGGCATAAGGATGCGTGGGAGCTTGTTTGACAAGTTCGCTTATCGCATCCAATGGCTTTTGGACGCTTGTCCCATCGGGTAAATTATTTAATAAATCAAATGACCCGGAAGAAAAATGTAAAGCACTTTGTCCCGATGATATGATAACACATCGCTGCCCCCGTTGGGACAAATAAATTCCACTGATTAAGCCGGATAAGCCACCACCGATGATGATTGTATCGAATTTCATGTTATTTCTTAGATGATGATGTTAAACCACAAACGCCTTCATAAATCCAGGCCGTATACTCACTCTCGCGTAACGTGTCTCCCCAGGCAATGGGCGCCATCCCTTTCCATCTTTCGTTCAAGAAAGAAGCAAGATCTGCCTTGGCTCTATTCGTGCATACTTTATTCATATCGCTCATTAAACCGGCGGCACGACATGCGCAAAGTTCTCCTTGGCAGGTTCCCATGCCGACGCGAGTTCTTCGTCTCAAGTCAACCAGATTGTTTACATCCAGCTCGTTTAAGGCGTATTTTGCCTCGCCAACAGAAACCTCTTCACATTCACATATCAAGCTATTGTCTAATGGCGTATTTTCAGAAAAACGATCAGCCATATCCCCATGCCTGTGAATAGTCGAATTGCGTTGCGTAAGAGGTACGGATATAATTTTTTTGCTAATTTCTTCTATACTTTCCCTTGAACCAGGAAGCTTTTCCGTGGCTGTCGTACAAATGGCAGAAAGGTTGAGTTTTTTACATATCAAATCTGTTGTCCACTCGGCCATCAACCGGTAGGTCATTAATTTTCCCCCCGTGATTGTGATAAATCCTTCCAGCCCGTCACGGGTTGCATGATCCAAGAGCACGATTCCCCGACTTACACTTCGGCCGCTTGGATCGTTGTCAGACGCAACTAGCGGGCGTACTCCGGCATATGCTCTTAATATACGAGTTTGAGCCAGAATGGGTGCCATCTTTTCCCCTTCTCGTAACAGCACGTCAACCTCTTCCGGGGTTACTTTCATGTGATCAATTTCTTCAAAAGGTACTTTACTAGATGTTGTTCCAATAAGGCAGATCGTGTCACCCGGAACAAGAATGTCAGCGTCGGCTGGCTTGCGACACCTGTTCAGGACGATGTTGTTTACTCGATGTCCAAAAATCAGTAATGCTCCTTTCGAAGGCAGCATGTTTATATTAATATCCACAAGTTTTGCTATATTATGTCCCCAGATTCCTCCGGCATTGACAACAATAATAGCATAATAGGATTTGATTTCGTTTGTTTTATGATCTAGAACTTTTACTCCAATCACCCGATTTTGTTCTCGTATGATCTCGATGACTTCTTGGTATGTGAGTATCGTTGCTCCATGCAATTTGGCGTCCATCACATTGGATGCCGTCAGGCGAAACGGGTCCACGGCGCCATCCGGTACTCTTACCGCCCCGATAATATCCCGGTTTGCAGATGGTTCTAGACGTAATGCTTCTTTCGGGTCGATGATGTCCGCACTAATTCCCGCCTGCTTACATGCCTCGACAAATTTGGCCTGATAGCTAAGATCATCCTCTGGTAAACTTAAGAATAAACCATCTGTTTCTTCTACACAATGACTGGCAATTTTGCGGAGAGTCATATTCTCTTTGATACATTCTTCCGCGGACTCTTTGTCAGTCACGGCGTAACGGGCTCCACTATGCAATAAGCCGTGATTTCTCCCCGTAGCACCGGTAGAGATGTCAAATCTTTCTAATAGAAGTGTCTTTATACCCCTGCGAGAGCAATCTCTGGCAGTTCCGGCGCCGGTAGCGCCACCTCCGATGATTATCACATCAAACGATTGTGTAGTTTCGTTCTGCTTCATGTGTATGAAATTTTATTTTTCACTACAAAGAAATGAATAAAACGAAACATATCAA
>OODJ01002698.1_pt1 | contig 11482 bp, 9 predicted proteins | sample 1671611 | NCBI WGS metagenome assembly OODJ01 (sample SAMN06348174, study PRJEB24527) | human gut metagenome | biome: human gut; feature: ankylosing spondylitis patient; material: feces | host: Homo sapiens | place: China | collected 2015-10 | reverse complement strand
CTGCCCTCTTCTGTCTTATATTGCTGCTGGCGCTTCATCGCCTGGTCGAAATCCACCAGATGTCCGTCGAATTCCGGTCCGTCCACGCAGGCGAACTTCACTTCGTCGCCGACAACCAGACGGCATGCGCCGCACATTCCGGTACCGTCCACCATGATCGGGTTCATGGAAACCACCGTCGGAATTCCCAGTTCCTTTGTCAGCTTACAGACAAACTTCATCATAATCATCGGGCCGATTGCCACACAGTGATCATAGCGCACGCCCTGATCCCAGAGTTCCTGCAGCTGCGCCGTGCCGGTTCCGTGAAAGCCGTAAGAGCCATCATCCGTCGTCACATAGAGATTCGCTGCCACTGCCCGCATCTCATCCTCAAGAATCAGAAGATCCTTATTGCGGGATCCCATAATCACATCACAGTCCACACCATGCTCATGCAGCCACTTTACCTGCGGATACACCGGTGCGGTACCGACGCCGCCCGCGATGAACACAATCTTTTTCTTCTTCAGTTCCTCGATATCCTCATCTATCAGATCAGAAGGACATCCAAGCGGTCCCACGAAATCTGCGAACGCATCCCCCTGCTCCAAGGATACCATGCGCTGTGTGGAAGCTCCCACCGTCTGAAATACGATCGTGATCGTACCGGCTTCCCTGTTATAATCACAGATTGTGAGCGGAATACGCTCCCCCTGCTCATCAATCTTGACAATGACAAACTGTCCCGGTTCGCAATACTGTGCAACACGCGGTGCCTTGACATCCATCAGATAGATCTTGTCTGCCAGCTTTTCTTTTTTAACAATCGGATACATAATTTCCTCCTCGCCCTTTGTACTATCTTAATATAATAAAGGAAAAGCCCCTACATTTCAACGGCTTTTCCCATATTTTCTGTTTATATCTGCTATTCCGACTTCGTTTCGGACTGTATGTGACGTTTTTTCTCCCTGCGCCCTACTCCTGTGTCTCCACTTTGGAAAATAGGATACGGTCGTTATCGAGCGCTTTTCCCGCGCGGAGCGCAAACTGCTCCAACAAGTCATCCACCGACATCGCCGCACGTTCCTCTCCCGCAACGTCCAGTACAATATTTCCCGCGTTCATCATCAATGTCCGGTTGCCGAGCGTCAGCGCCTGATGCATGTTGTGCGTCACCATCAGACAGGTGATCTGCCGCTCCGCCACAATCTGTCTGGTCAGATGCAGCACCTTCTCTGCCGTCGCCGGATCGAGTGCTGCCGTGTGCTCATCCAGAAGAAGAATTTTCGGCGTGACCATCGTCGCCATGAGAAGTGTGAGTGCCTGCCGCTGACCGCCGGAGAGAAGTCCCACCGGCTGCTTCATACGGTCTTCCAGTCCCATGTCAAGCAGCGCAAGCTGCTCTCTGAACTTTTTCTTATCCGCCGCGTTGATCCTGCTGAAATATGCATTCCGGGAGGTTGTCGTCCGAAGATAGGCAAGCGCCATGTTTTCCTCGATCGTAATGTGCGGCGCCGTTCCCTTTAACGGATCCTGAAACAGATGACCGATCACTTTGCTTCTCACATGCTCCTGCTGATAGGTAATATCCTCCCCGCCGAGCATGATCAGACCGCGGTCCGGGAAAAAAGCTCCGGTAATCGCATTGAACAGGGTGGATTTTCCCGCGCCGTTGCTGCCGACGATCGTTGCAAAATCTCCGGCGCCAAGCGTCAGATTGACGCCGTTTAGGGCACACTTTTCATTGACGGTGCCAGGATTAAAGGTCTTGCTGACATTTTTCATAATCAGCATGGATTCTCTTTCTGCTGCCATATCACGCATTTCCTCCTTTTCCCTTCCGTTCTTCTCGCAGTAATTCCGCAATATACTGCTCATTCTCCGCTTTTGCCGCCCGTTTCTGCCGGTAGAACACCGCCTGCTTCTTCAGGTAAGGGAAAGCGATCGCCACCGCCACAATAATGGAGGATACCAGCTTTAAGCACTCTGCCGGGACATTCAGGCGAAGCGCCACCGCCACGATAAAACGGTATAGACAGCTTCCCAGAATCACGCCGATGACCCGCTTTAACATGCTGCCCTTTCCGATGATCGTCTCTCCGATAATCAGACTGGCGAGCGCGATCGTCACCATGCCGGTTCCAAGGTTAATATCACAGGACTTCTGGTACTGCGCGAGCAGTCCGCCGGAAAGTCCCGTCAGCGCATTGGCGACGCACAGGCCGATCGTAATCATCATTCCCGTATTGATGCTGGATGCCCGCACCATATCCGGATTATCCCCGGTTGCCCGGATGGAAAGTCCGAGTCTCGTATTTAAAAACAGAGAGATCAATACGCCGACCAGTGCGACAATCACTGCCGCCACGATCAGCTTATACCAGGTTCCGCCGATCGCGTCTTTTGCCCATGTAAATACGGAATCACAGGCAAACAGATTCAGGTTGGAGGCGAATCCCATCACCGCAATATTGATCGTGTAAAGTCCGGTGTTGACAATAATTCCTGCCAGAATCGACTGTATGCCGAGTCTGGTCTGCAAAAATGCCGTCACAAAACCGGAACACACACCGGCAGCCATCGCCGCCAAAAGCCCGAGTACCGGATGTCCCGCCAGTGTGACTGAAGCGCACACTGCACATCCCAACGTAAAGCATCCGTCCGTTGACAGATCCGCTATATTTAAAATACTAAACGAAATGAACAGTGCAAGCGCAACCAGTGCATAAATAAATCCCAGTTCCAGTGCACTCTGCACGATCGATAAGGTGATGATTGATCCCATATTATTCAAACTCCTCTGCCGTTACTGTCTCAATAACTTCCGAACACATATCTTTAAACATGGAGTAGTCCAGTCCAAGTGCTTCTGCCGTCTCTGTATTTACGGTCACAATTCCCCGCTCCAAGGTCTCGATCGGAGTTGCCGCCGGATCGGCTCCGTTTACCAGAAGATCGACTGCCATATCGGCTGTCTTTGTTCCAAGCTCCTCATAATTGACTCCGTAACCGCAGAATGCTCCGTTTAATGCGAAGGAGTCCGCTCCTGTGTAGTGCGGGATTCCCGCATCGATGAACTTCTCAAAGATGGCAAGCTCTGCCGTCATGACGGTGTTGTCCTGCGGGGTAAACACTGCGTCTACGCCCTCTGCCACCAGGGCATCCGCTGCCGCCTGCACCTCCGCAGAGGTCGTACCGGTCTTCTCCACATAGGCGATTCCCTTCTCATCGCAGTATGCCTTTGCGTCCTCAATCGCACCAAGGGAGGAAGCCTGGCTCTTATCATAGAGCAGTCCGACCTTTGCGGTATCTGGATTTGCCGCCAGCATCAGATCAAAAATCGCTGCCGTGTCGATGGCATCCGACGTTCCTGTAATATTGGAACCCGGTGCGTTCACATCTGCCGCCAGTCCGGCGCCCACCGGATCCGACACCGCGGAAAATACAACCGGAATCTGATTCTCCTCGGTCGCACTCTGCATCACGACTGCGGTCGGCGTCGCAATCGGGATAATCAGATCCACATCATCCGCCACCAGATCCGCTGCAATCTGTGTCAGAATCGACTGATCTGCCTGCCCGTTGAACGTGTAATCCGCATAATCAAAGGTAACTCCGAGCTCTGCTCCTTTTGCTGTGAGTTCCGCTTCAATCGCTTTTTCAATCTGATTTAAGGAAGCATCATCCACATACTGTACAATACCGACTTTATATACGGTTCCCTCCGCCGCTGTCTGGTCTGCCTCTGCCTTCTGTATCTCCGCCTGCGCGTCTCCTCCTGCCTCATTGGTCAATTCCACGGTCGTACCGGAGCCGGAACTGCTTCCGCAGCCTGCCACCGCTGTTGCCACCATCGTCATTGCAAGAACTGCTGTCATCATTTTCTTTTTCATAATCATTTCCTCCTTTTTCCTATTACATAAAAAAAGCCGTCTCAAGCTATTGCTTGAGACGGTAATAAACTAATATTATCGCGGTACCACTCATCTTGACAAAATGTCCACTCACTTCATGCACTATCATACATGCCGGATGGATAACGGGTCCGGTTCCCGGCGGCTCCTACCTGCGTATCCACTGTTCAGGCCGCCCTCAAAAGTCCATTCAACAAATCCCTCCATACTGCAATCCCACCGCCTGCAGCTCTCTGTGATCTCGGATAAATGTCTACTACTCTTTCTCAAAGGTTTATCGGTATGTCATTTACTTTAATACATTAACGTGTATTTGTCAACCTTATTTTTAAATTTCCATCAGACGGAACTTCTCGATCGTCTGCTCCAAATCCTGCGCGATATTCTGAAGTGTCTTTGTGTAGTCCGTGATGTCTGCCATCGTCGTGTTGACCTGATCTGTGGATGCATTGACCTCTTCCGTCGCCGCTGCCGACTGCTCCGATACGGATGCAATCGCCTCCATACGACTTACGACCGTATCCTTGTTGGATGACATGTCCGCATTGAGCCGGTTGATGTTCTCCATGCCGGCATTCAGCTGCTCAATCTGCGTGATAATCTGACGGAATACCTCTTCCGTGCGCTCGATCGCTTTCTGCTGCTCCGACTGAAGCTCCTCGTTCTCCTGCATGGTCTCTTCCACCTGCTTGGACTTGTCCGTAATCTCGGTGATAATCTTCTTGATCTCATCCGTTGATTCCTTTGACTCATCCGCCAGCTTCCGGATCTCGTCTGCAACGACCGCAAATCCCTTGCCCATCTCTCCGGCTCTCGCCGCCTCGATAGAAGCATTCAGGGAAAGCAAATTGGTCTGTGCCGTAATATCCGCAATCGCATCGGAAATATAGAAAATCTTGTCAATGCTGGCAATCATCTCATTCATCACTGCAAGGGACATGCTCGACTTCTCTACGGTCTTCTGTGATTTTTCGATCAGATCCTTCACGCTGCCGAGTCCCTCCGAACTGATCCGGTTCGTCTCCTCGGTCATCTGGTTGATCTCGCTGACACAATCTCTGGAGGACTCCAGACTGTTCTTGAGGTTGTCCACCTCACTGCTTGCCTCCTGCGTGCTCTCCGCCTGCTTCACCGCACCGTCAGCCACGCTCGAGATCGCCTCCGCGACCTGTCCCATCGTGCTTCTGGTATCTCCCGCGATCTCGGAAATATGATCCGAAGTCTCTAAAATATGTCTGGACTTATCCTCCACCTCACGGATCACTGTGGATACATCCTTGACCATATCGTTAAAATGCGTCTCCAGCGCACCGAACTCGTCTCCTCTGGTGACCGCAATCGTCTGGGTAAAATCTCCCTCTGCCACAGCAGCTGTCGCACGCTCAATCTTTTTGATCTCACGCACAAGGCTGTACGCGGTAATAAGCGCGATCACAATACCGAAGATCACTCCGAACGCACCCGCAAATACCAGCGCACCGTTGATCTTCGCAAGATTGCCGGTGTTCTCGACATCGCTGATGCAGCCCAGAAGAATCCAGCCTGTCACCTGGTCTGTCATCGCGGTCACCGCACAGTCCATGCCATCTGCACGCATCGTGTATACAGACTCCAGTGTGATGTCGGAAGCGCTCTCATCGCCCGCTTCCTCCAGGGCGCTCTTCTGCTCCTCCAGAGACTTCAGTTCTCCGGAAATCGGCGTCCAGAATTCCAGACCCGTCACATTTCCGTCCGCAAAGGTATTTTTGTCACTGTCGATCACAATATTGCCGTCCGCATCGATCAGCATGGCAAATCCCGTGTTGAGAATGCGGATATTCCTGATATAATTCTCCAGTTGCGCCGCATCAATATCCATCGCCACAACGCCCATTAAGACATCTTTGTATTTGACCTCCTGCGCTACGGTGAAGATCTGCCCGCCTGTCTGCGGATCCTCATAAGGCTGTGTGATATAGCTGAAAATAGAATTTACTTTTGCCTTTCTGCCCTGGCAGTTCACATACCAGTCTTCCCCGGACAGATCCACATTTTCCTCGATGGTGTTCATCGCCGTCTTATCACCGTTGTCCTCGTACTTCACCCATCCGGTGATGAGTTTTCCGCTGGACGTCGCATAATAGCTTCGCACCGCTCCCTGCGTTACCTTGCACGCCGCCACCAGTTCATCCTGCACGTTGGCAATATAGTCATCAAACTGATCCTCGTACTCCAGCTGCTTGATGGAAGTCTTGCGCGTCAGCAGATCCACCGGAAGGCTGATCGTCTTCTCATACGTCTGCAGACTGTTCAACGCGCTCTCTAACGTCTGCTCGCTTGTGAGCTGCATGTTGCTGTTTAACACATTCTTCGTACGGCTGTATGTAATCACTCCACAGATCACAACACTTCCCGCAATCGCCACAAGAAAGCTCAAAATCATTTTCGGCCCTAAACCCAATTTTTTCATCTGTTTCCTCCGTTCATACTGCAATATGACACTTTATTACTTACATTGTAGATGTTTCGCACATTTTTGTAAATATCCGGTATTTTCTTTCATTGTATTACATTCTAAACAAAAACCTCCCTGCCGGCATTCTGCCAGCAAGGAGGTTCTCAAAAAATGCCCACGCACTCTGCTCCTATGAAAAATAAACAAGTTCGTCTTCCGGCTTTTCTGCAGGTGTAATGGAAATCGGATACAGTACCGGTCCTTTTCCCTTGTACTCTCTTGCAAACTCCACCTTGATCTGCGCGGTAATATGAATCCAGGACTTGTGCGGAATCTTATCCTCATCCGGATATTTGCACTTAAATCCGATGAAGGTAATATCCTCCACACAGCAGGTCATCGCAAAACGTCCCGGAACAAAAATGCCCTTCTTGAGCTTGTCAGGATTGTATACAAGCGCCAGAAAGCTGACTTTCTTCCCCTCGTATTTCTTCGGGTTGTCCAGGCAGTCCATATACCAGATTGCATAATCCGCATCTGTAATCTCTAGTTCATCTCCCGAGATGTCAAACGGCAGCTCCTCCTCGCGCTCGTCGAGCGATCCGTCCGCGCGCTCATACACAAGCTGTGCCTTACGGTTGAGCGCCTTGACATTTCTGCGGTATTTTCCCTTATCCGTGCTGTCGTCACAGCGGTTAAAGATCACGACGTCCGCCTGAAACAGCTGTTCCATAATCATCGTGCGCATATTGGCAAGATACATATCAAAGGTGGTCGCATCCACGGTCGCAAGGGACTGCACCACCATCCACCCGCGCGGAAGCTCCGTCTCGGTGAGCGTATCCATTCCCCAGGTTCCGTTATATTCGATGAACACCTGATCCGGCAGATATTTCATATTGATGGCATTGAGAAAATCAGCAGTAAAATCTTCCTCATTCTCCACCATCACGAGGCTTGCATTGATTTTTTTCAACTCTGCCTCATCATATTCCACCTCTCCGTCTTCACAGCAGATGATCAGGCTCTTTCCCTGATCGGCAAACCCGTTCTCCAGCAGCGTCTCCTTGATCAGAGTCGTCTTGCCACTGTCCATGAATCCGGTAAATAAATAAATCGGTATCTCCTGCATGTTCTATTCCTCTCTGTCTTATCTCACTATTAAAAGGCAGTCTTCACAGCTTAAGCGATTCCAAATAACTCCTCTAATCTGTGCTCGTCGATATCTGTTCCGATCACGCACAGACGTCCCGTATAATCCGGCTCGCCGTCACGCAGCTCGTACTCCCCCGGCACCATGTCAAAATAAATCCAGGAGCCGTTCTCATCCTCCACCATGCCCTTCGCACGGAGAATGGTTCCATAGTCGTCCGTCTCGCACAGAGTCTTTAAGACATCCTCAATCTTTGCCTTGGTAAACTTATGCGGCGTCTCTTTTCCCCAGCTTGTAAACACCTCATCCGCATGATGATGGTGATGCTCATGATCGTGATCGTGGCAGCCGCAGGTACAGTTCTCGCCGTGCTCGTGATGATGCTCATGGTCATGCTCGTCGTGGTCGTGGTGATGCTCATGATCGTGATCCTCATGGTCATGCTCGTCATGATCGTGATGATGCTCATGATCGTGATCCTCGTGGTCATGCTCGTCATGGTCGTGATGATGCTCATGATCATGATCGTCGTGGTCATGGTGATGCTCATGGTCATGCTCGTCATGGTCGTGATGATGCTCGTGCTCATGCTCCTCGGCTTCTTCCTTCGCATGCTGCTCTGCCATCAGCTTTCTCTCAAGAGAATCCTGTCCCTCTACCACCTTTAAAATCTGCTCTCCGCGGATGGAATCCCACGGGGTTGTGATGATGGCGGCCTTATCGTTGATGGACTGAATCTGCTTTACGCAGAGCTCCAGCTGCTCCGGCGTCGCATTCTGGCTGCGGCTTAACACAACAGTGGTCGCATATTCGATCTGGTTATTGAAAAACTCGCCGAATGCCTTCATCTGCTTGCTCGCCTTTAATGCATTTACAACCGTGATGAGACCGTTCAGCTTTACATCCTCTTCCTTCTCCACGTCAATCACAGACTTCATGACATCCGAGAGCTTGCCGACGCCGGACGGCTCGATCAGGATACGATCTGGATGATACTTGCCGATCACCTCATGCAGGTTTCTGCCGAAATCGCCAACCAGTGAGCAACAGATACAGCCAGAGTTCATCTCAGTGATCTGAATTCCCGCATCCTTTAAAAATCCTCCGTCAATGCCGACCTCCCCGAACTCGTTCTCGATCAGCACCAGCTTCTCGCCTGTGAACACTTCATCAATCATCTTCTTGATGAAAGTCGTCTTTCCGGCACCTAAGAATCCTGAAATAATGTCAATCTTTGTCATATCTATCTCTTCCTTTCCTTACAATACATCATTTGTTCCAAAACACATATATTTTACTCGTTTTTCCTCCATTTTGCAAATCATATGCATTTTTTTCATATATTTTTTATAATATTTCTCCGGTTCACTGCTTCTGAAACTGCATGTGATACAGTTTTTCATAAATTCCCTTCTTTGCGAGGAGTTCCTCATGCGTTCCCTCTTCCTCGATGCCGTTTTCGGTCAGCACAAGAATCTTCTCGGCATTCTTGATCGTGGAAAGGCGGTGTGCAATCACGAATGTGGTACGGTTTTTCGCCAGTTTTTCCAGGGAGTCCTGAACCACCTTTTCACTCTCATTGTCGAGTGCCGACGTCGCCTCGTCAAAGATCAGGATCGGCGGGTTTTTCAAAAAGACGCGCGCGATTGAGAGGCGCTGCTTCTGTCCGCCGGAAAGCTTGATGCCCCGCTGTCCGATGTCAGTCTCATATCCCTGCGGCAATGACATAATAAATTCATGGGCATTGGCATTTTTCGCCGCCTCGATGACTTCCTCCCTCGTGGCATCCGGTCTTCCGTAACGGATATTCTCATACACGGTTCCGACAAACAGATACACGTCCTGCTGTACCATTCCGATGTGGTCGCGCAGACTCTTTAAGGTGAGGTCCCGCACGTCCGTTCCGTCGACCTTCACCGCCCCCTCCGTCACATCATAAAACCGCGGAATCAGGGAGCAGAGTGTGCTTTTTCACGCTCCGGACGCTCCGACAAGCGCCATGTAAGAGCCCGCCGGGACCGTCAGATTGATATGTTGCAATACCTGTTCAGTATTCTCCTCGTACTGAAACGACACATCTTCAAAAGTAATATCTCCGCGCACATCGGTAAGCTCTTTTGCATCCGCCCGATCCTTGATGTCCGGCTCGATCTCCATGATCTCGCAGAAGCGCTCGAAACCGCTGTACCCGTTCTGCTCCGTGAAATCGATCAATGTCCGCACGGGATCGGTAAATACACTGATGTAGAGCACAAATGTGACAAGATCACTGACATTGACCTTACCGTTTGCAATAAGGATGGTTCCGGCGAGAATGACGTTGACCTGAATCAGTGTCGTGAACGCGCCCAATCCCGCCTGAAAGCTTCCCATATAATGATAGCTGTTCTTCTTGGCAGACAAAAATCCCGCATTTCCAATCTTAAACTTTTTCTTCTCAATCTCCTCGTTGGCAAACGACTTTACCACGCGGATACCGGAGAGGTTATCCTCAATCTGCCCGTTGATCTCCGCAATCTTCACACGGTTCTGGCGGAACGCACGCCGCATTTTGCCATTCAGGTAATACGCGTACGCAAACATAAACGGCAGGACGATGAACGCCGCCAGCGCCAGAAGCGGGCTGATATTGACCAGAATCACAAACGCACCGATGATCTTGATCGCCGAGAGAATAATATTCTCCGGTCCGTGGTGCATCAGCTCCGTGATGTCAAACAGATCCGTCGTGATCCGGCTCATCAGCTGCCCGACCTTCTGGTTATCATAGAACGAAAAGGATAATTTCTGCAGATGCTCAAAAATCTCGGCACGCATGTTGTACTCGATTTTCGCTCCCATCACATGGCCGTAATTCGAGATAAAAAACTTGCTGTAACAGTCTGCCGCCACCATTGCAAACAGTGCAGCCGCAATGATTTTGATCTGGAACATGATCTGCGCCTTATCCTCGTACACAAGCGTGTAGGTGACGTAGCGTATCACTAACGGAATCGCCAGCGCGACGGCAGCAGACACCGTTGCAAAGAACATATCCGCCCAGAAAATACAGCGGTATGGCTTATAATAAGACAACATTTTTTTGAAATTTTTACTCATTTTCACACTCCTTAATCTCTTTTTCAAAAGACCCTTCTATTTTATCTGCTACGCGAAAAATGTCAAGCGACACGCCGCACGAACTGTGCTATACTATACATAGTTACGATTACCATTTAAGGAGGCATCATTATGAACCCAAGACAAATGCATTATGAAACGCTTGCCGGTACCATCATCAAAAATCTTGCCAGACGCCGCATGGAAGGCTACTACTGCGCCACCGTCGAGGACGCTGAAAAGATGGCATTCTCTTTCCTTACCCCGGGCTGCACAGTATCTTTCGGCGGCTCCATGACCCTGGAGGATACCGGAATGCTGACCGCCCTGCGCCACGATCCGGGAATCACCCTGCTCGACCGCGCCCAGGCAAAGACACCGGAGGAGACAAAAAAGATCTATCACGATGCTCTTTCTTCCGATTTTTATTTTATGAGCACCAACGCGATCACCAAAGACGGCGAACTTGTCAATATCGACGGCACCGGCAACCGTGTGGCAGCCTTAATCTACGGTCCGGAACACGTGATCGTCATGGCAGGCATGAATAAAGTGGCTGCAAACGTAGACGAGGCATTAAGCCGTGTTCATGGTACCGCCACACCGATGAACTGCAAGCGTCTCGGTAAAAATACACCTTGTTCCGCTACCGGCGTCTGTTCCGACTGCCTGTCCCCTGACTGTATCTGCAATCAGGTCGTCATCACAAGACGAAGCGGCATCGAGGGACGCATCAAAGTCATTCTGATCGGCGAGGAACTTGGATACTAAAATCCAGGTTTCCACCCGACAAGGCAGAAAAAATCCTGCTTGCCGGATTTCCACGCCGCGCATGGCTGCTTGCGACCTGAATTCTATTACGAAAAAAAGAGTTACCGCGAAACGGTAACTCTTTTT
>OODJ01002697.1_pt1 | contig 11483 bp, 10 predicted proteins | sample 1671611 | NCBI WGS metagenome assembly OODJ01 (sample SAMN06348174, study PRJEB24527) | human gut metagenome | biome: human gut; feature: ankylosing spondylitis patient; material: feces | host: Homo sapiens | place: China | collected 2015-10 | reverse complement strand
AAACAGCAAACAGGAAGGAAGCAGATGATACGAAAATTTGAAACTCAGGATTTAGACGCGGTCATGCAGATCTGGCTGCACGGCAACCTCGACGCCCATCCATTTATTCCGGCGAGCTTTTGGACAGACCATTTTGAGACAGTGCGCGATATGCTCCCGCAGGCGGAGCTCTATGTCCACGAGAACGAAGCCACCCGGCAAATCGACGGCTTCATCGGTCTGACGGAGAACCACATCGAGGGGATTTTCGTTGCAAAATCCGCGCGTTCCAAGGGCATTGGAAGAGCGCTGTTGGAGTATGCAAAGTCGCGCAAACCGCGCTTAACGCTGAGCGTCTATCAGAAAAACGAGCGGGCGCTTGCGTTTTACCGGCGTGAGCAATTCATCGTGCAGTCGGAAGGCATTGACGAGGATACGAACGAAGCGGATATCCAGATGCTCTGGATGCGGCAGGCGTAGAAAAATTGACGGAGGACGGTCAAACCGTCCTCCGTTTTGTCAATCTGTACTGCTCCCGAAGAAAGTGACGGAGTTTTTCCAAATCCGGATCGCAGAGCAGCGGCAGAATTTCCACCAGCTTTTCCGGCTCCAGATTCCACCACTGATAACGCAGCAGCAGGTCTTTCAGTTCCGCGTCAAATCGCTCCTTGATGAACCTTGCCGGATTTCCGCCGTAAACGGTGTACGCCGGGACGTCCTTCACCACCACAGAATAGGCGGCGATGATCGCGCCGTCGCCGATCTTCACACCGGGCATGATGATGCTCTCGCGCCCGATCCACACGTCGTTTCCGATGATCGTGTCGCCCTTGTGCGGAAGCTGCGCCATGTACGGCAGGGTATTCTCCGTCCACGCGCTGCCGAAGACGTTGAAGGGGTACGTCGTAGCGCTGCTGATGCGGTGGTTCGCCGAACCCATGATGAACTTCGTGCCGGACGCGATCTTACAAAACTTTCCGATCATGAGATGATCGCCAAACTCTGGGTAGTTGAATAGCACATTGTTCCGCTCAAACCCCGTCGGGTCGACCGTGTCGTCGTAATAGGTGTAGTCGCCGACCGAGATATTCGGCGCGGTGACGACGTTCTTGATGAAGCAGGAGGTTTTGTATTCATTCGGAAAGACCTCGTTTGGGTTCGGAATATTCATCATCTTGTCCTTTCTGACCGCTTTTCCATCACAAGATTCGTGAGCGCAACGCCGCGCCGGATCACTTCCTGCTTGCGCACGACGCGGTATCCGCATAACAAGTTTCGCTTATTTGAGTTTTTCAGGGGCATGATGCTATTGATTGCAACTCGCCGCACTCACCGAAAAAACATCAGCATAACTTGATGATTTCGAAATCATTACGGACCAATGATTTTATCCAAGACTAGTCAGGCGCCCACTTGGGCATCCAATATGCTTTGTTTCTACGGTTTGCAGTGTGAATTCTCTGGTGAGATCTGCGATCCAAGTTCATCTGATCGGCACGATTGTCGGCGTCAGCTCGATATGCCTTGTTATTTGGATTATGCAGATTTGCCCAGTGATCCCCCTTGGAACCGAAAGTCCTTGATTTTGCTGGATTCCCGGGATATTAACTTTTTGGATACCGCATTACGATTGCAGGTCGCTTTACTTGTGACTTGCTCTCCCAGGTTAACTACAACATTCCTTGTAGCTTCAATACAATGCTTTAAGGGTGATATAAACTCAAGGACCAATAAATTTATCCCTTCTGCCGATGGATAGCATCATGACATACATTACACAGTGTGTTCAAATTCTCTACGGTATTCTCGCCACCATCCTTATGCTGTTGTTTATGATGAAGCTCCAGCATTTTTCTTGGGTCATCCCTGTTGAGCTTAAAGCAATGCTCCGCTGCCCATTCTTGGGATCGCTGCTCAACCTCAAGATTTCTCAGTAATGAAATCATTTCAAGTGTCGCCGGAAGAAAGTGGATATTTTAACCGTTTGATTAAGAAATAGTATGATTTTTCTCGAGCGCTTTCAAAGCAAAGGGACGCGCGTAGCAACCCCTCCGGCAGTGTTTCATCGCCGGAGGGGCATTTTTTGATATTCTGAGATAGACGCGTTCAGGCAGCCGTGTGCTTATTCCGGCAGCATGTCAACAGCAAACAGCGCGCCGGCTCCGCCGGTGTGAACAAAGAGAAGATTCTCTTCGCCGTCAAAGTAGCCATCCTCGATCAGCTGGAAGAAGCCCGCCAGCGCCTTTCCGGTGTAGACAGGATCGACCAGGATGCCTTCCTTGCGCGCCAGCTTGCGGACGGCAGCAGAGCCCTCCGGACTTGCAATGGCATAACCGGGGCCGATGTGGAATTTGATGTGAATGTCCTCACGCTGCACCGGAACATCGCTCTCAAGCAGTTCCTTCAGCCCTCCCATCAGGTCATACGCAATGTCAGCAAACGGATCGTCGCAGACGCCCACGCCGACAGAGCGCGTTCCCGGCAGGAACAGCTTTGCGCCGTAGGTCAGACCGGCATAGGTTCCGCCGGAACCGGTGGCGCTGACAATGCTGTCAAACTTGACGCCCAGTGCCTGCGCCTGCTCGGCAATTTCCTTTGCGCAGTTGACATAACCGAGCGAGCCCAGCGGCACCGATCCGCCCACGGGGATGAAATAGGGCGTATGCCCGACCTTGCGCAGCTCGTCCATGATCCGCTCCATCTCGGCGTACACATCGTCATAGGTGTCGGTGTCCACAAAGCGGACATCTGCGCCATAGATGCGGTCAAGAATCTGGTTACCGCCAGTCAGCTCGCCCCGTTTTTTCAGGACGAGGATTGATTTCATACCGAGCTTCGCGGCACACGCGGCAGTGAGCATGGCATGGTTCGACTGCGGACCTCCTGCGGTGAGCACCACATCGGCGCCGTTCGCATGTGCATCCGCCAGCAGGAATTCCAGCTTGCGCACCTTGTTTCCACCGAGCGCCACACCGATCATGTCGTCTCGCTTGATGTAAATGTTCTTTCCATACTCCCGGCTAATCGCCTCCAGCTTGTAAAGCGGCGTAGGCAGCACAGCGAAGGGAATGCGCGGGAATTGTGTGATCTGTTTCATGAGCAAAACCTCCTATCTGCAGGCAATTGCCTCAATCTCCACCAGCGCGTTCTTCGGCAATCTCGCGACCTCAACAGCGCTGCGCGCCGGAGGATTCTGAGGAAAGAAAGTGGCGTACACCTCGTTCATGGCCGAGAAGTTGTTCATATCGCTGAGAAAAACGGTGGTCTTGATGACATTTTCCATCGTAAGTCCCGCTTGCGCCAAAACAGCCTGAACATTGGCCAGGGACTGATGGGTCTGCTCTGCGACACCCCCAGGAGCGAAGCTACCAGTCGCGGGGTCTACGGGCAGCTGCCCGGATGTGATGACCAGATTACCGGCACCGATTCCCTGTGAATACGGGCCGATGGCTGCGGGGGCTGATTTTGTTGCAATAATCTCTTTCATAGAGCATGGGTTCCTCCTTATAATCTCTTTCCGTTTGTTTCTTCCGTTTTTTCATTTTGCGGAAAGGTATCGTTCCATATCTCTACTTTGGCTTTTATGCGTCAAAATGTTCGTCCAGCTCTACAGTCTCCAGAGCCATTGCCATACGGATGCAGTTGAGGACGTCTTCCTTGCAGATGATCTCGTCTCTCGAGTGGATGTTACGGGTTGGGATGGTGATGGCGCCGGTCTTCAACCGTTGTTTAAGTTTGCGCCAATACGCCGTGGGATCAACGCTGTCCGTCAGTACGCCAACCACATCGACAATGGAGAAGTACCATTCTTCCTTTTCTTCATCCCACGCCGTGCGAATATGCTGATTTTCAAAAAGCTGGATTGTAAGAGACATCCTATCACCTCAATTCCCAATCACCCAGAATCAAGTCAACGCGCCGTTGTCCTCCACCTTCTCCGCTTCAGACAGTTCTTCCCAATCCTCACGATTTCCGCATCTGCGAAGGTAATCGTGGCCGCCATCCACGGCGCAGGAGCCGCAGCTGCAAAACTTGAAATCATGGACAGTCTTACTTTCGATAACGTCTCCACATTTCTTGCATCTGATCGCGTTCCTGATAATTTTCGGCATGATCATTCTCCCTTTAGTGCATTTTTGATTTTCCCTTTTTCCCCACTGCCATCTGTGCGCAGTCGCAGCAGCGGGACGCCGCACTTCTCCAGAATGAAGTTCTTTTTCGCGTCCCGCACTGCCTGCTTGCTCCCAGATTTATGAGATCCGCCATCCGCTTTAATCGTCAGCACGCACTTTGCTGATTAGGTCGCAAGTTAGTTCAAAGTTGGTCCCAAGTCAGTTCCAAGTTGGTTCCAAGATTTGTTAGTATTTTGGATTATTTGGACGCAAACCACCTTGCGGCACTTGTTGTTCCTTCGCAGAAAACCTTCCCGCTTTCACGCAATTCTCTCATCAAAACGCGGATTTGGTTTCGATCAAGCTCCGGCAAAACTTGCTGCAATTCTTTGAACGGAGTACCGACTTCGTTGTTCTGCCGAATGTGCTTTAACAGCAGTTCCTTGTTGGTATCTCGATCCAGGCCGACATACCTTGTATACACGCCAGTTTTCCCGTTGCTGCATAGAGACTTCTGTCAAGAACATACTTCTTGCGACCGATATGCTCGACAATGCCCATCTCGATCAGCCGGTTCAAACGGGACTGCATCTTCTCGTTCAGCGGTCTTTTGTTTCGTTGCAATCTGATTGGTGAGCATTCATCCTTTGTCCACGGCACTGTCGAGACCTACTTGCAATTCTTTCGCGTCTTGAGCTGGTATAGCGGCATAATCTGAATAATCATATATTTTGCATTTATCGGCATCGGTTTGACTCCATACATCATCAAAGAAGTCATCAATTAGCATTGGAGACTCAACACTCGGAATTATATGGTGACTTTTTCCAACAGAATTGACAGAGGTGCCAAGAGACCACACGCGAGTTTTATTGAGCTGGTATTTAATCATCCAAATATACAAACGATTGAGGAGCTGATTGAATATTAAAGTCCGCTAAAGATTTTGAAGTCTCATACCTTTTAAATGAGCCAAGGGCAAAAGCATATGCAGTCGTGCATCCACTAAAGTACTCTCTATACTTCAATCTGCTAATACCAGCATTTGCCTTTGTACTGTTCCAGAGCGGCGTAGGTTTCATCTTGAGCGTTTTTACAACTTCAACCTCGCCAATAACAGCTTGTTCTGGAGCAGAGGAATACACAACAATCTTTGATACCTCTTTTTTAGGAATACGTTTTCGGTACTCATAGTGTTTCTGCCCGTCAAATATTTTATTGGCATATTCTGGTTTGATAGATAATAGAATCGTGGCCATGCCTCATTGCCTTTCAAAGTGTATTTTTGTTTGCGATTTGGCTAAAATCGTGTCAAAATCTGCGTCAGAAATATGATCAAATGGTCTTGGTCCGCTATATTGTGGTATGATTCCACTACTCCATAATTCGCCTAAAGTAATTCGTTTTGTAAGGCTTTTTATAAAGATGAATTTAACAACCAGAAGTTTTTCACTGTGCTTTTCCCAAAGCTGATTTAGCGTTTCGGGGCTAAAGACTGTCCGGTTTTCACAGTATTTGAGGTAATCCTCTTTGCTTGAAAAGTTATATCGCACTTCATCAACAACACAAATTGTACTGACCACAGATTCATACGCTTTTCTTCCTGCCATTGTCCCCTTTCGGTAAATAACAAGCAGGTCACCTGGACGCATATCCCGTTTATACGAGAGGGAAATATACACTTTTTGCAATGCATAGCGATGTGCCTTGTCTCCCAGATAATCAAAGTTCCCTTCAGTTCTCAATTGCGAGTCAGGAAATAACGGAGTATGATATTGTGCTTCAATCGGAAGGAAGAATTTCTGCACATTGTATCTAATATTAGGAAAATTCTCTTTGACTGATTTTGATATATCATAACCGGTCATTTTCTTAATGAGCACTACTTCTTCACCGTTGCAATTTTTCTTGATGCCATACTTATAGAACCCCCATCGAACCAGCAAATCATATAGCATCCTTAATTCGGGGCGGTTCATATATAGTGTAACATATATCTCCTCCACATTGCGTTCAATAGCATTGTCAAAAATAATCTTGATGAATCGTTCACCGAGTCTAAAGCCGGAGGCTTCAACCTTGAATGTTCCAACTTTTAATCTTCGCTTAGGTCGAAAAATTGGGGCAATGTCGCTGTAGTTTTCCTCTTCTGTTTCTGTTTTGAGATATAGGAATCCAAGTATAGCACCTGCATCTGTTCGGCATACATAAGCTTCTTCATTGCTCTTTTTTATAAACCAATCCTCAAACCCCGTATACGCTTCACGGAAGGTAGCAAAAAACGGGTCTGTCACATCAATATTTCCAAACAGTTCTTTTTTGACTGCAAGCACCTTATAATCTATAAGGTCAGGATTTTCATTGGTACATTTTTCAATGAACGAGTTGATTGTGAATACACGCTCTGACAGCCCTAATCTATCTGCTTTTAAGCGCATACAGCGGTCTTCTGTGATTAGAATATCTGCTCTTTTACAATATAATTCGCACAAAAGTTGATTGTCAATTTGATCGTTGGCTGTTTTAGGTGTGTCACTGAGCAGTGCGGTAAATTCCGCCGTCTGCGGCGCAATGCATCGCATCTCTGTATAAGCATCAATTTTTGCATCATACAGCGATTGCATTTGTGGGTTGCGATATTTACGAAGTTCAGCTATAGAGTATGGATGAATCAGCTTTTCATAGCGCAGTTTATCGAGCCAGTAGAATAGTTTTCCGATAGTAAAACTTGTCGCTTTGGTATTTTCTCTATGTATAATGACATTCGTATCGAGTAGCGCTCTCATTTACTTCCCCCCTAAAACATATTCTCTGACTTGCTGCACGTCAGAATCGTCAAATAACATCTGATGGGTGTAAAGTGGAAGACCTAACTGCTCTGTGATCTTTTCACATTGCATCTTTTCGCATCGCTTTAGGGATTTCAATGCATCAAGTGGATAGCAACGGGAATCTCTATACCGGAGATTTTCACAAACTTTAGTCACATCTGATTCAAGTAAAACCACCTTCGAAATTGACATTAATGAAAAAACAGACTCAGGCAGCCTTTCAACATTAAATGATTTATCAAAAATGCAGAAGTGACCCGCTAATATAAATGTCTTATCCTTCTGTAGCCTTTCATTCACCGCCGTAACCAGAATATCCTGATTTTTTTCCTTGTTCACTACAGTTTTGTTACGACCATAAATTTCTCCGTTGATTGCGCTTATCAAGTCACCAGCTGAATAGCAGGGGATTCCAATGGAGATACTAAGTCTTTCACACAAGGTGCTTTTTCCCACGCCATAGATTCCCGCAACAAAAATTATGCCATCTTTCATTGTTATCCCCCTTTTGAAAATGTAATAAGTTTGGGTTAGCCCATCCTCATCTCCCGATACACTACATCGGCCAATGCGCTCATAATGGCATTGTACTTGTGCTGATCCTCAAAGAGCGAGGTATAGGTATCCTGCGATTCCAGATAGCTGTCCTGGGCCGCTGCACCGAAGGCCTTAGGGAAAATGCTTTCCACAAAAATCTGCGGATCTGAGGTCTGCGCCATCTTGGTCAGCTTCTTGTCGGCCATCAGACGGCTGCGCAGAGCCGTCAGCAGCACTTTGTCTCCCTCGGTGAATTCACCCTTGTACTTTTCGTTGATCTTGGCGATGATCTCATCCAGCGGCGACTTTGTGTCCAGTCCCATTGCACCCTTTTGCTTGGCCGGTTCGTACACGCCCTTCACCTGTTCCAGCTCAATGCTTCCGGCGAAGGTCTTTTGCAGCTTGTAGTATTCCAGCTTCAACTTACCCTCAAGGTCAACCATATCCGTGGTTTCCGCAGGCAGCAAATTAATCAGATAACAACAGAACGCATATTCCTTATGCAGCTCCTTATCGAACATCCGCAGGATCTGGGAAATATAGCCATACCACTTAATGAGATTGCGCACCTGACGGCGGAACTGATACCGCTCGTTGGGCGTTTTTTGATTATAACGGTCTGCCACCGGCTTCAACACACTGGTCATTCGCCCCATCGCCCGGGCATCCTGCCGGCCTGTGCTGAAATACTCCTTGGCAAAAGCCTCAATATCTGCATCGTTATAGACCGCAAATCCCCGCAGCTCTTTCTGCGTCTGATAGATCAGGTCAGCGTTGACCTCCTGCGAAAGCGAGGTTTCTTGATAGAACGGCTGAAACGCCTCCAAAATGTCCTCTTTCTTGTTGGCAAAATCGAGAACGAAAGTGTCCACCTTGCCGGTGCAGGTGCGATTCAATCTGGACAGCGTCTGCACCGCCTTGACACCCTTCAGCTTCTTGTCCACGATCATCGTGTGCAGCAGCGGCTCGTCAAAGCCGGTTTGGTACTTCTCGGCAACGATCAGCACATTGAAATGGTCGTGGAATTCCGCCTTGGTCTGCGTTTCAGCGATGTGCGTCCCATCCGCACGAACATTCAGCTTCGGCTCGGTATACTCCTCATCACCGTCCTGCACAGCACCCGAAAAGGCCACCAGCACCTGCACATCGTTGTACTTCTGCTCCTCTATGTAGCGCTTGACCTCGTGGTAGTAGCGCACTGCCGCAAGGCGGGACGAGGTAATGACCATCATTTTACCCCTGCCGCCGATCTTGTTTCGGGTGGTTTCCCGGAAGGTCTCCACGATGATCTGTGCCTTTTGGGAGATGTTATACGGATGCAGCTCCTGATATTTGCGGATCACCTTAGCCGCACGGCTGGCGGGCACATCCGGGTTATCTTCGGAGGTTTTGACGATTTTGAAGCAGGTGTCATAGGTCATATAGTTCTGGAGCACATCCAGAATAAAGCCTTCCTCAATGGCCTGCCGCATACTGTAAATGTGGAACGGATGAAAGCTGCCGTCCTCATATTCCGTGCCGAACAATTCCAGCGTCTTGTCCTTGGGCGTTGCGGTAAAGGCAAAGAAGGACAGATTCTTATGCCGCCCCTGAACGGTCATTTCCCGCATCAGGCGGTCTTCCGGGTCCAGTTCTTCTTCAGCCTTGCCCTCGATCTCGGCGTATTCCCGCAGAGCATCCTCCGTATCTGCGAGGGCGGCTTTCAGTTTCAGAGCCGAGCTGCCGGTCTGGGAGGAATGGGCCTCGTCTACGATAATCGCAAAGTTCCGTCCTGCTACTTTATCCACTTCCTGATAGATGACCGGGAACTTCTGCAAGGTGGTGACGATAATGCGCACGCCGCCGTTGATGGCGTCCCGCAGGTCCTTGGAGGTCTTATCTTCCCCGATGGTCTCAATAGCGCCGAGAGTGTGGTCAAAGCCGGAAATGGTCTCCTGCAGCTGCGCATCCAGCACGGTGCGGTCGGTAACGACGACCACGCTGGAGAACACCGGCTTGTTCTCCTCATTGAACAGCGAGGCCAGCCGGTAAGCCGTCCACGCAATGGAATTGGACTTGCCGCTTCCGGCGCTGTGCTGGATCAGGTAATTATGCCCGGCTCCGTTCTGCCTGACATCGGCCAGCAGCTTGCGCACCACATCCAGCTGATGATAGCGCGGAAAAATCAGCGTTTTGCCGTCCTTCAGGTTCATAAACTTCTGGACAATGTCCATCATACTGTCCTTCTGAAAGACATTCTCCCACAGATACGCTGTCGGGTAACCGTTTGGGTTTGCCGGATTGCCCTTGCCGCCGTCGTTTCCGGCTCCGTTGGAGCCCTGGTTAAAGGGCAGGAAATAGGTGTTCTTTCCGGCGAGCTTTGTGGTCATCCACACCTCGGTGTGATCCACACAAAAATAGGCCAGAATACGCTTGTTGAATTGGAAGCAAAGCTCCCGCGGGTCGCGGTCATACATCCACTGCCGCTTGGCATCATCCACCGTTTGTCCGGTGTACTGGTTTTTTAATTCAAAAGCGAATACCGGGATGCCGTTGAGCACCAGCACCATATCCACGCTCTTTTTTGTATCGGCGGAGAAGTACCACTGGCGATAGCACTCGATGGTGTTTGCCGCCCACTGGGCAGCCGCCGCCTGATTCAAGGCAGACTCCGGCTTAAAATAGCACACCCGAAAACGCAGTCCACGGTGCTTGAAGCCGTGGCGCAGGACAGAGAGCAGTCCCTCCGTCTCGCAAGCGGTGTTGAACGCCGTGCAGAACTTCCGCACCGGGTCCACCTGATTGGCGTTTTCAAATCGCGCCCACTCCTTGGGCTGGGTGCGCTGGACAAAGTCGATCAGGGTGTTCACATAGAGCCCCTGTTTCGCGTCATAGGTATCCGCGCCCTTGGTATATCCGCCCGCCGGGGAGAGAAAGAAGGATTCTATATCCGCTTCAAAACGCTTTTCGGTGGTAATCATAGTTCGTTCCCCTTATGTAAGTTATCCTCTGTTGTGCTTGTTGAAATACGCAGCGATAACTGCACAAAACTCGGCCATTGCCTGCTGCTGATAGGCAGGCTCGATTTTGTCGCAGCCGTCCAGAAAATCAGACAGTGCCTTCGCTGTGTCCTGTACCTGCTTGACCTGCGAAAAATGGTGCTGCATTTGCGCCTGCTGCTGAATATAGTCATAGTTCCAAATGTTGTAGAATGGATTCATTTATACGACCTCCTTCTTGCCTGTCACATACTCGTAAATCAGAGATTTCTTGTAGTTTTCGATTTCGGTGAGGTATTGCTGTTTCTTGGCAATCAAGGCATCAATGCCTGCGCACTTTTCGTTGAGGTATTCAGCAATTTCTTCTTGTTCACTCAAAGCTGGATATGGCAAATAAATCGAAAACAATCCTTCGGTATAAAGACGCATAAGTCCAGCGGCGATTCCAGTAGATTTTTTTCTGAATTCCCCAATACACTGTGGAGTCTTGAAGATGTATTCTAAGTATTTAAGATTAGATTTTCCAGTTGAACAGTACACCGCATAGTCTGGACTTACAAGTCCGTCATATCTTGATACCGAAAAAACGCCAAGATGCGCCTTTAGCTTATTGAAGACCAAATCGTCCACATATGCCAGTTTCGCACCAACAAAGGATGATGCCATATTGGGAATGGACTCCAAAAATTTCGTCGGCACTAATCCGACTTTTTGACTCATCGAAAGCGGTTCTTCTTTCCCTTCCTTAGACCTTTCATTGCGCTCTTTTAGCAGCTGCTTCACTCTTATTACATCCCACTCCGCCGGAATTTCCCCGATCCACTCGATCCCGCTGTTCTTCATCGGCCTGTCGCCACGGATGCCCTTGGTGACTGCCTGCGTAATGACCGCCTGCTTCAGCTTTTTGTATTCTTCAATGGACGCACGGGTCTTTTCCAATACAGTGTCGATTTCGGCGCACTCCGCATCCAAAAACGCCGCAATGCGCTCTTGCTCGGCATATTCCGGGACAGGAACAGTAATAGATTTCATTTCCTGCCAGCGGG
>OODJ01002691.1_pt1 | contig 11520 bp, 10 predicted proteins | sample 1671611 | NCBI WGS metagenome assembly OODJ01 (sample SAMN06348174, study PRJEB24527) | human gut metagenome | biome: human gut; feature: ankylosing spondylitis patient; material: feces | host: Homo sapiens | place: China | collected 2015-10 | reverse complement strand
AGGATCCCAGGGTGATGGGACGGCCGAACAGGTTGGAAGCAAAGACGGAGATGACCCCGATGGCGCAGGCCATGCCGTTCATGTTGCAAGTGTTGCCCAAAGGCAGGCAGAACCCATAGATGTTTTCCGGGATCCCCAGGTCTTCATCGGCAATCTTCAGCTCCAGGGGCAGGGTGGCGGCGGAAGAGGTGGTGGAAGCGGCTACGATCATGATGGGGGACATGTGTTTGAAGTATTTGAGAGGCTTGATCCCGGCCAGGAATTTGACCAAAAGGGGCTGGAAGATGAAGAGGATCACTAGGCAGGCAGCCCAGTCGGTGAGGATGAAGTTCAGCACCTGCTTCAGCATGGCTCCGCTGAGATGGGTCATCATGTCGGCCACCAGGGCGAAGATCCCGATGGGGGAGTATTTCATCACCAGGTCCGTCATCTTCAGCATTACATCGGCGGCTTTGTCCACCAGGTGGATCAAATCAGCACACTGGTCTCCCAGGAGCAGGAGGACCACACCGGTGAAGAGGGCAAAGACGATGATCTGGAGGGTATTGCCGGTGGTCAGGGCATTGAAGATGTTGTCCGGGATCCATTGGACCATGTTGCCGATGAAGTCATACTGGACGGCTTTCCCGCTCTGGCTGGTCAACAGATCGGTGACACCCTTCCCCGGCTGGGTGAAGAGGGCAAACACCAGGCCCAAGGCGGCGGCCAGGGCGGAAGTGGTCAGGTAAAAGGCCACGATGCGGATCCCCACCGTGTACAGATGCTTGATATCCCCCATTTTGCAGACGCCGCTGATCAGGGTGAAGAGCACCAGCGGGGCAATGAGCATTTTCAGCAGGCGCAGGAAGATATCTCCCAGGAACTTGATGCGGGGGACGACTCCTGGTGCCCAGATCCCCACTATGGCACCCAGAACGATGCAGATCAGGATCTGTTTCCATAACGCCATCGATGTGAGTTTTTTCAACATAAACCATGCCCTCCCTTCAGGCCTCCTGGACTGGAGAAATCCTGAGAATCAAAATATATTACAATTCCATTATAAACGGTTATGGATTTGATATCTAATTCATTATTCCATAAACATCTATAGACAAACGTTTATACTAGGGAGGCATAAGGGAATCCGTATAATCAGATATGGGATTATAAATTGGAAAAAGACTGAAAAATTTTTTATAATAGAAAAGAGCTGAAATCTTGACCAAAGTAAAGAAGGGAGCTAGTGGAATGGATATCTTGACAGAAAAATTCAAACGGCTGGGCATCGACAACGCACCGGGGCAGGAAAGCCGGCAGGCCCATACGGAACTAGATCTGCGGGGGGAACCGCTGCCGGGGCCGGCAGTGAATTTCTCCCACGGGGATGTGGACGCCCATGAGCCAATCCCCGGCAGTCTGGATACCTTCATCGAAGGGTACAAGAAGGGCGGCTGTGTGGCCTATACGGAATACCGGGGCGGGGATGAGATCCGCAAAGATGTGGCAGCCAAGCTGGCAGCCTTTACCGGTGCCCCCATCGACCCAGAAACGGAACTGATCCTGACACCTGGGACCCAAGGGGCCCTGTTCCTGGCCCTGGGCTGCCTGGTAGGCCGGGGAGACAAAGTGGCCATCGTGGAACCGGATTACTTCGACAACCGGAAACTGGTGGAATTCTTCGAGGGGGAACTGGTCCCGGTGAAACTGGATTACCTGAGCCAGGACAAGAATGCCGGGGTCAATCTGGCGGCCTTGGAAGAATCTTTCAAGCAGGGCGTGAAACTGTTCCTGTATTCCAACCCCAACAACCCTACTGGGGTCATCTTCTCCGAGGAAGAGACTCGGGAAATCGCCCGGCTGGCAAAAAAGTACAATGTGATCCTCTTGGTGGACCAGCTGTATTCCCGGCAGATCTTCGACAATCACCCCTATACCCATCTCCGGGCCCTGCCGGAACGGCCGGATAACATGCTGACCATCATGGGGCCCTCCAAGACGGAATCTCTCAGCGGCTTCCGGCTGGGGACAGCTTTTGGCACTTCCTGGATCATCGAACGGATGGAAAAGCTCCAGGCTATCGTGACCCTGCGGGCTCCTGGATACTGCCAGTATGTCTTCAAACGCTGGTTCGAAGAACCGGAAGGCTGGCTGAAGGCTCGGATCGCTACTCATCAGGCCATCCGGGACGACCTGATTGCTCTGGTGCGCAGCCATGAAGGCTGCAGTGTCCGGAAAACGGAAGGAGGCAGCTACATTTTCCCGACCCTGCCTCCCATGGATGTGAGCATCAGCGACTTTGCCAAGATCGTACGGAAACTCACGGGGGTGACCATTACCCCGGGGACGGAATTCGGACCCCAGTTCACCCACAGCTTCCGGGTGAACTTCTCCCAGGATCCCAAGAATACCCACGATGCCATCGACCGGGTCCTGCAGATCATGGAACGGTACAGAAGCAAATAACCAGCAAGCTGGAATTTGGATAAAGGAGACGGCAGAATGGAAAACAAACCGGTATTCAGCCCTGAGCTGCAAAAAGAAATCAAAAGCAAATTTTATTATGTGGACGAGGATCCCTTTGGGAAAAAACGCCTGTTCTTCGAGAATTCCGGCGGTTCCCTGCGCCTGAAGGCCTGTGTGGAGGCCAAGGCGAAATATGAGATGATCCCGGACTGCCCCATGCGGTACCACGATGTGTCCCAAAAACTCCATGAAGTGAAGGCCAATGGGGTCCGGGACCTGATGGAAGTCATCTTCGGGGCGGCTCCCGGAGAAGGGGCTCTGGTGACGGAACTGACTCCTTCCCGGACCCCCTTCAGCATCATGCGGGCCATTGTGGAGAATGTCCCGGGGAAAAATGTGGTGACCACCTCCCTGGAACATCCTTCCGCCTATGACGCCCTGAAGATCTATGCGGAAAAGAGAGGCATGGAATTCCGGGTGGCCCAGGCCAATCCCAAAACTGGCGGAGTGGATGTGGATGACATCCTGTCCTTGGTGGACAAGGATACCTGCGTGCTCAGCGTGATGAGCGCTTCCAATATTTCCGGCTATGTGTTCCCCATGAAGGAAATCATCACCCGGGCCCGGGCCATCAAACCAGATTTGTATGTGGTCTCCGATGCGGTCCAGCACCAGCCCCATCAGGCCCTCTACGCCCATGATCTGGGCATCGATGCCCTGGTCATCGCCCCCTATAAGGCCTTTGGCATCCGGGGCTGTGGCTATGGCTATGTTTCCGACCGGGCAGCAGTCCTGCCCCATGACAAACTGGAAGGCAAGGACCCCAAGGAATGGGAGCTGGGGACCTATCCCCATGGGAATTTCGCAGCCATGAGTGCCATGGTGGACTATGTCTGCTGGCTGGGGCGCCATTTCACCCAGGCGGAGGACCGCCGGACCCAGTATGTAGTGGGGATGCAGAAAGCCCATGAACAGGAAACGGCCCTTTTGATCCGGATGCTGGAAGGCTCGGCAGAAGTGCCAGGGCTGCGGCATATCCCGGGGGTGGAAGTGTATTTCGACGGGCCGGTTTCTCCGGAACGGGACCTGGTGGTGGCCATGGGAATCAAAGGGATGGATTATACGGCCCTGCGGGAAGAATACGGCCCTGCGGGAAGAATACGGCCGCAGAGGGGTCCTGGTCTTTGAACGGATCAACACCAGCATCTATTCCAAGCGGATCGTGGAATCCCTGGGACAGACCGGCTTGATCCGGGTTTCCCCCATCCATTGCCACGATTTCGGAGACATTGACCAGTATCTGAAAGTGACGGCTGCCATCGCTGCTGAATTTGCTAAAAAATAAAAGGAGAATGAAATGAAAAATCCAGTACCACAAGGGAAATATGTACCTGCTGTCCGGAATGGAGATCTGATCGTGACGGCGGGGATGACGCCCCGGAAGGACGGCGTCCTGATGCTCAGCGGCAAAGTACGGGCGGATGTACCCCTGGAGACCTACAAAGAAGCGGTGATCCAGGCGGCGGCCAATGCCTTGACGGCAGCCCGGAACCAGCTCCAGGAAGGGGAAAAGATTGCCCGGGTCATGCTGATGCATGTATACATCAATGCGGAACAGGATTTCGTAGAACATGCCAAATTGGCGGACTTTGCTTCCGAATACCTGGTAGCAGAACTGGGGGATGCAGGCATCTGCGCCCGCTGCGCCCTGGGGATGGGAACCCTGCCGAAAAAAGCACCGGTGGAGATCTCTCTCCTGGCTGCGGTAGGGAAGTGAAGAAATAAAAAATAGAGGTGCTGCACAGAACGTGCAGCACCTCTATTTTTTATTGATAATACTCTCGTATCGCCTGGAGCAGGTCTCTGGCGGCGGGGGACAGATAAACATTTTCCTTGGTCAGGAGGGTCAGGGGGAGCATCAGTTCCGGGGCTTTCAGGTCGAAGAACTCCAGCCTTTCCGTGGCCGGATCCTGGAGCCCCGCTTCGATCATGAACCCGAATCCCAGCCCGTTGGCGATGAGCCGCAGCAGAGTGGCATTGTTGGTGGTGGTGAGTTTCCGGCTGAAGGACAGCTTCTGTTTCATCAGGTAATTGTTGATGAATTTTCCCACGGTCTGCTGCTGCCCCAGATTCACGAAGGATTCCTGTTCCAGGAGGTGCAGGTCCAAGGGCTCACCCTTTTCCTGTTCCTGCAGGAATACCCTGCACAGGGGATGGTCCTTGGCCAGGATCAGCAGCACCCGTTCTTCCTTGATGGTTTCGGCGATGATCTCTTGGGGCAGCTGGGAAATCATGGCATTCATGACGGCAAAGTCGATCCGGTTGTCTTCCAGGAGTACGGGCAGCTCGCTGACCGGGAATTCCAGCAGATTGACTTTCACCGCCGGATGGTCCTTTAGGAATCCCGGCAGGATGGCGGGCATCAGCAGAGAACCCCGCCAGGTCCCGATCCCGATATTCAGCTGCTGGAGTTTTTCGTTGTTCAATTCGGCCTTCAGTTTTTCGTCCAGGTAATGGCAGCTTTCCAGGTAATGGTAATAGATCTTCCCAGCGGAGGTCAGCTCCAGGGGGATCTTGGAACGGTCGAAGAGCTGACAGCCCAGGGATCTCTCCAGCTTGGCGATGTGCTGGCTCAGGCTGGGCTGGGTGATGAACAGCTTTTCTGCAGCCCGGGTGATGTTCCGTTCCCGGGCCACCATGAGAAAGTATTCCGGTGTGGTGTTTTTATAGATCATGTCCCTTTTCCTCACTTTGGTGCAGTCCTGCATTGGTTCATTCTATTTTTGCATAAAAAAACCGAAAAGTAAATGCAGCAGGGTTTTGCTGCATCTGCTTTTCGGTGGAAGAGGATCGAGAGAAGTAAGGGCCCCGGATCAGATGATCCCGGCAAAATACAGGATCAGGGTGAAGATACTGGTAGCCAGGCCGGACAGGGCAGTGGATCCGCCGATGGCCCGGAAACCCTGGTTGAAGTTCAGCTTGGACAGGGAACAAGTGAGCCAGAACCCGGAGCTGTTGGCATGGCTGAAGGCAATGGCTCCCGAACACATGGCCAGGAAGGCGGCCAGTTTGGAAATCCCCAGGATGTCCAGCATGGGTTCACAGAGCGCAGCGGCCGTAGCCACACCCAGGGTATTGGAACCGGTGGCAGTACGGATCATGAAGCCGATCAGCATGGGGACGAAGATCCCGGGGATATGGGCGGCCACGATGCTTTCGGCCAGGATCTTGGCGGCACCGGCACTTTTGATGAAGGCTGCCAGGGATCCGCCCAAAGCAGTGATGAATACGGGGCCAGCGCAGTCCAGCACGGCGGAGTTGATCCATTTATCCCGGATATCCAGATTGTGGACCCAGTTCCGGGCCTGGAGGAATACGGCGGAAAAACAGCCGATGAACAAAGCGGAAAGCGGGTCCCCGATGAAAGTCATGACTTTCGCAAAGGAAGATTTGGGCATCATCACGCTGCTGACGGTCTGCAGGATGATCAGCACCACCGGCAGCAGAACCGGAGTGATGGCTCGGACAAAGCCCATGGACAAATCCGCCGTGGTAGAATTGGCGGTATCTTCCAGAAAGGCTTCATTGAGGGGAACTTGTTTATCCTTCAGGGTATTGGCGTAAAGGACCGTGGCCAAAAGGCCGGGGATGGCAACCAGGATCCCCCAGGGGATGGCGACCCCCAGAGGCAGGCCCAGAGCAGCCGCTGCGGCTACCGGACCGGGGGTGGGAGGAACCAGGGAGCTGGTTGTGATGCTGATCTGGATGACGGACGCGAAAGCCATCATGGAAATCCCCGTTTTTTTAGCCAGGTTGGTGCATAGGGGGATCACCAGCAGGCTCACGGTATCCGGGAAGACCGGGATGCCCAGGATGCAGCAGCTGGTGCCGATGGCCCATAGGACTTTTTTCTTGCCGAAGAATTTGACCAGAGAGTCTGTCAGCTTCACGATGGCACCGGTCTTATTCAGGATGATCCCCAACAGGGATCCCAGGAAGATGACCAGGGCTACGCTTTTGCAGGTGTTGCCGAATCCAGTATTGATCATCTTGGGGATCTTTTCAATGGGAGTGCCCACCAGGAGGGCCAGCATCAGGGAAGCCAGGTACAGGGCCAGGACCGCATGGAATTTCAGTTTGCTGACCATGAACACCAAGGCGCCTACAGAAACGATCAGGACGACGAAGACATAGGTTGAAGTCATTACACAGTTCCTCCTTGCATATTATTTCCGGACTATTCTTTCTTCTCGTATCTTATCAGAAAAATCTGCTCTGTTTCCAACAGGAAACTATGTATATCACTATAACCAAATGACTATAGAAAAAACGAGATGCACGGTTTTTCAAGGGATAATGGAAAAGAATATAGGCAATGATTTATAGGAGTATACAGAAAAACGTCTTTTACAAAATCCAGGATTCCTTATATGCTGTAAAGGGTAAATGAATCATATCGCGGGGAAAGGAGTAGCAAAATGACCAAAGTGCTCTTTACAGAGAATGTGGATCCGGTGGGGCCGGAGCTCCTGAAGGCAGCCGGCTGCGAAGTGGTGATGGCCGACAGAGATGATGCTCTCATCCGGAAAGAAATCCAGACAGCTGCGGCTGTGGTGACACGGATCTATGAGCTGCCGACGGAGCTGTTGGAGACGGCCGCCAATCTGAAAATCGTCAGCAAACACGGCGTCGGGTATGACAACATCCCGGTGGAATGGTGCAAGGCCCATGGCATCGCCGTGACCATCACCCCGGGAGCCAACAGCCAGTCCGTGGCGGAACACACCATCACCTTGATGCTGGCCCTGGCCAAGAACCTGATGATCGTGACCCATGCCTATAAGGAAATTGGCTTTGCCGCCAAGAATACCTTTCCAGGCATGGAGATCCTGGGGAAGACCCTGGGAATCATCGGCGTAGGACACATCGGGAGCCGGGTAGCCAAGATGGGGTTGGGCCTGGGGATGAAAGTCCTGGCTTACGACCCTTATGTATCTTCCGTTCCGGAAGGGGTGGTCCTGTGCACCGATAAGGAGGATGTGGTCCGTCAGGCCGATGTCCTGACCCTGCATCCGGTATTGAACGAAGAGACCCGGAACATCATCGGCCCAAAAGAACTGGCCATGATGAAGCCCACTGCCTATTTCATCAACTGCGGAAGAGGCCCTCTGGTGGATGAACCGGCCCTGATCGAAGCCCTGCAGAGCAAAAAGATTGCAGGAGCCGGCCTGGATGTGACCTGGAGCGAACCCTGTGAACCGGACAGCCCCCTGTTCCAGATGGAAAATGTGATCCTGCCCCCCCACTATGCTCCCCCCACCCGAGAAAGTGCTATGAATGTATCCAAAGCAGCGGCCCAGAATATCCTGGACGTCCTTTCCGGCAAAAAACCGGAAGGCCTGCTTTGAGTCTATAGCTGGAAAAAGAAAAAGGAGGATTTGATTTATGCGTCTGGCAACCATTAAACTGAATGGAAAAGAACAGGCAGGGATCGTCACCTCGAAAGGTGTATTCCCCATTGCCATGCTCAATGCAGCCAAGGGGACTGCCTGGAAAGAAGAGATGATGGAACTGATCCAGAGCCAGGAAGTTCCCGGTCTCACCGCCTGGTACAACAAGGGCGGCAAGGAAGAACTGGAAACCCTGCCGGGGCTGGTCCCCCAGGACAAGGTGGTCTATGGGCCTCTCTACCGGAACCCCAAACGGATCTTCGGGATCGGCCTGAACTATCGGGATCACGCCGGTGATATCGGGATGGCTCCTCCCAAGGGCTTCCCGGGCAGCTTCTTCAAGCAGGCGGATACCCTGATCGGGCCGGAAGATGAAATCCATATCCCCAAAATGAAGGAAGCCCAGAAAACCACGGCAGAAGCTGAACTGGGAATCATCCTGGGGAAGGACTGCCGAGATGTAGCAGAAGAAGACTGGGAATCCGTCATCGTGGGCTATACCACCATCCTGGATATGACGGAAGAATCCATCCTGAAAGGGAATGACTATGTGGACGGGAACCCTCGGTACCTGACCATCGTCAAGAACTTCCCCACTTTCTTCTCCTTCGGTCCGGAACTGGTGACCCCGGATGAAGTGCCCGACGTGCTGAAGCTGGAGATCCAGAGTGTCCACAATGGAGAGATCCATGCCAAGAATACTGTGGACCATATGATCCATCAGCCTCCGAAGCTGATTTCCCTCCACAGCAAGATCCAGGGCTGGTTCGCCGGCGATGTACTGTCTACTGGGACCCCCCGGGCTTTCCATATCCTGGATGGAGACCAGGCGGAGTGCCGGATCTACGGACCGGACGGCTTCACCATGAGACCGTTGGTCAATCCGGTGGTTGATCTGAAACTGCATCCTGAAAAAGAATAAGGGAGGTATTACTCATTATGGATTTAGGATTAAAAGGAAAAGTTGCATTGGTATTGTCTTCTGCTTCCGGTATCGGCAAAGGGATTGCCACGGAATTTGCCAGAGAAGGGGCCAAAGTGGTCATCGCTACGGCAGAAGCCTATAAGGCAGACCTGGAAAAAGCCCAGCAGGACATCGAAAAGGAAACGGGCAACCGTCCCTATACGTATTTCTATGATGTAAAAGATCCGGACAGCATCACCAAGATGGTGACGGCGGTGGGAAATGACCTGGGCGGCCTGTATGCCCTGGTGAACCACTGCCCGGGGCCCAAGGCTGGGACGTTCGAAAACCTGACGGAAGCCGATTGGGCGGACGGCTATGAAAAATGCCTCCACAGCTATACTTTCGCCATCCGGGCAGCCCTGCCTTTCATGAAAGCTGCTGGAGAAGGCCGGATCCTGAACAGCACTTCTTCTTCCATCAAACAAGCCTTGGACAATCTGATCCTGTCCAACACCTTCCGTATGGGTGTGGTGGGCATGAGCAAGACTCTGGCCCGGGAATTGGGACAGTATGGCGTACTGGTGAACACCATGGGCCCCGGCCGGATCTGAGCGGGATCCGGGCCCAGAAGGCCGGCTTGACGGAAGAGGAATACACCAAGAGAGACTGTGCGTCCTTCCCCCAGAAACGGTATCAGACTGTTGAAGAATACGGGCGGACGGCTGTGTTCCTGTGCTCTCCGGCAAACACAGGTGTCTCTGGGCAATACCTCCTCTGTGATGGTGCTATGACCCAGGCTTATTAAAAAGTGGGAATCACTCAATAAAGTCAAAATAAAAAATGGGAGGATTGTATGGTATGACAATTTCATAGCATGCAGTTCTCCCTTTTTTCTTCCTAAAAAATGGATTTTTATTCAAAATGATACAGTTTTGGGCTTTGTATACATAATTCTTTGACAAAATCGTGAAAAAAGTACTTTAACGTTCTAAAGTGGATATAATAAAACAGTAACATACTTTACTATATTACTTTTGGAGGAGGAATTGACATGAAAATTGTCGATATGAATTCTGATCTGGGAGAGAGCTTTGGCAATTACAAACTGGGAATGGATGATAAGATCCTGGAAATCGTCACGTCCGCCAACATCGCCTGCGGCTTCCATGCAGGGGATCCTTCCGGGATGCAGAAAACGGTGGCTCTGGCCGTGAAGAACGGGGTTGCTCTGGGGGCCCATCCCGGCTATCCGGATCTGGTGGGTTTCGGCCGTCGGAAGATGGATATCGCTCCTTCTGATGTATACAATATGGTGGTCTATCAGGTCGGAGCCCTGGCCGCTTTTGCCAAAGCCGCCGGCACCCGTCTCCAGCATGTGAAACCCCATGGTGCCATGTACAATATGGCTGCCAAAAATGCCAAGCTGGCAGAAGCCATTGCCCAGGCCGTCTATGATGTGGACAAGGATCTGATCCTCTATGCCCAGGGCGGGACAGAAAGCATCAAGGCAGCGGAAAAAATCGGCCTGCGCACCGCTTCGGAAGTCTTTGCTGACCGCAGCTACCAGGATGACGGGACCTTGACTCCCCGGAGCCAGCCCGGTGCTATGATCACCGATGAAGAGAAATCCATCGCCCAGGTACTGTCCATGGTCCTGGAAGGGAAAGTGACGGCCCTCAGCGGCAAGGTGATCCCGGTGAAAGCCGATTCCATCTGTCTCCATGGCGATGGCCCCAAGGCCCTGGTGTTCGCCAACAAGATCCGTTCCGTACTCCTGGAAAACGGCGTGAAAGTCGCTGCTTCCGGCACCTTCATCAAATGAACGCAAAAAACTGAATTAAAAAAAGAAGTGAATAACAGCATTCCCTTCTAGCAGATGCATTTTTATGGCAGACAAGAGATAGACAAGGAGACATTCTCATGAAGAAAGAATCTACACTCAGTGTATTGCTGGGAGCGGCCTTCCTGATGGCCACTTCTGCTATTGGACCTGGTTTCCTGACACAGACCGTTGTATTTACCTCCCAACAGGGGGCTGACTTTGGCTTCGCCATCCTGGCCATGATCATCATCGATGCCATCGCCCAGCTGAATGCCTGGCGCATCATCGCCGTGGCCCGGCGGCCGGGGCAGGACATCGCCAACATGGTCCTGCCAGGCCTGGGCTATGTGGTTTCGGCCTTGGTCTGCGCCGGGGGCCTGGCCTTCAATATCGGAAACGTAGGCGGTGCGGGGCTGGGATTGAACGTGCTCTTCGGGATCAGCCCCATTGCCGGGGCGCTCATCAGTTCCGCCATTGCCATCTTCATCTTTTCCAGCAAATCGGCCGGATCCCTGATGGACAAATTCGCCCAGATCGCCGGGGGCGTCATGGTGCTGCTGACCATTTATGTGGCGCTGACTTCTCATCCTCCTGTAGGGTTGGCTCTTAGCCGGACCTTCGTCCCCAGCAAGATCGACATCACTTCCATCGTGACCCTGGTGGGCGGCAGTGTGGGCGGCTACATCACCTTTTCCGGCGGGCACCGGCTGTTGGATGCCGGGATCTGCGGGAAAGAAAAGCTGCCGGAAGTGACCCGGAGCGCCCTTTCTGGAAGCGGGATCACCAGCCTGATGCGGATCTTCCTGTTCCTGGCGGCCCTGGGGGTCATTTCCCAGGGACTGACCCTGAATCCGGCCAATCCGCCGGCTTCCGTCTTCCAGCTGGCTGCCGGAGAT
>OODJ01002690.1_pt1 | contig 11525 bp, 9 predicted proteins | sample 1671611 | NCBI WGS metagenome assembly OODJ01 (sample SAMN06348174, study PRJEB24527) | human gut metagenome | biome: human gut; feature: ankylosing spondylitis patient; material: feces | host: Homo sapiens | place: China | collected 2015-10 | reverse complement strand
CGAGACAGCTTTTCGTCCACCGGAATACGCTCGTCTACCGGCTGGAGAAGATCCAGAAGCAGACCGGGCTGGATGTCAGAGTCTTTGAGGACGCCCTGACATTTAAGATTGCTCTGATGGTCGCAGACCACATGAAATTCATAGAAAACAGAAAATAGGAGGACATGATATGGTGAAATTATACGAAGGCGGTGCCTATCTTTTACACGGTACTGAGGTAATTGCAGATGCACCCGATGCACTTGCTGCCGTAAAAAGCAAGACAGGTATTGAGACAACAAAAGAAGCTGCTGCAAAAGAGACAATGGCTTATGGGATCTTAAGTGCGCATAATACTTCCGGTAATATGCAGCAGCTTCAGATCAAATTTGACAAGCTGACTTCGCACGACATTACCTTTGTCGGAATCATCCAGACTGCAAGAGCATCCGGACTAGAGAAATTCCCGATCCCTTATGTTCTGACCAACTGCCATAACTCTCTGTGTGCAGTCGGCGGTACGATCAATGAAGATGACCACATGTTTGGACTGACCTGTGCGAAGAAGTACGGCGGTGTCTATGTTCCGCCTCATCAGGCCGTTATCCACCAGTTTGCCCGTGAAATGCTCGCAGGCGGCGGCAAGATGATCCTTGGTTCTGACAGCCACACCCGTTATGGTGCACTCGGTACCATGGCAATGGGAGAGGGCGGACCGGAACTTGTAAAACAGCTTCTGAACAAGACTTATGATATTAAGATGCCGGGCGTGATCGGAATCTACTTAGACGGAGAGCCGATGAAAGGTGTAGGACCGCAGGACGTTGCTCTTGCAATCATCGGAGCTACATTCAAGAACGGCTATGTGAATAACAAGGTTATGGAGTTTGTTGGACCTGGAGTCAGCAAGCTTAGTGCAGATTTCCGTATCGGAATCGATGTTATGACAACAGAGACAACTTGTCTTTCATCCGTATGGCGTACCGACTCTAAGGTCAAAGAATGGTATGATATCCATGGAAGAAGTGAGAACTTCAAAGAACAGAACCCCGGGGAGATAGCATATTACGACGGACTTATATATATCGACCTTTCGACTATAAAGCCTATGATAGCCATGCCTTTCCATGACCGGAACAATTTGCTCAATAAAAAGCCCCTTGATACCTTCACCTTTCATTTTCGTATGCATATGCTTATCTATAAATTTAGTGCCTGACCCTTTTTATCAACAACAAAGAGAATAAAATTTTCTTTATTTTCCCTATAAAAGTTCATAAAGTTTACAAACTTTTTATTTATTACCTATATACAATTCGGCCACAAAACGTGATTCACGAGATACCGGTGTTAAATTTATATATCCGGACACGATTCGCCCCGTCTCCATCAGCAAGGGATACATGTCTCTATTCTTCTCTACCGATTGCATGATTTCTCCCGGCCTGGGAGAAAAGTGAATATTAAAAACACCCTCAACACTCTCTTGTAAATAACGCTGCAAAGCGATTGAAACGATTCCCATGTTATAACGCAGATTTATCTCGACACAAGGCTGCACACCGAATTCTCCCGACTCGCCTTCGTATATCATCATATCCACCCCCAAGTATCCCACGTATTTCCCGTGAAATACCGTCGTCACCACCTTTTCCAACTGTTCACGGATTTCATGTAGGAACCCCGTTCCCGTATATTTTGCAATCATCCCTTCCAAACTAGAATTCGATGCCACCTTGTTCCCCTCGTATTCTCCCCGCCGACTTGTTTGAAAAACAGAATACCCCAAAAAATTCAGGTGAAATAAACGGTCCATTTCAAACTCCATGGCAAAATCCAGCACCCGATTCAATCTTTTTTCCACCATCACGTACCCTTGTTTACGCAAGATACCGGATAAAACTTCTTCTTCTTTACACGTCATCTGTCCTTTCGGGATAAAAAGAATACCTTTACCGGAAGAGGACCAAGGAGCTTTCACCACTATATCTTCCTTTTCCGACAACGACCTGATTCCTGCCAACGTGTTACATTCACGAGGAATGATATCCTCCCCTATACAGGGAATAGCCCGTACCATCTCAGCCAAACAAGTGGCAGCCATTCGCCTGCTATATAAATCCCTCCGTTTATCACTCCACGTTGACATGACACTCTCCCTGAACTGCTCGTTACAACGACTTTTCAACTCTTTCAATAAAGAGTGAACCCGGGGACTCCATCCCCAAGGCTTTATCTCGTTAAAAGAAAGTAATTGAGCTTTTTCCCAGATCACCGGTTTACAATCCAAACCAAAAATTTCTTCTCGACTTTTCATAAAGTCGAAGTCCGGCATCTTCGTCACCAACACATAATCCCCTTTTCCGGCCAAATATGCAGATAAAAACGCCAGATCATCGGCCATAATGGAAATATTCGCCTTTGGCGTGTAACCATTTGTTCCATTGGCTATTGAAATTTCATTATCCGGATTAAACAGGTATAAATCTTGCATAAATGTTAAATTTTAGAGCAAAAGTAACACTTTTGGCTTAAATTTTGTATTACATATAAAAGTTTAAATAAAGAGGAGATGAACGGTTATCCGCATTTATACAGATTTTAAATTAATAACAACAAGTTTCATTTATTTTGCAAAAAGTGAAACATTCATTTCGGGATAACCGTAGGATATATCGTGTAAACTTGATAATGATTGAAAAATTAAAACTTTAAATAAATAGATGAGATGATTTTACAACTAGCTTTCGTTTTAACAGCAATCATCATCGGAGCGCGTCTAGGTGGTATCGGACTGGGTGTCATGGGAGGTATTGGATTGGGAATTCTGACATTCGTGTTCGGACTGCAACCCACGGCCCCACCTATTGATGTTATGCTTATGATCGTGGCGGTTATTTCTGCGGCTGCATGCATGCAGGCTGCCGGAGGATTGGACCTTATGGTCAAGGTGGCCGAACGCTTATTAAGAAAGAATCCGGCACACGTCACAATTCTAAGCCCGTTAGTAACTTACGCATTCACGTTTATCGCCGGTACTGGCCACGTTGCCTATTCCGTACTTCCGGTAATCGCTGAAGTTGCCACGGAAACCAAAATTCGCCCGGAACGTCCCCTAGGAATTGCCGTGATCGCTTCCCAACAAGCCATTACCGCCAGTCCAATTTCTGCCGCCACGGTAGCATTACTGGGCTTGTTAGCTGGTTTTGACATTAGTTTGTTTGACATTCTGAAGATCACGATTCCCGCCACGCTAATCGGTGTACTCGTCGGAGCCTTCTTCTCTATGAAAGTCGGGAAAGAACTTGTTGATGACCCGGAATATCAAAAACGTTTGAAAGAAGGTGTTTTCAATGACAAAAAATACGAATTGAAAGACGTTTCCAACCAGAGAAGAGCAAGTCTGTCTGTTTTTGTTTTCATTATCGCCACGGTATTCATCGTGTTATTCGGTTCGTTTGATACCATGCGCCCTTCATTCATGATCAATGGCGAACAAGTATTATTAGACATGCCAGCTATCATTGAAATATTAATGTTATCCGCGGCAGCTATCATATTATTAATAACTCGTACAGACGGGTTAAAAGCCGCACAAGGTTCCGTCTTCGGGGCCGGAATGCAAGCGGTAGTAGCCATCTTCGGAATCGCTTGGATGGGAGATACTTTCTTGCAAGGCAACATGGCAGAATTAAAATCTTCTATCGAAGAAGTCGTTAGACAAATGCCCTGGTTGTTCGGTATAGCCCTGTTCGTGATGTCTATCCTCTTATACAGCCAAGCCGCTACCGTCCGGGCGCTCATGCCTCTCGGCATAGCCTTGGGAATATCGCCTTACATGCTGATCGCCATGTTCCCGGCCGTCAACGGGTATTTCTTTATCCCGAACTACCCGTATCGGCAAGTATGTGCTGAACCACTCGTTCATGATGCCCGGACTTGTCGCGACCATCGTGGCCGTTGGACTTGGACTGCTCTTTATACAGATTTTTTAAATACTCTAATTATAAGTAAATTTTAAATTACAGGTTATGAAAATGTTTAAGAATTTAAGTTTGCTGGTAGCCCTAGTGCTATTCTCTGTTGCGACCACGTTCGCACAAAAGTTGCCTAACATCCATATTCTGGCAACAGGAGGTACGATCGCCGGAACCGGAGCTTCTTCAACCGGAACCAATTACACAGCCGGACAGGTTGCCATCGGTACACTTTTATCGGCTGTACCCGAAATTCAGAAAATAGCCAATGTAACCGGAGAACAAATCGTTAAGATCGGTTCACAGGATATGACGGATGACGTGTGGTTGACACTTGCCAAAACAATCAACAAATTATTGGCAAGAAAAGACATTGACGGAATCGTGATCACCCACGGAACCGACACGATGGAAGAAACCGCCTATTTCTTGAATCTTGTCGTGAAAAGTAACAAACCGGTTGTACTTGTAGGTGCCATGCGTCCCTCTACCGCTCTTAGCGCTGACGGCCCGTTAAACTTATACAATGCCGTGGTTGTTGCAGGAGCAAAAGAATCCATGGGTAAAGGAGTTTTAGTTTCCATGAATGGTATTATTCTCGGAGCTCACAGTGTTTTAAAAATGAACACGATTGATGTTCAAACTTTCCAAGCACCGAATTCAGGAGCCCTTGGCTATGTTTACAACGGCAAAGTATTCTACAATCAATCTCCGTTAAAAAAACACACCAGCCAATCCATATTTGATGTAACGAATTTGAACTCTCTTCCGAAAGTGGGTATCGTGTACAGCTATTCAAACATGGAAGGTGACGTTGTTAAAATGATGGCTAATAGCGGTTACAAGGGAATTATTCACGCCGGATTAGGTAACGGAAATATCCACAAAAACGTGTTCCCGGAATTAATCAACGCACGTAACAAGGGAATTCTTATCGTACGTTCAACCCGTGTACCGACAGGACCGACCACGCTTGACGCAGAAGTAGATGACAATCAATACAAATTCATCGCTTCTCAAGAATTGAACCCTCAAAAATCAAGAATCCTCTTGATGTTAGCTTTGACTAAGACTAACGATTGGAAACAGATCCAACAATATTTCAACGAATATTAATTCATAAAAGCACCAAGTCCTGTTTTAAAGGACTCAGTGCTTTATTCTATTTGTAATTCTAGTTATAATAACTAGAAATTAGGAAATTATATTTTTATCAAAACGCAGAACATGAAAAAATTAGCCATATTAATACTTGTTATGGGTTGCGCAGCTGGTGCTTTCGCACAAAATGCCACGAACGAAAAGACTCTTTTCGAACGAGTAACCCAAATAGAGAAAAAAATGGACTGGTTCAACTTCTATTTGAACATGCAAGGTTCTTTTGATGCCAGTTTCAACTATGACCAAAGCGGACTAAGCGAGGCTGCATTCAAGATGCGTCAATTCCGTATTGAAGCAAAAGGTAATATCACCCCTTGGTTGTCCTATCGCTGGAGACAACGTCTGAACCGTGGGAACAACGGTGGTAACAATATAGACAATATGCCTACTTCCATTGACATCGCAGGTATTGGGGTAAAATTAAATGACCAGTTTTCATTCTTTGCCGGAAAACAATGCGCCGCATATGGTGGTATCGAATTTGACTTGAATCCGATCGAAATCTACGAATATAGCGATATGATCGAGAACATGAGTAACTTCATGACCGGTTTGAACATCGCTTACCAGATTTGTGACAACCATCAACTCCAATTCCAAATTTTGGATAGCCGTAACGGTTCTCAAGAGGAAACGTATGGTCCCGGTTTTGAAAAAAGCCGTGCCCCACTCTTGTACACGTTAAACTGGAATGGTAACTTGTTCGATGGAATCTATAAAACTCGTTGGTCAGCATCCGTGATGTCCGAAACAAAAGATAAGCAAATGTATTATTATGCTTTAGGTAACGATTTCACGTTCTCTAAAAAAGTAAATATGTTTGTAGACTTCATGTATTCTGATGAACAAATCGACCGGAAAGGTATCATTACCGGGATTGTAGGGAATGAAGACGGCCATAACGCTCTTGATGCAGAATACCTGTCCGTGGTGACAAAAGTAAACTACCGTTTCCAACCGAAATGGAATGCTTTCGTGAAGGGAATGTATGAAACGGCCTCCGTGTCAAAAACACGTGGTGACATCGAAAAAGGAAACTATCGTACTTCTTACGGTTACTTGGCCGGTATCGAATACTACCCGTTAGAAGACAGCAACCTGCATTTCTTCTGTACTTTCGTGGGACGTTCTTACAAATTTACTGATCGTGCCGCTCAAAAAGGATACAACACGCAAAGATTGGAAGTCGGGTTTATATACCAATTACCGATGTTCTAACAAACAAGAAATGATACAATTACGAGAGGGAATATATTTGAATATTCCCTCTTTTGATTTATCTCATTTTATTTTGAAATTGTTTTAACGAGTGTTATTTTTGTACCATATTAGAGCAAAGATTTACAATCTAAATTTAGAAACAAAACTATTACTATGAAAAAAACTAATCTACTCACTATTTTAGTATTAAGCGGAAGCATTATTTTTTCAGGATGTGCATCCATGAGTAACACGGGCAAAGGCGCTGCTATCGGGGCCGGTGGTGGAGCCGCACTTGGAGCCGGTATCGGAGCCTTGGTTGGTAAAGGTAAGGGAGCTGCCATCGGGGCAGCCGTGGGTGGAGCCGTTGGAGCAGGAACCGGAGCTTTAATCGGTAGAAAGATGGATAAACAGAAAAAAGAGTTAGAAGCCATTGAAGGGGCTCAGGTTGAAACTGTTACAGATGCAAAGGATCTACAAGCCATTAAAGTGACTTTTGATAACGGTATATTGTTCGCCACGAACTCTAGTCAATTAAGTTCATCTTCCAGAGATGCCTTGACGAAATTTGCCACGTCGTTAAAAAACTCTCCGGAAACAGACATCACGATCTACGGCCACACGGATAACACCGGAACCCGTGCCGTAAATGAAAGAATATCCAAAGAACGTGCGGAAGCTGTTGCAAACTTCCTAGTTGGAAACGGGATTGCCCGCAACAGAATCACCACGGAAGGCCTAGCATTCGATCAACCGGTAGCCGACAATAGTACAGCAGAAGGACGTGCCAAAAACCGTCGTGTAGAAGTATACATCACGGCAAGCGCAAACATGATCAAACAAGCAGAAGAAGGTACCTTGAAATAAGATACAATCACAAGTAACCACTAAAAGCTGGAAGGCTGTTTTCGAACGATCTCCAGCTTTTAGTTTTTTTTAATTCAATAACAATGATGAAAAAGAAACTATCACTAATCACGCTATTAGCACTATCGGTACAGGGTCTGTTTGCCCAAGGCCTGTTATCCCACCTAAACGACACGACAAACAAACGCTCCCTTTTCGAAAGAGTGACCAACATTGAAAAAAAGAATAATCTTTTCAATTTGAAACTACATATGCAAGCCACGTTCAACGGTGCATTTACCGATGGGACATTCAAGCAGGCCGCTTTCAAAATGAACCAACTCCGTTTGGAAGCCCGCGGGGACATCAATGACTGGCTTTCTTATCGCTGGCGTCAACGCTTGAACAGCAGCAACACGCCTCACGCACTGGATAACCTCCCCTCCTCCATCGATTATGCCATGCTCTCCGTACGTTTGACCGACAAGCTCGTTACCTCCATCGGTAAACAGGCGGCAGCATACGGTGGTTTCGAGTACGATTTGGACCCGATTGAAATCTACCAATACAGTGATATGATCGATTATATGCTCTTCGATTTCATGACCGGAATCACGTTCTCCTATCAAATCACCCCTACTCAAGAAATAGCCTTACAAGCCGTGAACAGCCGGACAGCTTCCATGGATGATATTTACGGGCAACTCCCGGGAGACGTGGAAGAAAGCCGTGTTCCTCTCGCTTACACGGCCAACTGGAACGGCAACTTCTTCAACGACAAGTTAAAAACCCGCTGGTCATACTCCTTACTTAGTCTGGCAAAAGGGTATAACAATCACTTTTATGCCATCGGTAACGAACTGGATTTAGGAAAGTTCAACATGTACCTCGATTTCTACCTTTCCGATGAAGAACTCGACAACCGAGGCATCATTTCAAGCCTCTACCGTCTTCAAGGGGATGCCGATTGTATCAAAAATGCCCGTTACGAATCTTGGGTCACCAAATTAAACTACCGATTCCAACCCAAGTGGAATATTTTCGTGAAAGGAATGTACGAGAATGCCTCTATTTACAAACATATCGATCAATTAGAAAAAGGGAAATACCGGACAGCTTACGGATATTTCGGTGGGATCGAATACTATCCAACAATGGAAAACCTACACTTCTTCGCATCGTACATCGGGCGTTCTTATCGATTCACGGGTAAGGCCAAAGCATTGGGAGCCGAAAACTACTCCACCTCAACTTTATCCATCGGATTAATCTACCACATCCCGTTATTTTAGATTTACAAAATAAATAAGGGCAACCTTTTAAAGGTTGCCCTCTTCCCTGTCTCGGCACCCCGACACAGAAAAAAACAACACACACATGAATATCAATAGCTTCTTCTTCCCACTCTCGCGTTCAAGAAAAAGCATTTACTAACCCTCCTTTTTCGAGGATTTTCTGAAACTCCGCATCAACATAAGGGAGCTTGTACGCCCTCTCGTTCAAATATAACAGATGATTTTCATCATCTATCGTCAGTTGTTCCCCTGACGTGTAAGCATCCACCACAGCCCAATCAACAAGAATTCGTAACCCATGGTTAATAGCCATACGATAAAAATCCCGGTTCACCGACTTCGCGATCACCAATTTCACCCCCACGGCCACCAATCCCGTCGCCGCGTGTTTCACGAGTTGACCACACCCGAAATTCTCCCCGGCAATAATAATATCTCCCGGTTTCACGTCGCAAGTGAAATTCGGGTCCAATCCTTTAAACAAATAAGGTTTAATCTCCTCCACCTGTTCAAGCGTTAATCGACAGGTCAATTTTTCCGAGAAAATCTGGTTACTCGATATATTGTCTATATCCCCGTAATTCCACACCCCGTTACTCTTGCGGTAATCATATTCTCCCAACACGACAGGTTCAACCCGGGGAATGTTATACTTATACTGCGTTCCCTCGAAATGAATCATCGGGGTCAATTCCCCTCGCAAAGCAGTCATGGCCACGGTTGCCGGGGAAGCAATATATTTCTCAACACCGGAGTGATTCGTCCCCCCGATGTACTGGCTATTGGCGGTAGAGATAAAACGGCTATTCCCGACAGACGCCACGCGTCCCACTCCCAAGCAAGGTCCGCAACTGGAGCCGAGAACCATCGCCCCCGACTGTGCGATCTTATCAATAATACCCTCTTCAACCGCCCGTAAATATATATCCCTGGAAGCCGGAACCACGAATAATTGGAACCCGTTAGCAATATGTTTACCTTCCAAAATCATGGAGACCAAGCGTAAATCCTCCAACCGTCCCGAAGCGCAAGCCCCGATGAGCCCTTGCTGTATTTTCAGCCCGACAAGCTCCTCCACTCCTTGGAGAACATTATTGCCCGTATCATACACCATCGGAAAGACATTGGCCAGATCAATCTCTATAAACCGGGAATAAACAGCCTCTTCGTCCGCCCAAACGCCCCGCACCGCCGGCTCGTTAAAATAGTCAGCCAACCGGTCGTCCGGAGGGAAAGCAGAACTGACCACTCCCATTTCCGTGGAAATATTGGCTATCGTCATTCGATCATCGATGGACAACGAGGCAACCCCTTCCCCGTGATACTCGATCGCCAACCCGTTCACGTCCAGCTTACTCAATATACCCTTGATCCATAAAGCCAAATCTTTAGCGAACACCCCTTCCGGCAGACGGTTCTTTAAAACGATCTTCACGGTTTCAGGCACCCGGAACCACATTTTTCCCGTTTTCCATAACACGGCCGTCTCCGTTTTATTAATCCCCATGGCTAACGTGTTAAAGGCTCCCGCCGTGGCGGTATGCGAATCACTCCCGACAACCAACATTCCCGGACGTACCAACTCGGAAATAATCTGGTGACCGATCCCGCGGTCACAGTCATAGAAATGCTCTATCCCCTGCTCTTCCACGAAATCCCGTATCGAATTATATTCCAACGATAACTCGTTGATTACTCCCGACACCTTCCCGTCCAGCACGATCACCAGCTGGGAAGGATTGTACACCCGGGTTCCATGAATTCGTTCAAACAAAAACCTAACCCGTGCCGAATTATCGTGACTCATCACGTAATCCGGTTCACGGACCACGATACTCCCACGTTCGGCATTTAATATCTTCTCTACAAATGTTCGCATATATTGAATTTAGAATTTAGAAATCAAAATTTAGAATGAACATCTCACCCTGAATCTCATTTTCTAAACTTTACATTGCACTTTGTCTAAAACAGCTTTTATCTTCTCCACGTCACTATAATACTGCTCGTATTCCGGTAGTCCCGGAACCCCACCCATAAACACGTTCGGGTTACGGAATTCCATTTCACTATCCCGACCGCTTTTCCCGCTCAAGTGAATGGCATCCACCCCCGCTTCTATTAACATGCCGGCATTCGCAGCGTTCACGCCACTTCCCGCCATAATTTGCACGCGTCCCCCCGCCTGCTTCACCAAGGCTTTAATTCGCTCCATTCCCTCGTTTACCGTGTTACGTCCTCCCGATGTCAAAACCCGATAACACCCGGCCTCTATAATCCCCTCCAAAGCCTCTTCCATATCCCGAGTCATATCTATCGCCCGGTGAAACGTTACTTTTAAAGGAGCCGCCAACTCGACCAATTCCCGCGTACGTCGCACGTCAACCGAACCGTCAGCGTTCAATATTCCCAACACGACTCCATCCGCCCGGCACGCTTTGGCAAACCGGATATCCTCCTTCATCATCTCGAATTCCAGGTCGGAATAAAGAAAATCACCCCCTCTAGGGCGAATCATCACGTAAAGTTGTATGGACAACTTTTCCCGGGCCATACGAATCATGGCCGCGGAAGGGGTTGTCCCCCCATCATACATTCCGGAACACAATTCTACCCGGGACGCTCCCGCCAACTGGGCATTCAAGCACGATTCCAAAGAAAAAGTACATATTTCGACATCAATATTATTCTTCATTCCACTCTGTCAATTTATTCATTCGCTTTACGAATATAACAAAATTATTGACAAACTTCAAATAAAAAATTAGGATAAAATGCACCTTGGCCCTCAAGTTATTTCTAACTTACATACATTCAACAGAGTACCTCATGTCAAAAAAGAATCGCGGGAGAAACAATGATTCTTAGCCTGTATCGCCTTATTATAATCCATTATTGGAATATACGTGTGCACTCTTGAAACATATTCATTATTTAACGTTTCCCCCACCTGTTCCCCACCTGTGTTATAGTGGTGGAGAACAGGTGAAGAAGTGGTGAGAGAGTGGTGGAGAAGAAAGAGGTTAAGTGAGATTATTTCGTTTCTCAAGACCCGTGGGGCCTAAGA
>OODJ01002682.1_pt1 | contig 11543 bp, 11 predicted proteins | sample 1671611 | NCBI WGS metagenome assembly OODJ01 (sample SAMN06348174, study PRJEB24527) | human gut metagenome | biome: human gut; feature: ankylosing spondylitis patient; material: feces | host: Homo sapiens | place: China | collected 2015-10 | reverse complement strand
TCTACGGCCGCTTTTTTAAGCTCTATATGGCGACGGCGATTGCGCCGATCCCGCTGTCGAGCTTTGCAGGACAGCCCTCCAGCAGCATCGGCATGGCGTTCATCAAGAGCTACGCCGCCATCTGCTTGGAGGGCTGTGTCATTTTACTGGCCTGTATTATCTTTTCGCAATTCGCATCCAGCCCGCCCGTCGTAACGGAAGGACTTGCCCCGGCAACGGTCGTCTGGAACTATATTGGCGAGCTGGTGTTCAATATGCTGGTGCTCGTCGGCTCCATCAAAATGTCTGACCGTATCATCCGGGAATTGATGGGTCTTGGATAAAAAGCCCTCCATCCGTAGTTGGATGGAGGGTTCTGCATCTTATGATTTATTTATTATGCGCCGTGACGAAATTCAGCGTTGTTTTTTGTCAGCAGGTACAGACAATACTGGTTCATGCTGATACCCTCGCGTTTGGAGTTTTCCGCAAGGGCGCGGTGCAGCGACTTCGGAAGCCGCAGCTTGAACTGACCGGAATACTCGTCATCAGACGTAGGCTCCGGAATCTCATAGCCATCTTCCAGTGCGGCGGCCAGCCATTCGCGTTTGCAGTCCAGCGCGTTTTTCAGCGCCGCTTCTGCCGTCTCGCCGCTGGTCAGGCAACCGCGCAGCTCCGGATACGAGGCTACAAAACCGCCTTCGTCCGTGTCCGGAACAAGCTCCAGACGATACGGAAGATTCATATAATACTCAATCGTCTTCACGATTTGACACCTCGCTTTCTACAACTTCTTTTACCATCATAACGTAGACTTTCTTGATCGGTTCGTGCATAGGGATCGTAATTGGCGCGCAGCCGGGTTTGCGAAACGTGCAATGGCTGCTGCCGCCGTTTGGCTGACGCATTTCATAGCCGTAGCTCTCCAGCACCTTGCGCAGCTCGTCAAAACGAAGATCGCGCGATAATCCGCAGATCCTTGCCAATAGTTTATCCCATTTTGACACGGAACATCACCTCTGTCTCTTCTCTCGCTTTCATTATAGCATGGTGTCATATATGGTGTCAAATGATTTTTGCATAGGTTTTATACTACCTGCCTGCAATCTTCCGCGCCAGCGACACGCCCCACGAAATCAGCCCCAGGACAATGAGTGCATACCAGATCCCATTCGCCAGCGCGTAGTGACTGTAATACCAGCCGGAAAACAGCGTCGGCACGATCAGCGCATACAAAAGCGGCAGACCGAGGTGCAGCAGCGACGCGGCATGAAATAATACGGACAGAAGCAAACAGCCTGCCCCAAATACGATCATCAACATGGCACAGCCTCCTTTAGAAAGTTTGTGCCATGTTAGCTTGGAACAAAGAAAAAATCAAGCCCCATTCCAGAAAAAACTGAAAAACAGGAGGGATTCATCATCGAAGTGAAAATCAACAAAGAGATCCAACGGTATCAGGAGAGCATTCTGTTCGGCTTATCGCTGCGGCAGATGGTGTTTGCGCTGCTCGCCGTCGGTGTGGCGGTTGGCGCATATTTTGGCTTGAAACCGCTCATCGGCGCGGCGGAGGTCGGTTGGGTGTGCATGCTGGCAGCGTTCCCGTTTGCCATGTGCGGCTTTTTTACCTACAACGGCATGCCCGCCGAGCGCTTCCTGCTGGCGGTCATCCGCTCGGAGATCCTCTGCCCGCGCGCACTTTCGTATCATCCGCAGAATCTGTACGCGGAGCTTTTATTGGACAGCAATACAATGCGGGAGGTGCTGACACTTGATTAAAACCCTCAATAACACCATCAAGCAGGACCGAACGGTATATAAAATCCCGCGCAGTGTGCAGGACGTCATTTCCATCCAGCGAATCTTCGCGGATGGAATTTTTCAGTTCGGTACGAAATACTCTCGGACGCTGCGCTTTTCGGACATCAACTATGCCATTGCCTCGAAGGAGGATAAAACGGCGATGTTCCTCGGCTACAGCGAACTGCTGAACGCCTTGGACAGCGGCTCGACCACGAAGCTCACGATCTGCAACAAGCAGGTCAACCGACAAGCGTTTGAAGATACCGTCCTGCTCCCGCAGCGCGGCGACAGCCTCGACGGATTCGTGAACGAGTTCAACGGAATGCTGGAAAGCAAAATCTCCGGCAGCTCCGCCAGCGTAGAACAGGAGCGGTTCATCACGGTTTCCGTTCACAAAAAGAATGTGGACGAAGCGCGCACATTCTTCTCCCGCGTGACGGGAGAAGTATCCTCCAAGCTCTCGCGGCTCAATTCCTCTTCCAACGAGCTGGACGCTGCCGAGCGGCTGGATGTGCTGCGTGGATTCTTCCGACCGGAGGAAGCTGCGCTGCCCTTTGATTTACAATCTGCCATGAAGCGCGGACATAATCTCAAGGATACGATCTGCCCGGACAGCTTGGAGTTCCATCGGGATTATTTCAAGATGGGCAATCAATACGGGCGCGTCCTGTTTCTCAAGGACTATGCCAGCTACATCAAAGACAGCATGATCCTGGAGCTGACCGACCTCAACCGGCGCATGATGCTCTCCATTGACATGATCCCCGTGCCGACCGACGAAGCGGTGCGAGAGGTGGAGAACAAACTGCTCGGCGTGGAGACGAACGTCACCAACTGGCAGCGGCGGCAGAACAGCAACCAGAACTTCTCTGCTGTTGTGCCGTATGATCTGGAACAGCAGCGGAAGGAAACCCGTGAGATGCTGGACGACCTCACGACCCGCGACCAGCGAATGCTGTTCGCTGTGGTCACGCTGGTGCATCTGTCAGACAGCAAGGAAGAACTGGACAGCGACACGGAAACGCTTCAATCCATTGCGCGCAAGCACCTGTGCCAGCTCGCAAAGCTGAGCTTTCAGCAGCAGGATGGGTTAATTACTGCGCTGCCGCTCGGCCTGCGGCGCATTGACGCGCTGCGGACACTCACGACAGAAGCCCTCGCGGTGCTTATGCCGTTCAAGGCGCAGGAAATTCGACACCGGCACGGCATCTACTACGGGCAGAACGCCATCTCCAAGAATCTTATTCTGGCCGACCGCAAGGAGCTTTTGAACGGCAATGGCTTCATTCTCGGTGTCTCCGGCTCCGGCAAATCCTTTGCGGCCAAGCGCGAGATCACGGAGATCGCGCTGTCCACGAATGACGACATTATCATCATCGACCCCGAAGCGGAATACCGCCCTCTAGTTGAAGGCTTGGGCGGCGAGGTCATTGAGATCTCCGCAACCTCGCCCAATCATATCAATGCTCTTGATATGGAATCCGGATACAACGACGGCGACAATCCCGTCGTGCTGAAATCCGAATTCTTATTGTCCCTCTGTGAGCAGCTCGTGGGCGCAGGCAAGCTGTCTGCCAAGGAGAAATCCATCATTGACCGCTGCACCGCGCAGGTCTACCGCGAGTTCATCCGAAACGGTTATCTTGGCGTTGTGCCGACATTACAAGACTTCCACGCCGCGCTCCTGGAGCAGCCGGAACCCGAAGCGCGGGACGTTGCGCTATCTCTGGAGCTGTTCACAGAGGGCAGCCTCAACACCTTTGCCAAGTACACGAACGTGGACACCAATTCGAGAATCCTCTGCTATGATATCCGCGACCTCGGCAAGCAGCTCTTGCCGGTCGGCATGCTGGTCGTGCTGGACAGCGTGTTCAACCGCATCATCCGAAACCGCAAGCTCGGCAAAAACACATGGCTTTATATTGATGAAATCTATTTGCTGTTCCAGCATGAGTACAGCGCGAATTTCCTGTTTACCCTCTGGAAGCGGATGCGCAAATATGGTGCCTGCGGCACGGGGCTGACGCAGAACGTCGATGATCTGTTGCAATCCCATACTGCCCGAACGATGCTGGCGAACAGCGAGTTTTTGCTCATGCTCAATCAGGCGAGTACGGACCGAATCGAGCTGGCGCGGCTGCTCAATATTTCGGACAATCAGCTCTCGTATATTTCAGGCGTGGACTTTGGGCACGGGCTTCTCAAGTGCGGCAGCACCATCGTGCCATTTGTGGATCATTTTCCGAAAAACGGCAGGCTGTACCAGCTTATGACGACGAAACTATCTGAACGGGTGGAGCAGGTGTCGTAGTGCGGGAAGTCAAAGAAAAATCACCGCTGAAAGCGAGAGCCGTCGAAACCCTCAAATCCGCGCCGCAGGCAGCGTTCCGCCGCGGCACAGATGCTTCCTTTCAGCAGCTTCGGCAGGAGCTGCGCGATGCAGCGCAGGACGGCCAGCCGGAGGATCGCTACGAGAGCAGCAAGATCACGGATACCGCCGACCATGCCGTGCAGGAAGTCCGCCATCTGGCAGAAAAGGCAGCCCACAGGCTGCCGAAAACAAAATCCGAACCGCAGCGGGAAGCCAGGACAGAATCTGTTCCACAACACGAACGTCCGCAGCCCCAGCATTCTACTACGAAACCGAGGGAATATCCACTACAAAGCCAACCACAGGGAAATCAGTCTGTGCGCGAATCGGCTTCTCCAATCAGGGAGAAGCCGGTTCCTCCGGCAAGCGGCAACCAGCCTAAAATGCGAGTATATACGCCGGATGCGAAAGCGCCAGCGTCCCCGTCTCAGTATCCAACTCCGAGGATTCATGAAAACGCAAAGGCTGTTTCTGCGGAAACAATGCCATCGACAATGGAACATTCTGTGCGTGAATCGGCTTCGTCAATCAAGGAGAAAACGATTCCTCCTACAAATCCCCCGCAGCCTAAAATGCGGGAGCATACACCGACCGCTGATGCACCCGTACAGCAGCCCAAGCATCTAGCTTCGCAGATTCATGAAAAGCCGCAGGCTGTTCACCACGCGCAGGTAAACCGATCCGTGCGCGAACTGGAAACATCAGTAAGAGAAAAGCCTGCTGGGAAAGCAAGACCGGCAGAACAACGGTCGCTTGGACAATCTCCTGCCAGCACGGAACCGCCTGCACCTGCGACGACCCCGACGGTGCAGCCATCAGCACGGACTCTGCCAAGAGAAAAAACGCCTGTTTCGTCTCTGCATGAACAGCCTGTCACACCCAAAACGGATACCACACAGTTCGCGCTTCCTGAAATCAAGACGAAAGAGTACATCCGAAAGAAACGGAAAAAACAACATCTTCTCAAGGAAGAAGCGAGCAGTATTGAAAACATAACCGCAGATTCCGAAACATTTTCGCCGGTCATCCGTACACGGGAAACTGTTCGTGAACAGCAGAAACTCCACGTTTCCCATAGTGCGGAGCAGGAGCAGCCAGCTCTGCCGCAGATCCGAACGCGGCAGCCGCAGACAGCTTCCATGCCCGCCGATATAGAACCCACGAAGCCGGAAGTTCCACAGCCACCGCTTCCGGACATCAAGAGCAAGCAGAAATACATTGCGGCGCAGAAGCCGACACAGGTAACGCCCGTGCAGGCAAATCTGCAACAGGCTGCGCGGCAAACTGGAATGAAAGCCGCTCACGGCGAACAGAAATTATGTCAACCTACATTGGCGAATGAAACAGTCACTATGCCAGCGAGCAGGAATGTCGCTCCTGCAAAACCAGTGCGTGTTCAGAAGCAGGTGCGTCCGGCTGTTGTGAGAAAGCAAAAAATCAAAACGGCTCCGAAAGCGAAAATCAAGTCTGCCATACCTGCCGCAAAAGCCTTGCCCAGCAAAGCGTCGGCAGCTCCTCCAAAGCAGGCTGCAACTGTCATCCGCAAAGGGCAGTTGCTTCGGGATACGGCGATCAAAACGGCGAAGGTAGCAAAAGAGGCTGGAAAGAAGGTCCTGCGTGCAATTGCGGCAGCGGCAGAAAAGCTGGTCGCGGCGATTGGCGCGGGCGGCGCGGCGGCGGTTTCCGTTGTCGTTGTAATTCTGCTTGTGGGAATGCTGTTTGCCTCGCCGCTTGGAATTCTGTTCGCCGGTGAGGACGCCGGTACGGAAATCAAGATCCCGGACGCGGTTGCGACGCTGAACGGCGAGTTCACCGACGAAATCTACCGTATCATGGAGGGCAACCCATACGACGCGCTGGATATGCAGGAGGGCATGGAAGCTGCTATGCTGCAAAACTGGCGGAATGTGCTGGCTGTGTACGCGGTCAAGGTCTCGACCGACGAAGAACATGGCTTGGACGTTATGACAATGGACGAAGAAAAACTCCAGCTCCTGCGGGAAATTTTTTTCGATGCCAACCAGCTGGTGTACGAGCTGACGACCAGAACCGTAGATGGCGAACGGGTCACAACGTTACATATCTCCGCACAGATCAAGGACGCCATGCAGATGGCAGATGAATACAGCTTCACTGCCCAGCAGCGGGAGATGCTCGAAGAATTGCTGAAGCCGGACTACGACGACATTTTCCTTTCCCTGATCGGTAATTATCAGCCGGGCGGTACGCCCATCGGCCCTGTCGACATTTCGGACATTCAAGGCACGCTGCCGGATGATCTTGACCCGCTGCGAGAATCCATTGTCCTGACGGCGTATCAGCTGCTCGGAAAGGTGACGTATTTCTGGGGCGGCAAAAGCCTCGTTCTCGGCTGGGACAGCCGCTGGGGAACGCCGACGACGGTTACCGCACCGGGCAGCGGCTCGACCGGCAAGGTGCGTCCGTTCGGATTGGACTGCTCCGGTTTTGTGGACTGGACGTTCTATAACGCCACGAGCGGTGCATACCTGCCCGGACGCGGCGGTGGCGCAGCCTCGCAGCATGGGTATTGCACCAACATTGCATGGTCAGACGCACTGCCCGGCGATCTCGTCTTTTACGCGGATGACAGCCACGTTGGGATCGTCTGCGGCTACGACAGCGTAGGGAATCTCCTCGTCATCCACTGCTCCGGCGGGCAGAATGGCGTGGTCGTGACCGGGCGCGAGGGCTTTGCCGTCGCAGCCAGACCGGATTTGTTTACGGATTAGTCCAATTTGCTTCGTTTGTGCGGCATTCTTTGTTGGCTCTGGTGAATAGCTTTCTTTCCTTTTTCCTGCGATACTTGGCGTACCAAATCGAAAGGAGACTGCAATGGAAACAAGAAAAAACCTATGCGCCATGCTGCCGGTCGCACTCCATACCAGAGTCCGGCAGGAGCAGGAAAAAGCCGGGATGACCCTCGGTGAGTATGTGGAAGCCATGATCACGGAATATTACGACTGGAAGGACGGAAAAATCATGACCGGAGAAATGAGAACCTTAGCCGCGCAGATCCCCGCAGAGCTCTTTGACCGCCTCGACCGCTACCTCAAGGAGCGCGGCATCAAGAAGAAGGACTTCTTAGTTGACATCATCACCCGCGCGCTGGAAGAAGCCGAAGCCGCCGAACCGGTTACAGAAGCATCGCCCCAGGACGAGCTGGAGGAACAGCCGGAAGCGGACGAAACCTGAACCAAAATCAAGCCCCCGCAGGTCATGCCTGCGGGGGTAAACCTTTGTCACAAGCCGTCAGCCGACACGCGCCCGCGTGTCGGCTTTTCTGCGTCCCGGCAGGGAACCCTACCCCAAAGGCATAAAAGCGCATGTTGGTGCGTGTGTGGCGAAATGCGAAACTGCAAATTCGCAATGTCGAGGTTGCGCTTACATTTTAGGACAAACCCCCATTGTAACGAAGTGCAGCATTATCCGGACATATTCTCGGATACAGATACCGCAGCGGAAGTGTCAATATCAGAAAGTAGACTGCACAGTCCAACAGTTCCCTGCACATGCAGTTTGTTCATTGACAAACGCTGTGCAAGGTTCTTTTTCTTCCCGTTGTACTCGAGAAGCATAGCTTCGGCGTATCCCATGGAACCAGGGCAGCGCTCCTTCGACATTCGAACGAGCTGTTTTATCGAAAGTGCACCCACTTTCTCTTTGAATATCTCATCATTCAACTGATCGCCAAAAGCAAACACCAACCGCGTAATACCATTTAGAATATTTGCAGAAAATGAATTCGCATCTCCCTCCCACGTTCCAGCGCAGAGCCGCAAAACACGGTTCAGCATATGATAACCATGATTTTGATAAATCTGTTCGAGCGTTGATACCGCACATATCACACACGGTGCTTTTTTTGTTCCAAGAGACAGTCCATATGACTCCAACAGATCTTTGATAATAAGCTGGTCATCATTACCAGCCTCAAGATTTGCTGTAAAAACTTCATACGGACTCAATCGTTTTACAAATTTTTGCTGATTTGCAAAAATGTCGGCCTCGTGCTCATAAATAAGCTCATCGTAAATCATACACCACACTGGCGTATCGCGAGAACCGGAAACCAGCGCAACAATTTCAATTGTATGTTGTCCGTTGAAAACATAATTGACGCCGTCTCTTCGGCTGACCTTAACGGGGTTAATCTGGTATGGGTCAAAGTTTGCAGCTGCATTTGCGATATGGGCTCTTGAAAGATTTCTTTGATACTTTTGATTGGAAACGAGATTCTTGATGGGGATCTTTTCAAAATGTACATCTGGTACAAATAAGCTATGGTCTTCCATGTCATTCTTCCTCTAGTATCCGCAACATTTCGCCCGTCTTATCAATCAGAATATGCAGTTCCCGTACAAGCGCTAAACGCGCAGTAGATGAAATAAGGGACAAATCTGTTTTTGTCTGGATTCGTTGAATGGAACCCGTCCATGAAGGAATGGTCAAGGTAAGTCCTGTAATGTCCGCATCTGGATCAAACATTGGCATATCCTTTATCGATTGACCAACACCGCCTAGCGGCTGTTCTAAGGTACGGTTGATTGCAGTTCGTGTTTTCTTGAATTGTACAAAGGGTTGCTGCTGCATCCTTTGAATTTTTCGATCTATTTTCCGCATTTCAGCTGGATCCAGTTTTGAAAGCGCCACAATACTTTTGTGCGACACCTTATACTGCCCAGAAAGGATCTTTGATCCAAGGGAAGGCTCAATGTCTACAATTACATCAACAGCCCTCGAGTAAATTGCATACTTTTCTACCGTTCCAGCCGAAATGCAATTATCATCTGCAATTCTATCCGCAGTTCGATGACGCGAATTGTCCGTACAGGTTTTCTTGAAGGCGGTTGTAGACTCTGGCGATGAATACTGATTGAAGCCATTTGGATTTTTAATCTTTGACACAAACTTTTCCGAATCGTACTGCTTTCCAATCAGATACTTTCTGGTTTCCTCTGAAAGATTTCGTCGACCAAGCTGATTGGCACAAATCCATGCGATGGCCTCCTCTCGACAGTAAAAGTTCATTTCTTTCACTGAAAACGGAATGCTGTGACGTGTACAGATCTCATAACGGTTGTGTCCATCGATAAGTGTCCCACGCCAGACAACGAGTGGGTCGCGGCAACCATCGGCAAGAAGATTTTCCTCAAGCTGCAGATATTCTGTTCTTTGCAGCGGTGGAATTAGATTCTTAAATTGTGGATCAATTGTAAGTAATTCCTGCATTTTCATAATGATATAAGCTCCTGCTTATCTACCCGTTGCAATGTTTCCAACGGAAATACTGCTACCCGCATGGATGAAACAACATGTCCGTGCAAGCGGTAAGCGCGCCCATCCTCAAGCTCTGGCACCAAGGTGCGAAGTCGTTGTACAAACAGTCGGCTATACAGCTCATATGATTTTTCAGACTGCATCCGAGACACGACAATGCGATGGCTCTGTTTTCCAGGTGTTCCGCTTTCAACAGATTGTATTGCAACCAGCTTTGCTTCCGGATTTACAAGCAGTTGGATTTGGCTCGGTGAACCGAGCTGCCGAAAGAGTGCTTTATGAATCCGAATTCCATACTTCTTTGTATCGACCGCTAATGTAACCTCGCTGCAAACATTTTGGTTCACTCGTATACCTCCTCCATTGATAGCTGTTGAGACAGTTCCTGAGATTTATCCGGCAATGCAACTTGGGCTTTTTTAGAAGCTTCTTTGATAGAGTAAACTGCATACCCATCAAAAATATTAACCTGCATAGCATGTTGATGTTCCTTGTACGGCAGTCCAAACTGATTTTGCCATCCGGACGGAAAAACCGGTGTCCGTGAAGTCCGCGGCTTTTCTCCTTCTGGAATACTTCTCTGATAAACCTCCGTTGCAGTCAGGTCAAACGCAATCATATATTCGCCATTTGCGTGAATCAGACGACCGAGCAATTTATATCTATAATCCGGATTCCAAGCCATCATAGAAAACATTTTTGCAAAAAATAATTTACAGGTTATTTGCCGCGGAGAACGCTTCCCTTTCGACATTCCGCACCACGCGAAGCTGTCTCTTGTGTTTTCTGCACAGGGGCGTAATGCCATGATTTTGGTTTCCTGATTTACTAGAACCTGAACATAAAAGGCATCCGGAAATTTGTTCAGACATGCGCAATTCACATAAAATTTGTAATTGTTAAAAGTTACAGCTGGCTCGCGAAGATGCGCAAAGAATTCCCTGCGCACAACCTGAAATCCCTCAAAATCAAAATCTGCACCCATGTCAACAACTTCATCATTCGTATTCAAAGACGGTACATCAGAAGAATTGTTCATATTTGCCGATACAGGATCTTCATTTAGAGTAAAAACATCTGTACGCTGAGAATCATTCCATGTCTCCATTGTGGTCCTCCTGTGGCATTGTACCACCCAATTCTTTCATAATGTATTGTCTCAATTCATCAAAATCCGTAACGTGAAGTTTTTTTCCTGTTTCAAAGAGCTGCCCTTGAAGATTGAGCGCCCACTTTGATCTAGTCATATGCTCTAAAGCCGATAGAGAACACTCATGCAGATAGAACTCTTTTCCGAATGTACCGACCCACTGCTCAGGGATTGCCCGGACACGTTTTCCAAGTGTAGAAAGAGGCCGGATTGTTTCTTCGCTTGCACTTGCTGTCCGCGCAGAAAGCTCCTGTGATCGGATAAAAGTTTCGGAATCAGCAACATCGAAAATATAAACAAGCTGCCCGGCATCTTCACAGAGAATTCCGTTTATACGATATTTGCACGCTGTATTCCAGCCAAACAGGTGAAAAATTGTGTCTCTGAATGCAGCAGCTGATATTTCGCGTGGCTGTGGCTTGCCGTTATAGTTCGACGAAATAGCCACTCCGCTTCGATTTGTCGAATCTGTAGGTCGAACAGCAAATTTCATTTCAAGAGGATTAATTAGCAACTCCACACATCGCTTTGCACCGAAATGCTTGATGCATGCAGCGCTGAATTTAACCTTTTTGTCTGCAAACGTCACAAACGACTGACTATGCGCGCCCAAAAATTCGGTTCTGGTTATTTCAAAACCGCGTAAATCAAAATCACCCGCATTGACCGCAAAAGTTGCGTTCTCCTGTACCTGTGTGGTCGTACTAGCTGTGGAAACATCAGTGTATGCGCTTCTGGCAGCATTCAGATAGTCTTCTTCCTTGAAACCGGACCACCTTGGGTTGATGGAAACAAAGCCTTTCAGCAAGCCGTCATGAATAACCCGGAGCTCCGGCAAAATGGACTTGTTCCCGTATTTTGCATTGTCCAGCATTCGCTGAACCGCGTTGAAATCATCACGGCGTATAATGGCGTCATGATGGTTATAGTAGCGGCTTTGTG
>OODJ01002679.1_pt1 | contig 11567 bp, 11 predicted proteins | sample 1671611 | NCBI WGS metagenome assembly OODJ01 (sample SAMN06348174, study PRJEB24527) | human gut metagenome | biome: human gut; feature: ankylosing spondylitis patient; material: feces | host: Homo sapiens | place: China | collected 2015-10 | reverse complement strand
ACAAAAGCTCGGCTACTCCGAATACTACACGTCGCGCAAGTTCCGGGAGCTTGCCGGCATGACGCTCCGGGACTACCTGCGGCTGCGGCGGCTGGCGTTTGCCCTGCGCGACGTGCGCGACACCGACATGGGTATTCTCGATATTGCCGTGCAGTACGGTTTTTCCTCCAACGAGGCCTTCACGCGCGCGTTCAAAAAAGCCTACGGCGTAAGCCCCAGTGCCTACCGGACCGCACCCGGTCCCGTTGTGCTCCGGACCATTCTGCGGCCGTTTGACTGCTACCTGACGGAAGGCGCAGGCAGCCTGAGCGAGACGCAAAGCGCGGGCGAGGTCAAAACCTATTTTGTGCACATCCCGGCGCACAAATTTCTGCACATCCGCAACTATGAGAGCATCGGCTACTGGGACTTCTGGCAGCGGCAGGATCCCCGAGCAGGACTGCGAGACCATCTGCGGCCTGCTCGCGAGCATCCCCGGCAAGCTCGACGATGCGGGCGGAAAAAACAACGATGCGGGCAGCGGCCAGCTCATGGCCTGGATCAACGAGCCGACGGGGCGCATCTGCAGCTGGGGCATCCCGCTGGCGGAGGCCTACGGTGTGCGCCTGCCGGCAGACTACGCCGGGCCGGTGCCGGCGCAGATGCAGCTCATGGATGTGCCCGGCGGAGAGTACCTCGTGTTTGAGCACGGGCCGTTTGATTTCGAGACGCAAAGCGCCGCCGTGGAAGCGAAGATTGAGCAGGCCATGCGCGACTTTGACTATGCCGCCAGCGGCTACCGGCTCGACCTGACGCCGGGCAGGGTGTTTTATTTCTACCACGACTGCGCGCGGTTTTTCAAATACGTGCGGCCGGTGTGCCGGGCCTGAACAGTATAAAAAAACCGGGGCGCTCCGACGGGAGCGTCCCGGTTTTTGTTTCTGGCGCTTATGCGTTCCAGGTCTTTGTCTGCTCACGCAGCCAGTCGGCCCACGGCTCGATGCCCTCTCCCTTGAGCGCGGAGATCGGGAACACCTGAATGTTCGGGTTGAGCTTCTTGACGCGCTCGACGCACTTGTCGAGGTCGAAGTTGAAGTACGGCGCAACGTCGATCTTGTTGACGAGCAGCACGTCGCAGATCGAGAACATGAGCGGGTACTTCAGCGGCTTGTCGTCGCCCTCCGGCACGGAGAGGATCATGGCGTTTTTCACGGCGCCGGTGTCAAACTCCGCCGGGCAGACGAGGTTGCCGACGTTCTCGAGGATGGCGAGGTCGATGTTCTCGGTGCCGAGGCCCTCGAGGCCCTGGCGCGTCATGCCCGCGTCGAGGTGGCACATGCCGCCGGTGTGCAGCTGGATAACCTTCGCACCGCTGGTGGAGATGGTCGCGGCGTCAACGTCGGAGTCGATATCGGCCTCCATGACGCCGATGCGCAGATCGTCCTTCAGGGCGTTGATGGTCGCCATGAGGGTCGTGGTCTTGCCGCTGCCGGGCGAGGACATGAGATTGAGCAGGAAGGTGTGATTGCGCTTGAGTTCTTCGCGCAGCAGATCTGCCTGCCGGTCGTTGTTTTCAAAAACGCTCTTTTTGATTTCGAGCACGCGGAATGCATCCATGATCTTACCTCCAGAATGTTCACGGGGTTTTGTATGCCAAAATTATAGCAGTCTCGCCCCGGTTTTGCAACCTTTTTGCGCGGGGATTGCCAATGTTGGACAGTTCGGGTATAATGGTTTAATATCGTGCGAAACCCAAGGAGGCGATGGTATGCCCCACCATTCCGGCGCCGAGCTGCCGGGCGCGCAGGCGCTGCGGCAGATGGCCGCGCAGAGCGACAGCCGCGGCCTGTTTTCCGACCGCGCGCCCGACCCGGCCTATGCCGGCCTGTTTTTGAACCGCGAGCTGAGCTGGCTGCAATTCAACCGCCGCGTGCTGGCCGAGGCAGCCGACGAGACGCTGCCGGGCTATGAGCGGCTGAAGTTTCTGTCCATCTACTGCTCGAATCTCGATGAATTTTATATGGTGCGCGTCGGCGGGCTGCTCGACCGGGCGCTGCTGCAGCCGTGGCACACGGAGACCATCACGGGCCTGACGCCGCGCGAGCAGCTGCGCGCGATCTATGACGAGACGGCGCGGCAGCAAAAAGATTTTGAAGCGCTCTGGCGCAAAGTGACGGCGGCGCTGGCAAAGCAGCACGTGGAGATCCTGGACTTTGACCGGCTCGACGAGGCGGACGAGGTGCTGCTGCGGCGGCGGTTCGACGCGCTGCGCCCGCTGCTGAGCCCGCAGGTGCTCGACGCCGAGCACCCGCTGCCGTTTCTGCGCAACCGCGAGCAGTATGTGCTCGTGCGCTTTGCGGGCAAGCGCGGCGGCGCGGGGCTCGTGCCGACGACGCAGCTGCCGAAGTTTTTTAAGCTCACGGTCGACGGCGTGCAGAAGCTCGCGCTCACGGCGCCGCTGGTAGCGCACTTTGCGCCCCTGCTCTTCGGCGAGCGGCGCGTGCGCGAGACGGCTATCGTGCGCGTGACGCGCAGCGCCGACATTTCCGTGCGTGACATCATGGACGGGTGCGACGCGGATCTGCGCGCCGCGATGGAGCGCCTGCTGCGCCGCCGGAGACGGCTCGAGCCGGTGCGCGCGCAGCTGCAGGGCAAGGTCACGGACGAGATGCGCGAGACGGCGCGCACGCTGCTCGGACTGCCGAAGCGGCAGCTGTTTTGCACGAGCGCACCGGCGGATCTGTCGTTCGTGCTCACGATGCCGGGGGAGTTTGACCTCGCGGGGCTGACGTGTCCCGAGATCCCGCCGGCCAAAAACGTGGCGCTGCAAAAGGGCGACTACTTTGCCTATCTCGCGCAGCACGACCTGCTGCTCGCGCTGCCGTACCAGAGCATCAACCCGTTCGTCGACCTGCTGTACGAGGCGGCGGACGACCCGGACGTCGTGTCGATCAAGATCACGCTCTACCGGCTCGCCGGCAGCAGCCGCATCGCGGCGGCGCTGGCCTACGCGGCCGAGCACGGCAAGCAGGTGCAGTGCCTGCTCGAGCTGCGCGCCCGCTTTGACGAGCAGAGCAACATCGACTACTCGCGCATGCTCGAGGACGCGGGGTGCGGCATCCTCTACGGCCTGACGAAATACAAGGTGCACACGAAGCTGTGCCTCATCACGCGGCGGTGTCCCGGCGGCATCTGCTACTACACGCAGGTCGGCACCGGCAACTACAACGAAAAGACTGCCGAACAGTACACCGACCTCATGCTGCTGACGAGCGACCCGGCCATCGGGCGCGACGCGGCGAAAACGTTCGACCGGCTCGCGCGCGGCGAGACCGTCGGCGAGACGGAGGCGCTCTGGCTCGCGCCGGAGGGCTACAAGCCGCAGCTGATGGCGCACATCGAGGCGCAGACGCGCCTCGGCCCGGCGGGATACATCGGCATCAAGGTCAACTCCATGAACGACGCGGACGTTATGGCGCGGCTCGTGCGCGCGAGCGAGGCGGGCACGGAGGTGGAACTGTTCGTGCGCGGCATCTGCTGCCTGCGGCCGGGCGTGCCCGGGCGGACGGAACACATCTCGGTGCGCAGCATCATCGGGCGGTATCTGGAGCACGAGCGTATTTTCGTCTTTGGCCGCGGGGAGGCACAGGAGGTGTTCATCGGCTCGGGCGACCTGCTCGAGCGCAACACCATGCGCCGGATCGAGGCTTTTACCGCCGTGACCGACCCCAACGCGCGCGCGGAGGTGCTCGAGGTGCTCAGCGCCATGCGGCGCGACAACCGGCAGGCGTGGATCATGCAGCCGGACGGCAGCTACCTCCGTCCCGAGGGCGCGGGCGAGCCGTTTGTCAGTCAGGCGTATCTGCACACGTACTTTGCCGGGCGCACCGTCGAAAAGCCCGCGCCCCCTGCCCCGCCCCAGCCACGAAAAAAGCTCCCGTGGTGGCGGCGGCTGTGGATCTGGCTGAAAAATAATTGACGAAATTCGGAATTTTGGACTTGACAAGCGCGCAAAAGCGCGTATAATGTGCCTTACAATTTCACAGCCTTATCAAGAGTGGCGGAGGGACCGGCCCTGTGAAGCCCGACAACCTGCAGAGACCTGCAAGGTGCCAAATCCGGCGGTGCAAATCGAGAGATGAGGATCTTCGCCTTTTCCAAGCGCTCCGTCGGCTGTCGGGGCGCTTGTTTCTTTGCCCGGCACAACAGAAAGCGAGGAATAGCAATGGCTCATCATCTTTTTACATCCGAATCCGTGACGGAAGGACATCCCGACAAGATCTGCGACCAGATCTCCGACGCGATCCTCGACGCCATTCTGGCGCAGGACCCGAACGGCCGCGTCGCCTGCGAATGCACGGTCACGACCGGCGTCGTGAACGTCATGGGTGAGATCACGACCGACTGCTACGTCGACATCCCGAAGGTCGTGCGCCAGACCGTGCGCGAGATCGGCTACGACCGCGCAAAATACGGCTTTGACTGCGAGACCTGCGCCGTCATCACGAACATCGACGAGCAGAGCGCGGACATCGCCCTCGGCGTCGACCAGTCGCTCGAGAGCAAGGAGACCGGCGACAGCGCGCTCGACAACGGCGCGGGCGATCAGGGCATGATGTTCGGCTTCGCCTGCGACGAGACGCCTGAGCTCATGCCGCTGCCCGTTTCGCTGGCCCACAAGCTGGCCAAGCGCCTGACCGCCGTGCGCAAGCAGGGTCTGGTCGACTATCTGCGGCCCGACGGCAAGACGCAGGTCACGGTCGAGTACGACGAGCAGAATCGCCCCGTGCGCGTGCACACCGTCGTGCTCAGCACGCAGCACGCCCCGGAGGTGGACATGGAGCAGCTGCGCAAGGACATGATCGAGCTCGTCATCCGCCCGACCATCCCGGCCGAGCTGCTCGACGCCGAGACCCGCTATCTCATCAACCCCACCGGCCGCTTTGTCGTCGGCGGCCCGCAGGCGGACTCCGGCCTGACCGGCCGCAAGATCATCGTCGATACCTACGGCGGCAGCGCCCCGCACGGCGGCGGCGCGTTCTCCGGCAAAGACCCGACGAAGGTCGACCGCAGCGCGGGCTTGCCCGCCGCTGCCTCGTGCAGCTGGCGTATGCCATCGGCGTGGCAGAGCCCGTGAGCGTGCTCGTCGACACGCAGGGCACGGGCACTGTGCCGGATGCACAGATCGCCGCTGCCGTGCAGCAGGTGTTCGACCTGCGCCCGACCGCCATCATCCGCGACCTCGACCTGCGCCGCCCGATCTACCGCCAGCTCGCCGCCTACGGCCACATGGGCCGCGAGGAGCTCGGCGTCCGCTGGGAGGACACCGACCGCACCGACGCCCTGCGCGCCGCCGTCGCCGAGACGAACGTGTGATTCAAACCGCATGAAAAACCTCCGCAGCTTCGGCTGCGGAGGTTTTTTCATATTCATTCGTGAACCGGCGAGGCGGTTCTCTATGGAGCATATGCTCAATAGTACGAGTGCCCCCAGGTGGCGTTTTCGTAATTTGCGAGGAAGTCGGCGTTCGCGCGCTCGGTCGGCGAGAGCGAATTGTTATCGAACGACGCGCCGGGCACCGTGCCGTGATACCAGCTCTGGGCCTCGAAATAGGCCGCGATCTGCGGCGTCTGGAAGATGCGGCCGTGGCGTGCAAAAATCTCGTTGCGGGCAAGGCAGCACTGCTCCCAGGTGAGGTTCGCCACGTCCGCCTGCGTGAGCCGGCGCGCGGCGCTGTCCGGCAGGATGTAGCTGCCGGCGGAAGGCGTCGGCGTGGGGCTCGGCGTCGGGGTCGGGGTGGGCGTCGGTGTCGGCGCGGCGGACGGCTCTACCGTCGCCGTCACGGCCGGGGTCGCGGCCACGACCGGGTCTTTTGGCTTGGGCTTGACGTTGAGCGCAATGAGCAGCACGATCAGTGCCACGCCGAGCGCGGCAAAGATGGCGATGAGCAGCGCCTTGCTGCGCGGCGCGTCCCGGTCCTCCGGCGCGGGCTCATACGGCGGGTCGTCTGCCCAGGGATCGTCCTGCGGCTCGGCTTCATCGTCCCAGTCGTCGGCGGGGGCGCTGTCCTGCCAGCCGGAAGGGAAATGCTCCCCGTTTCCATCATCCGGCGGCGCGGATGCATCCTGCTGATCCTCCGGCGGGAGGATTTCATTCTGTAAATCATCTTCCGGCGGCGTCTGCTCGCCCCCGCAGTAGGGGCACCAGCGCGCATCATCCGGGATGTCTCGTCCACAGTAGGGACACTGCATTGGCTTCACCTGCCCTTTCCCACACACGTTGTTTTCCTCAATATACCATGGTATACATTCTGCCGCAAGATAAAAAATGTCCCCCGGTGGTTCGCCGGGGGACAAAGAAAAGCCTGTTAACCCGCGATGCGCTTGGCGCCCACGTAATTCTTCAGGTAGTAGCTCGAGCTCAGGTCGCTGATGACGACGCAGCCTGCGCCGGAGCTGCTGTGGATGAACTGGCCGTTGCCGATATAGATACCGACGTGGCCGATGCTGGAGCTGTTGCTCGCAAAGAACACCAGGTCGCCGAGCTGGAGGTTGGCCTTCTCGACATAGGTGCCGTTGTTATTGTAGATGCTGCTGGCCACACGGCTCATGGAATAGCCGCAGAGCTTGTACACGTAGTTGACAAAGCCGGAGCAGTCAAAGCCGGACGGGCTCATGCCGCCGTAGACATACGGCGCGCCCATGTACTGCTTGGCCGTGGCGACGATGGTCTCACCGATGGAGCCGCTGGGCTTGCTGCCGCCGTCCGACTTCGTGGTGGTGACGTAGGCGCTGTTGACATAGCCCTTGACGCCGTTGATGGTGACAGCCGTCCAGTTGCCGCTCGTGCCGGTGATCGTCAGCGGCGTGCCGTTGTTATACGTGCCGAGGATGGAGTAGCTCGTGCCGGCGCCGGAACGCAGACGCACATCATTGCCCTTGATGTAGCCGGTCTGGCTCGTCGAGCCGCCGCTGCTGGGCTTGGTCGTGGTCATGTAGTCCTTGCTGACATAACCGTCCCTGCCGCTGTAGCTGACTTTGTACCAGTTGCCGCTCTCGCCGGTGATGGTCATCTTCGTGCCGGTGTTATACACGCCGAGGATGGAGCTGGTCGTACTCGCACCCGAGCGCATACGCACGCCGGTGCCCTTGATGTAGCCGGCCTTGCTGTCGGCCCCGCCGCCGGAGACATAGTCCGAGCGGATGTAGCCGCTCACGCCGCCGATGGTGACCTTCGTCCAGCCGTTTTCCGTGCCGGTGATGGTCAGGGGCGTGCCGTTCTGGTAGGTACCGAGGATGGAGTAGTTCGTGCTCGGGCCGGAGCGCATGCGCACATCGCTGCCCTTGACCGAACCGTTGGAGCTGCCCGTGCTGCTGCCGCCGTTCGTCACGCCCGAGAGCGAGACATAGTCCGAGTGGACATAGCCGGTGGTGCCGTTGTAGCTGACCTTGTACCAGGCGCCGTTGACGCCGGTGATCGTCATGGTCGTGCCGGAGTTGTAGGTGCCGAGGATGGAGCTGCTCGTGCTCGCACCCGAGCGCATACGCACGTAGCTGCCGTTGATCGTGCCGGTACCGAAGCTGGCATCCATTTCATTGGCGCGTTTGAGGTAATCGGAAGATATGTAGCCGACGGTGCCGTTGTAGACCACCGTGGCCCAGCCGCCGCTCGAGCGCGTGGACACCACGACGTGGGTGCCTGCCGGGAGCGTGGAGATAATGCCGTAATTCGTTCCGGCGCCCGTTCGGAAGTTGACGGCCGTCGTCGTCGTCGCACCGCCGGCGCTCGCCGCGGAAGCCGAAACGGCCAGCGTGAGCGCGAAGAGCGCGGAAACAACGGCTGTTTTCAGAAATCGTTTCGCCATAGAATCATCCTTTGCTTAGTTATTCGCAAGCGCGCGGTCCAGCCACACAGCCGCCACATCCATGGCGTTGTACAGGCCGTCCTTTTCTGTCTTTTTGACCACACGGTCGCGGGATTTCAGATCCGGGTCGGTGAGCTGAAGCTGCACGGAGACCCGCGTCGCCACGTCGAGGTCCTTGATCTTTTTCGTGTCGAGGATCTGCATCATAATGATGTACTTGTCAGCCATGCTGCCGTAATAGAGCAGGTTGTCTTTCCGGCGCAGCGGATGGCCTTTGTAGCACAGTTCGGTCGATTTTGCTGCCAATGAGATACACCTCCGATACCACTGTTTTCGAATTGTAACACATTTCAATCTTTTTGTCAACACCGCATGCCCCGCGCTGTCGTTTCGGCGCGGGGACACGCGATGGGGCAGACATTTGCGCGGCTCAGCCGGCGTCATCGGCATCGCCGCCGGTGTCCTGCGACTGGCCGGAGAAATTGCCGAAGATACCGGTCGGCGAGCCGATGGTCGGCGTCGGGAAGCTCTTGGTCGGCAGATCCTTGTGGATCGACTCCATGACGAGCTTCCAGATCTGGGCGGCGGGGTTGCCGGAGAAGTTCATATACTCGGGCATATCGTAGCCGGTCCAGACGGCGGCCACATAGTACGGCGTGAAGCCGACGAACCAGCGGTCGCAGTTGTTCGTGGTCGTACCGGTCTTGCCGCCGACGGGCATGCCGGTCAGGCGGGCCTCGGTGCCGGTGCCGCTGTTGACGGCGTTGCAGAGCATGTCGGCCATGTTCCACGCGGTGTTGGCCTTGAAGGCCACGATCGTGCGCGCGGGGTTTTCGAGCACGACCTCACCGCTGGAATCCTTGACATACGAATACGTGCGGCCGTAGGTGAACACGCCGTCGTTGACGAAGGCGGAGTACGCCTGCGTCATCTCGCGCACGGTGATGCCGTTGGTGAGCTGGCCGAGGGCGAGCGGCGCGTAGTCGCAGTCGGACTCGGCAAGGCTCGTGACGCCGAGCTTGTCCTTCAAAAATTCATACGACGCGCGCGGCGTGAGCTTGTCGAGGATCTGCGCGGACACGGTGTTGAGCGAGCGCTGCAGCGCCTCGCGGATGGTGATGACACCGTAGTTGCCGCCGCCGGAGTTTTTCGGATACCAGCTCGTGCCGGAGAGCTTGATGTCCGGCGAATCGTTGACCTGCGTGTACTGCGTGATGAGGCCGAGCTCCATGGCCGGGCCGTAGGTCGCGATCGGCTTGATGGACGATCCGGGCGGGCGCTTGGACTGCGTGGCCCGGTTCGTGCCGAAGTTGATGGTCTTTTTGTCCGTGCCGCCGGACAGGCCCTTGATCTCGCCGGTGTAGGGGTCCATGATGACGATGGCGGACTCGAACTGCTGGCCGGAGGCCGACGGGCGCTGCGGCATCTTGTCGAGGTCGGTATAAACGTCGTCGATCGCCTGCTGGATGCTGGGATCGTAGCAGGAATAGACCTGATAGCCGCCGGAATAGAGCAGCGTGCGCGCCGTGTCGCGGCTGACGCCCTTCTGCTCGACGAGGTCGTTGAGCACGTCGTTGATGACGGCCTCGGCGTAGTAGCTGTAGATGGTCTGGGTGGCATCGTCGGACTCGCTGCGCACGAACACGAGCTCCTGCGCCACGGCCTCATCGTACTGCTCCTTGTTGATGTAGCCCTGTTCGTACATCTGCTTGAGGATGGTCTCCTGCCGGGCCTTATTGTTCTCGCGGCTGATGAAGGGGTCGTATTTTGAGGGGTTATTCGTGATGCCGATGATGCTCGCGCACTCGGCGAGCGTGAGATCCTTCGGTTCTTTGCCGAAGTAGGTCTCGGCGGCGGTATAGACGCCGTTGCACCCCTCGCCGAAGTAGACGATGTTCAGGTACCACTCCATGATCTCTTCCTTATCATAGGACTTCTCAAATTCGAGCGCCTGGAAGATCTCGAGCAGCTTGCGCTGCACGGTGATATCGTCCTGCTTGGTGAGGTTTTTGATCAGCTGCTGCGTGATGGTCGAGCCGCCGAAGTCGTTTTTCATCGACAGGAACATGTTGATGAACGCGCCGGTCGTACGGTACCAGTCCACGCCCTTGTGCTTGTAAAAGCGCTTGTCCTCGATGGCGACGGCCGCGTGCTCCATGTCCTTGGGGATGTCGGCATAGTCGATCCAGACGCGGTTTTCCGTGCTCGAGAGGTTCGTGAGGTTCTGCCAGTTGCCGTCGGAATCCTCATACAAAATCGAGCTTGAGAGCGAGACCGTGAAGTCCGAGAGCTGCACGTCGAGATCCGTGGACAGGCAGTTTTTCACATAGTACGCAAAGATGCACAAAAACAGCAGCCCCGTGACGAGCACGATCAGCAGGATCGTGCCGAGCACGCGCAGCACAGCGCCCGCGACGCTCACGGTCGCATCCGCGGCCTGGGCCGCGCGCGGGGCGGATGATGATGGTTTCGGTCGTTTTGCCATAGGCAGTGACGCACCTCCCTGATAATACACATTATCGGGTCAAAAACCCGGTCGATATTCAGCGCATAAAAACGGTTAAATGATATTATAGCACACTCTGTCAATCGGGGATAGTCTTTCGCGCGTTTTTGTCCGGCGGGTATGAAATGTGCGCGCGTTGGACAAACTTTCCGGTGAAAGGAGCGAGGCATATGAAACGAACGCTGGCACTAACGGTCGTGACGGCGCTGTGCGCCGTGTCGCCGTTCGTCGCGGGGGCGGCGATGTCCTCCCTGCAGCAGCCGGGCGCGGACGCGCCGGCCACGTCCTACGACGGCGCGCAGGCGGAATATATCCTGCGGGATTACGAGGGCTATGTGAGCGTGTTCGCCTCCGACGCCGACCGCAGGCCGCTGCAGGTGACCGGCATCGAGGTCGCCGGACTGCGCCGCGCCGACCAGGAGCTGCTGCGCGGCGGCATCACCGTCGGCAGTCAGGAGCAGCTTTTGCTGCTGCTGGAGGATCTCGGCTCGTAAAAAGACTTGATTTTAGCCGCCGAATAGGGTACACTGAAATCAGAAAAAGATCACGACTGGAGGATACCCCGATGAGTGAAGCATTCGGCAGTGATTATCTGACGATCGAGGACGAGGACGGCAACGAGTTCGAGCTGGAAGTGCTCAACGAGTTTGAGCTCGACGGTCAGGACTATCTCGCGGCGCTCCCCGCCGATATGGACGAGGACGACCCCGATTTCGGCATCATCCTGCTCAAGATCATGGAGGAAAACGGCGAGGAGCTCTTCGGCTCCATCGACGATGACGACGAGCTGGACAAGGTGTACAATTACTATATGGAAGAGATCTTCGCCGACGAGGACGAAGGATCTGACGGCGGCGCGGAGGAATAAGTTCCCGCGCGGCGCATAGCATGGGAATAAGTCCTGCTGTGTGCGTGGAGCACGACCGAGTGCTCAGAGCTCATTTAAACCCACATCTCTTATAAGGGATGCCAGAACTTCCGCTGCGGATTGCAGGCCTCCCGGCCGGCTGAAAGATGCCGGTTGGACGTTGGAAGCAGAGAAACAGCAGAGAGGCGACCCACCTGCCTTCTTGTGCAGGTTATAACTGGATTCACACGGCCAAAGCGGGGATTAAATGAATGCAACACTGCCCTTCGGCAGTGTTTTTTCTTTGTCAGTATACGGCATAATTGTAAACATTCTATGTCCGCTGAAACGTTTTTCACAAAAAACTTGAA
>OODJ01002678.1_pt1 | contig 11572 bp, 9 predicted proteins | sample 1671611 | NCBI WGS metagenome assembly OODJ01 (sample SAMN06348174, study PRJEB24527) | human gut metagenome | biome: human gut; feature: ankylosing spondylitis patient; material: feces | host: Homo sapiens | place: China | collected 2015-10 | reverse complement strand
GGGCACCGCAGTCGGCGGCCCGTGGGGCGCCGTTCTGTCCGCCGCCTGGTCGCTCCGGCACACTCTGTTCAAGATCCTCATTTTTATCTGCCTGTTCCTTCTCTTCATTATCATCGCGGTGGTGTCCCTGCCCTCCATCGTGTTCAACAACATTTTCCACACTGATCCATCCACCGTCGATCCCAACGGGCCGACGGAGGTGTCCGCAAACTTCGATGACCTGTCCGCCGTGGTGTCAGACTGTATCCAGGCCGGCTATGACGCCGCCCTGGCCAGGGTAGATCAAATCATCGCGGACGGCGGCTATGACTATGAGCTTTCCATGGAGGCGCTGGTCAACAACGCCCTCGTATCCGCGGACTACGACACCTGCTACGCCCTGGCGGCCTACTCCGCGTCCATGGGCCAGCGCGGCACCACAAAGTCGGATCTGCAGAGCAAACTAAATGCGGTGGCCGATCAGATGTATCGCGTGACCTATGAGGTAAAGGAGGCGCAGGTCCCGGCAGAGAGCGGGGAAGATACGGATGAGGCGGGGGAGGGCAGTGATTCGGAATCCGAAGAGGAGCCGGAAATGGAGACGGTGGAATATGTCATCTGCACCATCCATCCCTTCGACCAGTCCGTGATCCTGGATGCCTTCGGAGTGGATGTGGACGCCACCTATGACCAGTTCAGCATCACCTATGGCGAGGCCATCCTCAATATGTCCAATGCTCTGAAGATGACCATGTACGGAACCGCCAGCAACGGAAGCGTGCCGCCGATCAGTGATGCGGAACTGAACCTGTTCCTGGCCAGCCTGGACTGCAGCGGCAAGCGGAAGGAGCTGATGCGCTGCGCCCTGTCCCTGGTGGGCCGTGTTCCATATTTCTGGGGCGGGAAAAGCGCCCCCGGCTGGAACAGCGAGTGGAACACGCCAAAGCTGGTGACTTCCGCCGGCTCCAGCAGCACAGGAACGATCCGGCCCTACGGGCTGGACTGCTCGGGGTTCACGGAATGGGTCTATCAGACGGCGCTTGGCGTCACCCTCTACGACGGGACATGGAACCAGTGGGATGCCACCCACGCCATCACCGAGGAGGAACTGCTGCCCGGCGACCTGGGCTTTATGGCTGTGCCCGGCACCGTCCCGGTCAATCATGTCCTGCTCTATGCGGGCGAGGACGCCGACGGAAATAAGCTCTGGGTCCACTGCGCCAGCGGGACAGGGGTGGTCCTCAACTCACCCGATTATGTGACTCAGTACCGCCGCAGGAACGATGTTGACCTGGAGGGCGACCTTGTCCCGGCGACGCTTGAGGTGGAGGAGGCCGGCGCAAGTGGATGACCGAGAGTTCAGCAATGTCTATACGATCCCGCCCAACTACACCGATTCCGGGAAGCTGTTGGGCGGTATGCTGGAGACCCGCAACACGATAGAGGCTGTGTTTTTGCTTCTGCTTGTGGGCTACCCAGAACTGATGTGGATGCACCTGCCGGTCACCGCAAAGGTCGTGGTGATGACCATGACGCTGCTGCCGATGGGCGTATTCGCGCTCATGGGGATCGGCGGCGATTCCCTGCTCCAATTTGCCACGCACATCGTTCTGTTCTGGATGCGGCGTCGCCAGCTCCATTACAGGAGGATAGGTTATCACTATGGCACATCAGACACGCACAGGAAACACCCGGGGGCGAAAGGCTCCGCCCGGCCGGGGAAGGCAGGCCGAGCGCCTGGAGTTCGTCCAGGACTACATCCCGATCAAAGACCTGCGAAACGGCATCGTTGAAACCACGGACGGCCGCTACCTGAAGATCCTGGAGATCGAGCCCATCAATTTCCTGCTCCGCTCCAATGAGGAGCAGTGGGGCATCATCTCCACCTTTGCCAGTTGGCTCAAGATCTCGCCCATGCGCCTGCAGTTCAAATCCGTCACCCGCAAGGCCGACTCGGACCGCTATGTGGCCGGCCTGGAGGCGGACATTGAAAAGGAAGATGTTGCCGCCTGCCGGGAACTGGGCGAGAGCACCATCCGTTTCATCCAGGAGGAGGGGAGCCGGGAGGCCCTGACCCGCCGGTTTTTCCTGATCTTTCAGTATGAGGCGGTGCGCCGGCAGTCAGACACCGACTACGGGGAGGTCTACGCCGCCCTTCAGACGGTGACCCAGAACGCCAGGACCTACTTCGCCCAGTGCGGCAACAGTATCGTGCAGCCCAAGGATGAAGACGCCTTTGTGGCGGAGATCCTCTACATGTACTTCAACCGCCGTTCCTGCGTGGACGACCCCTTCCAGAGCCGGCTTAACCGTGTGGTGGTGGATGCCATGACGGCAAAGAAGCGGGTGGTGGGCGTGGATCCCGTCCCAAAGATCCGGGCCGTCAATTTCGTGGCGCCCCGTGGCCTCGATCTGAGCCATCCGGGCTATATCGTCATGGACGGTATGTACTACACCTACCTCTACATCCGCAAGAGCGGATTCCCGCAGCAGGTTCGGGGCGGCTGGATGTCCTCCCTGATCAATGCAGGCGAAGGCGTCGATGTGGATCTGCACCTTCGCCGGGAGATCCGCGGCAAGACCATTGACCGGGTGGCCCAGCGCATCCGGCTCAACCGCACCAAGCTGCGGGAACTGCAGGACACATCCACGGACTATGAGGAGCTTGCCGGCTCCATCCAGGCAGGCTACTACATCAAGCAGGGCCTGTCCAGCCGGAATGAGGACCTGTTCTATATGACGGTGCTCATTACAGTGTCTGCCCCCACCCTTGACGAGCTCCAGTGGCGCAAGCAGCAGATGACCGACCTGATGAAGTCCATGGACATCCAGGTGGGGGACTGCCTGTTTCAGCAGGAGGCGGCGCTTCGCTCCACTATGCCGTTTCTCTACCTCGACCCCAGCCTGGAGCGCAAGTCCAAGCGCAACGTGCTCACGTCCGGGGCTGCATCCACCTATATGTTCACGAGCTTTGAGCTCTCGGACGACAACGGTATCCTGCTGGGCCTCAACCGGCACAACAACTCCCTGTGCATCGTTGACCCTTTCAACACCAAGGTCAATAAGAACGCCAATTTTACCATCTGCGGCACCTCTGGCGCCGGCAAGACCTTTACTATGCAAGTGATGGCATTACGATTAAGAATGCGCGGCGTCCAGTGTTACATCCTGGCGCCCCTCAAGGGCCATGAGTTCAAGCGAGCCTGCCATAAAATCGGCGGCACTTATATCAAACTGGCACCCGGCTCAAGCGCCTGCATCAACGTCATGGAGATCCGGCCCACCCTCACCCCGGAGATGGAGTTGATCGACGAGCTGGATTACAGCGATATCGACTCCATGCTGGCGAAAAAGATCCAGCAGCTGATGATCTTCTTCTCCCTCCTGATTCCGGATATGTCCAATGAAGAGGAGCAGTTGCTGGACGAGGCGTTGGTAAAAACCTACGCCAACTTCGGCATCACCCACGACAACAGTTCCATCTATGAGGATCCCGGCATCGGAAAGGTCAAGACCATGCCCATTCTGGGCGACCTCTATGAAGTGCTCAAAGAAAGCCCGCTGACCGCCCGCCTGGCCACCATCGTCAGCCGGTTCGTCACCGGCAGCGCCCAGAGCTTTAACCGCCAATCGAACATCAATTTGAGTAACCGCTATGTTGTCCTGGACATTTCCGAACTGAAGGGCAAGATGCTCCCCGTTGGCATGATGATCGCGCTGGACTATGTGTGGGACCAGGTGAAGGCCGACCGAACAAAGAAGAAGATGGTATTCATCGACGAGATCTGGAAACTGATTGGTGGCTCGGCAAACCGGCAGGCGGCGGAGTTTTGCCTGGAGATTTTCAAAATTATCCGAGGGTACGGCGGAGGTGCAGTTGCAGCGACACAGGACCTGTCCGATTTCTTCGGGCTGGAGGATGGCCGCTACGGGAGGTCCATTCTCAATAACTCAAAGACGAAGATCATTCTGAACCTGGAGCCAGATGAGGCGGAATACGTCAAGGATGTCCTGAAGCTCACCCGCACCGAAATCCGCAGCATCACCCAGTTCGAGCGCGGCGAGGCCCTGATCTCCAGCAACAGCAACAAAGTGCCGGTCATCATCAAGGCGTCCAGGGAGGAGCAGCAGATGATCACCACTGACCGCGCCGAGCTGGAGGCCATGCTCAACGAGCTGAAGGCGGTGGCCGATACCGCAGAGGCTGCCGCTGTCCCGGACGGTGAGGCGGTTGAAGATAGCCGCGGCCAGGCGCTGAGTTAAACATCACATTATTCTCAAGTTAAGGAGAGCAGCACTATGAATCTTCCCGCACCTCTGCCTCCCGCAGAGCAGGCCCACTGCCGCCGCACGGCGGCACTATCCGAACTGCTGGCCAAGCTGGCCGGCTTATCAGACTCCGAGGTGAGGACGGTTACTCAGTCCGCACTTGTCCACGACATCGGCAAGACGGCCATCCCGCCCGCCATCCTTGGCAAGACCGGGCCGCTGACTGAGGAGGAGCATGCAATCATGCGCATGCACACTGCCATCGGCGCCCATATCATGATCCATACCCACGGCGCCATGCGCACCGCCTCCGCCGTGGCGCTCCAGCACCATGAGCGCCTGGACGGCAGCGGCTACCTGGGCCTGCGCGGGAATGAAATCCATCCCCATGCGAAGCTGGTCGCGGTCGCCGATGTCTTTGACGCCCTGCTTTCGCCCCGCCCCTATAAGCGGCCGTGGAGCATTCGGCGTACCTGCGATTACCTCTCCAGCCTCGCCGGCGTGAAACTGGACGCCAAACTCGTCGGACTTCTGCTGGACCACCTCCCGCAGGCTCTGACGCTGCGCCATGAGGAAATACGCATAAGGAGCAGATTACGCATTCCTGGAGATTATGCACACAAGGGGAAGGAAGTGATTGGCCCATGCTGCTGCAGGAGGAACAGTACATTATCCATTGGCTGACCGAGTATGGCGCGCTGACCAAGACGCAAGTGGTCCGCATGCTGAAGGACAAGCCGCCCTAGACGGCGGAGAAGATTATCCGGGGGCTGAAGCGTGACGTACTGCTCTATGACATTTCCGGCGGGTACTATTTGGGAGTTGACCCCATGTGCCAGCCGAACCCGCGCATGATCCTCGCGGTGTGGGTGCTTTTGCAGTTCATTGACAAGGTGGAGCCCATGGCCCACTATCCGGCCACCTATCCGTCCCAGATCTTTTTCCTCAAGGAGGACATCGGCTATGAGATCGTCGTCCTCTACGACGGGGAGCAGCATCTGACCCGCTTGCTCCAGCCGCAGGAGGATCTGCGGTACATCTTTGTCCTGCCTCATATCCGCATGGCGCAGGAGCTGGTGTTGCCGAGTGTCCCGTGCCTGTTTGCCACGGTGGACTACAACGGTCAGGAGGTGCCCGATGTGCGCTTTTACGCAGAGAGCGAGGGCGGCCGGGATGGCGCAGTCTGACTTTGGGCGGGCTTTGTCCGGGGCCGAGCGCCGGCTGGAGCGCGCCGCTGTGGAGCTTGCCCGCACCCGGCGCCTGCTGGAACGAGAGGATATGGCGGGTGCGTTCGGTTCTGCCTTTGCCTTCTCCGCGGAGGTGGAGAAGCTGGCCCTGCTCGCGCGGGTGCTTCCGGCCTATACCGGGCACCCGAAGGCCGCGGAATTGACGGAGCAGATGCTGCTGGACACCGTGCCCATTGAGATGGGCTACGCCAGGCGGGGATGGTTTCTGCTGAAGATCCCCGCGCTCCTTCCGAAGAAGGGGACGGGATCGCCTATCTATATCCAGCAGTATCTTTATCCCGCCCTGTGCCGCTACTTCGACGGCAAGCCGCCGGCGCGCTACCGCAGCTGCGTGCTGGCTTACCGGCATGTGTATCAGCGCGGCAGGCCGGAGCGGGCCTACCGCGACCATGACAACATTGAGGTCAACATGGTGACCGACATCATCACGCTCTACCTGCTGCCGGATGACGCCCCCCGGCGGTGCGCCCATTACTACTGCAGCGCGGCCGGGGAGGTGGACTGCACAGAGGTGTATGTGGTGCCCGCCAGCCGGTTTCCCGAGTGGCTGGCGGCGGAGCAGGCGGACGATCTGAAGGAGGATACCCTGTATGAAACGAGCGAAATATGGGCCTGAAAAGATACGGGATTTTAGGCCCGTTTCCAGACCGCAGGCACACGTAAATCCGAAACGGCGGAAGATCCCCGAAAAGACAGGGGTTCCCAAGCGCGACCGGGAGCCGATTTGCGGCAAAGAGAGCAACAGCCATGCCTTAAATCCCGATGACCCCGGGCAGTCCGAATGATCACGCTCCGGCCCGGCAGCCACGTCTGGCGCCTGATGCTCCTGCTGGCCATCTGCGGTGAGTACCCCTACCGCTCCCTTCACCTGCTGGGTAGTGTCCGGACGCTGGAGGAGTTGGTCAGAAGGCTGGAGGTGGTGCAGCACTTCCGCACCCCCGCCGGGGCAGACCTCGGCGCTTGCAAAATGCTCACCACCAGCGGGAGGGGGAACAGGCGGACGATCCGGCTGTATAGGAGCGCCCTGCCGCTCCTGCAGGCCCTGCACCCGGCAGCCCTCAGCTGGTATCTTGCCGCCACCGGCGGTCACCGCTTCTCCGGGAGTGCAAGCCATGTGGAGCGAAATCATCGGGTCGCGGAATCGGTGGCAATCTGTATGGGGGCCGGAGTAGAAACACGCCCCTTCCTGCTGCCGCCCCTACAGAAGCAGGCAATCCGGCAGGTCGTGCCGGCATATGCCTGCTTTTACCCGGCAAAATCGGTCAAGCAGCTGGACAATACCGAGATGAACAAGACCATCTTCACCCGCCTCACCGGCGCCATCTTCAGCCCGGGGTACTGTTACGCTGTCTACAACACAAGGGACGCCGTGATGAAGTGGAGCGGGATGGGCGAGTTCAAGACCGCCCGGCATCTGGAGGAGCTGGCCCGCATGAATGCGGGCCCCGCCCGGGCAGACCATGCCATCCTGCTGGGGGAGCATATGGACCTGGCGCTGCAGACCCTGCTGGAGTCCGACAAGAGCCGGCGCATGGAGCTGCGCTTTGACCGGATCTATCCCCATGTGCATTTCATCCCCATGACCGAGCAGGGCACCCGCCTCCTGCGCCTCCTGACGCTCCCAGACTGGCATGAGCAGGTGCTTGCCGCGGTATTCCCGGAGCGGATGCGTGTGAAGATGCCCGGCGTGATGGAGTATGACGCACAGGATGGGAACACCCTGATCCTCTCCCACCTGGACGGCGACATTGCCCGACTGGTGCGGGTGCGGCAGGCGCTGGAGCACAGCGGCGCGCCGTATGAGATCCTGTGCTACCCCTGGCAGAGTCAGTTTGTGGACAGGTACATAGGCGGCCGGGCACAGCTGCGGGAGATCGGCTTGCCGGATCTGGAAGATGCCCTCGGACTCGGAGCGGGGGAAGAGGCAGACGAAGGGAGTTGATGCGATGAAAAGTAATTCTGTGCGCGCAGCGGGGATCGTCCTCGCCGTGATCCTGGGTGTGGCGGCGCTGCTCTATCTGGGCGGCCTCATCAGCCAGCTCACCATTGGCTACCAGAAGTGGCTGGCCGACGGCGGCATGACCGGCAAGACCACCATGGGCGCTATCTATTTCTCGCCCCTTGCGTGCTGGCGCAGCGCCATGACGGGGAGCGGCCTGAAATGTACCCTCTTCACGGCGGTGCTGGCAGGCGGCCTGTTCGCATTCGTCCGGCTCCAAAACCGATTTGGGAGCAACGACTACGACCCCCGCAACTTCACCCGCAGCAAGCGGGGCACCTACGGCACATCCGGCTGGATGAGCGAGAAGGAGATGCGCTCCGTGCTGGAGGTGGCCGGTCCGGAGCGTGCAAAGGGAATCATCCTGGGCAAGACGGAGCGCGGCTCCGTCATCTGCCTGCCGGAGGACACCCGGCTCAATAAGCACATCGCCGTCTTCGGCGCCAGCGGCACCATGAAGTCCAGGGGCGTCATCCGGCCTGCCCTGTTCCAGAGCATCCGGCGCGGCGAGTCGGTGGTGGTCGCGGATCCAAAGTCGGAGATGTTCGCCGACACGGCGGAGCTATTCAAGAAGCACGGCTATAAGGTGCGGGTCTATAACCTCCTGCAGCCGGAGTACAGCGACTCCTGGAACTGCATGTTCGACCTGGGCGGCGACACCCTCATGGCCCAGATCCTCACCGACGTGATCATCTCCAACACGAAGGGCGATGAGAAGGGCGACCACTTCTGGGACAACGGCGAGAGCAATCTGCTCAAGAGCCTGATCCTTTATGTGGACCTGGACAGCACCCGCACCCCGGAGGAGCGGAACCTGGCCGCCGTCTATCAGATGCTCACCCAACACACGGAGAAGGAACTCACCATGCTCTTTGACCGGCTGCCCATCGGCCATCCGGCCAAGGGGCCGTACAGCCTGTTCAGCCAGGCCAGCGACACCGTGCGCGCAGGCATCGTCCTGGGCCTTGGCACCAGACTCCAGGTGCTCCAGAGCGAGGCCGTGCGGCGGATCACCCGCAGCTCCGACATCGACCTGTCTGAGCCGGGCTGGAGCAAGTGCGCTTATTACATCATCCTGGATGATCAGAACTCCTCCCTGGAGTTCCTGTCGGCCCTGTTCTTCGCCTTCCTGTTCATCAAGCTCGTGCGCTATGCCGACAGCACTCCGGAACAGCGCTGCAAGGTGCCGGTCAACATCATCCTGGACGAGATGAACAACATCGGCACCATCAAGGATTTCGGCAGGCGGCTGTCCACCATCAGGTCGAGAGCGCTCCAGGTCATCATGTGTTCGCAAAGCCTTCCCCAGCTGCAAAACCGCTACCCCAATAACCTGTGGGCGGAGCTGCTGGGCAACGCCGACACCCAGATCATGCTGGGCGCCACGGATGACGTGACCGCGGAGTACTTCAGCGCCCGCAGCGGGGACATGACGGTGGAGGTCAACTCCACCATGACCACACGGCAGAGCCTCGCCCTGGCGCAGGTCATCCCCCAGTACCGCTACACGGAGGGAATCGGCCGGCGGCGGGTGCTGACCCCGGACGAGGTGCTTCGGCTGCCCAACGATGAGCTGTTGATCATCCTGCGCGGCCAGAAGGTGCTCCGGGCCAAGAAGTTCGACTTCACTGAGCATCCCTATGCCAAAGAGTGCGAGCGCACCAGTATCCAGCGCTACCAAACCGATCCGGCGCCGGCTCAGCCGCCGGAGCCACCGGCTCAGTCCATGCCTGCTGAACCCGACATGGACAAACCGCCCGGACCGGCGCCTGCCGCCGCAGCAAAGCAGCCCGTTAAAGCGAAACCGCCACAGGCAAAGCCGAAGGCGCCCGTCCCCAAGACGCCGTCATCCGGCGGTCAGCCCTCGGAACTCCCTGCAAAGCCCGCCAAACGGCCCAAGACGCTCTACGAGAGCTCCCGGCCGCCGGCGGATTTTTAATTGTCCGCCCCCATAACCCACATCATCAACCAAAGGAGGAACCCATACCATGGCAAGAACCAAGAAAGAGATTGAGGAACAGGCTCCCGATGCGGAGCAGGAAACCACCGGGACTGAGTCTGATCCCGTCCCCCAGACTGAGCAGGAAACGCCGCCCGGCGAGGTGGCCAATGCCGGTGTGACGGACCTGGAGCTGGCAGCCGCCAACAGCCTGGATCCCGACGCGCCCCAAACCGACCTGGAATCGGGCGACGATCCCGATGGCCAGGCAGCACCGCCCCAGACTGACCCGAAATGGGACCCGGATAGCCAGTTTGAGTCTGGCCAAGAACCCTTTTCATCCCAGACTGACATGGAATCCGCCGACTCGAATGCCGGTTCCCAGACTGACCTGGAACCGGCTGAAGAAACCGGCGATGGCCAGGCATTTGATCCCACGGCCGATCTCGGTTCCCAGACTGAGCCGGAAACAGAACCGGACGACGAAGCCTCGACTCAGTCTGAAGGGGACGCTGCGGCTGAAGGGGACGCCGAGCCGCCTGCCCCGCCCCGGCGCCGGCGCACCTCCCGCAAGAAGGCGGCAGAGGTGCAGGAGGCGCAGGACGGGGGAGAGGATGTGCCCGCGGAGGAGGAGCAATCCGAATCCGGGCAGCCCCAGAAACTCCGCATGCCGGGCAGGCGCCGCCAGCGGGTGGTATCTATCGACGCTGAGCGGACGGTGGAGACGGATACGGATCGGCTGCGCAACGACCTGCTGGACCTGGTGGAGTCCCTCAAGAGCAAGAAGATCCTCACCGGTACGATCCAGGGCGTGGAGCGGCTGGCGGATAACCCGGAGATGTCCTATGCCGTCATCTACCACGGCGACTTCAAAGTCATCATCCCGGTGCTGGAGGCCATCGAGGAGCCGGAGGACTACCGCGGCCAGCCCAAGGGCGACGTGCTCCACTATCTGCTCAACAAGCGGCTGGGCGCGGAGGTGGATTACATCGTCAAGGGCATCGACCAGGAACACAACGTGGTGGCGGCCAGCCGGCTGGAGGCCATGGCGCTCAAGCGCAGGGAGTACTACTTCCGTACCGACCGGGACGGCAACTACCAGATCTATGAGGGCATCCGCGCCGAGGCACGGGTCATATCCGTCATCCGAGCGGGCATCTTTGTGGACCTGTTCGGCGCGGAGTGCTATATCCCCCTCCGGGAACTGTCCTACCAGCGCTGGGTGGACGCCGCGCAGCACTATCAGCCCGGCCAGCGCGTACTGGTGCGGGTGCTGGAGGTGGACCGCAGCGACCGCGGCCGTCCCAGGGTGACCGCCTCGGTGAAGCAGGCGATGGAGAACCCCTATGAGAAGGCGCTGAAGAAGTATGTGGTGGGCAACCGCTATGTGGGCACCGTCAGCATGGTCGATCTCAACGGCGTGTTCGTGTCTCTGGACGGCGGCATCGACTGTCTGTGTACCTATCCCAAGCGCGGCCGGCCGCCCCGGGGCGCCAGGGCGACGGTGCGAATCCTGGGTATCAACCACGAGAACAACCGGATCTGGGGCGTCATCACCCACATGTCCACCACGCGCTGAGGGGAGGGAAGCGGACCATGACGATCCAGAGACGGCTCCGGGTGACCCTCCTGGCCGCCCTGTGCCTGGCCATGTGCCTTTGCACCACGGCCTTCGCGGATACGGACGGCACCGAGCCGAAGATTACCCAGCAGCCCGACCAGCTGGTCCTTCAGCTGGGCACGCGCTGGGCAGGCGTGGAGTTTGAGCTGCGCACCGACGCCGGTGTCTTCCCGGCCCCCATCATAGTAGACGAGACGGGTGTGCTGACCATGGATCTGGGCGGCAGCACCACCTACACCCTCAGCTGCATCAACTCCACCGTCCCCATCCCTGACCCGCCCGCAGAGCAGGTCCCCGATACCCAGCAGCAGCCGGACAGCTCAGCCCAGCAGCCTTCCGGACAGGTACAGCAGCCGCAGGAGCAGGTCCCCGCCGGAGAGCCTGCCGGCGTCCCCATCGCTCCTATGGTGGTATTTTTCATCGGCCTCGCCTGCGGGATCGGCGGCCTCGTGGCCCTCTACTTCGCCAAGCGGCGCCGCCAGCAGGCCGACTACGACGAGTGGGCGGAGGAGGATGAG
>OODJ01002675.1_pt1 | contig 11582 bp, 9 predicted proteins | sample 1671611 | NCBI WGS metagenome assembly OODJ01 (sample SAMN06348174, study PRJEB24527) | human gut metagenome | biome: human gut; feature: ankylosing spondylitis patient; material: feces | host: Homo sapiens | place: China | collected 2015-10 | reverse complement strand
CTGCTCGGCCAGCATATCATGCCGCTCGAGGCGGCGGCCGCCGCGGTATGGCTGCACGGCGCTGCGGCAGACCTTGCGGCCCGGGAGCTGGGGGAATACGGCATGGTGCCGGAGGATCTGCTTTTGCGCATTCCGCGACTTTTACCGTAAGGGTGATTTTGTTGCGAAAAAAACCTGCGCTGCTCCTGACCTTGATCTCGATTTTTCTGACCGGCTGCGCGGCGAAAAGCCCCGCGCAGCAGCCGCTGACCTTCCGCACGGCCCTTCTGGAGGCGGGCGGCTGCAGCTTTACCGCGGCCGTGACCGCCGATTACGGCGAGACGACCGCCGACTTTACGCTGGATGCCAGCTTTGCGCCCGATACCGGCGCTTCGCTCACCGTCACCGCACCGGAGACCATCGCGGGCATCACCGCCCACGTCAAAGACAGCGCCGCGGACGTCAGCTTCGACGATACGCAGCTCGGCCTCGGCAGTCTGGCAAACGGGCGGCTCGCGCCGCTGGCCGCGCCGTATGTGCTCGGGCAGAGCTGGGCCGGGGCCTATATCGACTCGACGGGGACGGAAGACGGCCTCCTGCGCGCGACGTACCGCCTCGGCTACGACAAGCAGGAGCTGGTGGTTGATACCTGGTTCACGGAAGAACCGTTTACGCCGCAGTATGCGGAGATCAGCGCCGACGGACGGATGGTCCTGTCGATCCGGATCTCAAATTTTGCAATGCAATAGAGAAGGAAACCTGCATGAAGACACTCAAACGAACCTGGGCGGATATTTCGCTCGACAATCTGGAATACAACTACCGCTCCATCCGCGCCCACCTGCCGCAGGGCACGAAATTCCTCGGCGTGATGAAGGCGGACGCCTACGGCCACGGCGCGGTGCCGGTCAGCCGGGCGCTGGCGGATCTCGGCGCGGAATATCTGGCCGTTTCCAATCTGGAAGAGGCGGTGCAGATCCGCCGCGGCGAGGTCCGCCTGCCGATCCTGATCCTGGGCTACACCCCGGCAGAGTACGCGGCCAACATGATCTTCCTCGACATTACGCAGGAGGTCCACTCGCTCGAATACGCCAGAGAGCTCAACGAGGCGCTGGCCGGGACCAATTACATCCTGAACGTGCACCTGAAGCTCGACACGGGCATGACCCGCATCGGCTTTTTCGCCTACGACGATGAGCGGACGCTGGATGAGCTGCGGCAGGTCGCGCAGCTGCCGCACCTGCACATCGAGGGCGTGTTCATGCACTTCTGCGTCGCCGACAGCCGCGCGGAGGCGGACGTCTCGTTCACAAAGCTGCAGTACAAACGCTTCATGGACATGCTTTCGGCCATGGCGGGCGTCGGCATCCGGCCGGAGATCCGCCACTGCTGCAACTCCGGCGCGACGATCCTGTATCCGGAGTTCGCGCTCGATATGGTGCGGCCGGGCATCATCACCTACGGCAACGCGCCGTCGGAGGAGCTGGAGGGCGCGATCAGCCTGCGGCCCATGATGTCGCTTCATTCCATGGTCGCGCAGGTGCGCACTGTCCCTGCCGGGACAGATATCAGCTACGGACGGCTTTACAGAACGACGCATGATACTCGCGTCGCCGTCCTGCCCATCGGCTATGCCGACGGCCTGAGCCGCTTGCTGACCGGAAAGGCAAGCTTCTATCTGCGCGGGAAACTGGTTCCCGTTATCGGACGGATCTGCATGGACATGTGCATGCTGGACGTCTCGGAAGTTCCGGATGCGAAGCCCGGCGATATCGTCACCATCTTCGGCTACGACGACGACGGAACGCTTGTGCCGTGCGAACGCCTTGCGGCTGCGCAGGGGACGATCAATTATGAACTTCTTTGCCAGATCAGCAAGCGCATCCCGCGCATCTGTCACCGTGGAGCAGAAACATCGCAGATACTTCAATATATCGTCTGAAAATCCGCCATTTTTCGCCGCTTTCTGCATAGTATGAAGTGGAAGCATCCGAATGTGAAAAGAAAGCGAGGGTTCCTTGTTTATTTTTGCCCTCTGCGTGGGAGAATAGAAACAGCGGCGCGAAACGCGCGCGTACTTTTTCCGCGGAGTGTGAAGCAAATGGATACGAACGTGAAACGCGGCGACATTTTTTACGCCGACCTGAGCCCGGTCGTGGGCAGCGAACAGGGCGGGTGCCGGCCTGTGCTCATCGTGCAGAACGACACCGGCAATAAGCATTCGCCGACGGTTATTGCCGCTGCCATCACCAGCCAGACCGGCAAAGCGCGCCTGCCGACGCACATTTCGCTGAGCGGGCACGACGTGGGCCTCACGAAGGATTCCGTCATTCTGCTCGAGCAGATCCGAACTATCGACAAGCGCCGCCTGCGCGAGCATACCGGCCACGCGGACCGCAGTGTCATGGAGCAGGTCGATTCGGCTTTAGCCGTCAGTTTCGGTCTTCAGGGCAGCTGAGCCGCCGCATGGAATATGGAAAGCACCTCCTGCATATCGTTTGCAGGAGGTGTTTTTATGCTTTCATATCCGATCACCGGCGTCCGCGAGGGGACGCTTCAGGCCGAGCGGGACGGCCTGTATTGGAACGTCAGCGCCGTGTGCAGCAGGGACTGGGACTTTCCCATCCGCCTGATCGCCGAAGCGGATGGCGTCCGCACGGTGCTGGGTGTCCCGCAGCCGGGGCCAGACGGCCTTCGGCTGCAAACAAGGCTTTCCAATCGAAGCTGCCCGTTTTCCGAGCAGACGCGCATTCTGACCGACCAGACACCGGAGCCTGAGCCAGAGCCAGAACCCGCATCAGCGGAACCGGAACTGCTCCCGTTCGAGCCGGAAAAGCCCTTTGAGCGTATTCCGGAGTTTTCCGTCATGAACGTGGTAGAGCAGGACGGAAAGCCATACTGGAAAGTTCCTGGCTGACCCGCTGCGTCCGTGGGCAGCGTGGATTCGCATTGGACTTTTGCCCTTCGCCGCTGCCTGCTGCAGCCCCCTCAGGTGCTTCGCGCCAGCTCCCCTTTCAGGGGAGCCTTGGTGCGGGCGCTCCCATCAGACTTCCCCGGAAGGGGAGGTTTTTTATTTGCGTATCAAATTGCCTAAAACTGCAATGAATATACGCACATAGATGTATATAACGACAAAAGAAATGAATATTATATTTTTTACTTGCATAATCATACGAAATGATGTATAGTGTAGAAAACGGAAGCCGCAGAACGGGATGTGGAGGGATCTGCATGAAAAAGGTATTTATCGACGGCAGCGCCGGGACGACCGGCCTGCGTATTTTTGACCGCCTGCACAGAAGAACGGATATTCAGCTTCTGACGCTCCCGGAATCGGAGCGCAAGCTGGAAGCAAGCCGAAAAAAGATGCTCAATGAGGCAGATGTCGTTTTCCTGTGCCTACCGGACGATGCGGCGTGTGAGGCGGCGTTATGGGTCGAAAATCCAGATACTGTTGTGCTTGACACCTCCACGGCGCACCGGACGGCTCCCGGCTGGTGCTACGGCTTCCCGGAACTTTCCCCGGTGCAGGAGGCCAGACTGCGCCAGGCAAAGCGTATCGCCGTCCCTGGCTGCCATGCCAGCGGTTTTATTGCGCTGGTCTATCCGCTCGTTTCCGCCGGTCTGCTTACACCGGATGCACTTCTGAGTTGCTATTCGCTGACCGGCTATTCCGGCGGCGGAAAAAAGATGATTGCGGAATACCGTGCGCCGGAGCGAAGCTTCCTCCTGAATGCCCCGCGCCAGTACGCGCTCGGCCAGACGCACAAGCATCTGAAGGAAATGAAGGCTGTCACCGGTCTTGCAAACGAGCCGGTCTTCTGCCCGGTCGTCGCGGACTTCTACAGCGGTATGCAGGTGACGGTCCCGCTGTTTGCTAGCTGGCTGGCGCCGGGCGCAGGCATGGAGGATGTGAAAAACGCCTACAGGACCCTTTATACCGGGCCGGTCGTCTCCTACACGGACGCAGCGGACGAGGGTGGCTTCCTGTCCGCCGCTGCACAGTCCGGTCTGGACAGCATGAAAATCACGGTCGCGGGCAACGAGCAGCGCATGCTTCTGCTGGCCGTTTATGACAATCTCGGCAAGGGCGCGTCCGGCGCGGCAGTCGAGTGTATGAATTTGGTGACCGGCGCGGAAAAAACGCTGGGTCTGGAACTGTAACAGGGAGGAACCACAAATGAAACAGATCTCGGGCGGCGTCTGCGCCGCAACAGGCTTTTCGGCCTCCGGTGTCCACTGCGGCATCCGGAAGAATAAAACAAAGCGCGATCTCGCGCTGATCTATTCCAGCGTCCCGGCCAGCGCCGCCGCCGTTTATACGACCAATCTGGTCAAGGGCGCGCCGCTCGTCGTGACGAAGCAGCATCTTGCCGATGGCAAGGCGCAGGCCATCATCTGCAACAGCGGCAACGCCAACACCTGCAACGCCAACGGCATCGAAATTGCAGAGCAGATGAGCAGTCTTCTGGGACAGGCCCTGCACATCAAGCCGTCCGACGTTGTAGTAGCTTCTACCGGTGTGATCGGCCAGCCGCTCGACATCGCGCCCATCGCCGCCGGAATCCCGGAACTGGTCAAATGCCTCGGCCCGCACTCCGACGAGGCTGCCGAGGGCATCATGACCACCGATACAAAACGCAAAGAGATCGCCGTCAACTTCACTGCAGGCGGAAAGGTATGCAAGATCGGCGGCATCTGCAAGGGTTCCGGCATGATCCATCCCAATATGGCGACTATGCTCGTCTTCATCACGACCGACTGCGCCATTTCTCCCGCAATGCTCCAGAAGGCACTTTTAACCGACATTGCCAACACCTTCAACATGGTTTCCGTCGATGGCGATACCTCGACCAACGATATGGTGACGGTTCTGGCCAACGGTCTTGCGGGTAATCCGGAGATCACCGAAGAGGACGCGGACTTCACCGCCTTTATGCAGGCGCTCAATACCGTAACCGTCTACCTCTGCCGCTGCATCGCGGGCGACGGCGAGGGCGCGACAAAGCTGCTCGAGTGCAAAGTCTCCGGTGCGCCGACGCTGGAAATTGCCAAGACCGTCGCTAAAAGCGTCATTTGCTCGTCTTTGACGAAGGCTGCCATGTTTGGAGCCGACGCCAACTGGGGGCGCGTCCTGTGCGCCATCGGCTATTCTGGCGCACCCGTCGATGTGAACAAGATTGATGTGCAGTTCGCGTCTAAAGCCGGGACGATTCTGGTCTGTGAAAACGGCGCGGGTGTTGAGTTCTCCGAGGAACAGGCCAAGAAAATCCTGCTTGAGCACGAGATCGAGATTCTGATCGACCTCAAATCCGGCAGCGCGGCCTCCACGGCATGGGGCTGCGATCTGACCTATGACTATGTAAAGATCAACGGCGATTACCGGACGTAACAGGAGGAATCGGTATGGATATCACAAATGCCCAGCGGGCACGCGTTCTTGTTCACGCGCTTCCGTATATTCAGGACTACAGCGGCAAGATCGTCGTCGTCAAATACGGCGGCAACGCCATGGTTTCAGAGCAGCTGAAGGATTCCGTCATCCGTGATATCTGCCTACTGCAGCTGATTGGTGTCAAGGTCGTGCTGGTGCACGGCGGCGGGCCGGAGATTACCGAGGTGCTCGAAAAAATGGGTAAGCAGAGCGCCTTTGTTGACGGCGTCCGGGTCACAGACGAAGAAACTGTCGGTGTCGCGCTGATGGTGCTGGCGGGCAAGATCAACAAGACGCTCGTGAACCTCATCGAACTCAAGGGCGGCAGCGCCATCGGCCTGTCCGGCCTTGATGGGCATATGCTCGAGGCTAAGATCAAAAAACCGGAACTCGGCTATGTCGGCCAGATCACAAACGTGAATGTTAAGCCGATTCTGGACGTGATCGACAAGGGCTATATCCCGGTTGTGTCTACGGTCGGCTATGACGGCGCAGGGAATCTCTACAACATCAACGCTGATACCGCTGCTGCGCGTATTGCGGGCGAACTTGGCGCGGAGAGCCTCATCGCCATGACGGATATTGCAGGAATTCTCAAGGATAAGAACGACCCGTCAACGCTGATTTCGTCCATCAAGGTCAGCGACCTGCCGGGACTGATTTCCGACGGTGTCATTCAGGGCGGCATGATCCCGAAAGCGGAATGCTGCCGCAGCGCCATTGAATGGGGCGTGAACCGCGTGTTTATTATCGATGGCCGCGTCCCGCATGCCATTCTGATCGAAATGCTGACAAACGAAGGCATCGGCACGATGTTCACCAGATAGGAGGAACAAACATGGATACACAAAAGCTTGACCAGGCCTATATTGCGAACACCTACGCGCGCTTCCCTGTGACGATTGTCAAGGGCAAGGGCTCGCTCGTCTGGGATGATACCGGCAAGGAATATATCGACCTGTCCACCGGCATTGCCGTCGATATTTTCGGCGTGGCGGATGAGGAATGGGTGGCTGCCGTGACCAAACAGCTTGGCACGCTTCAGCACATCTCAAATCTGTATTATACGGAGCCCTGTGCCAAGCTTGCACAAATGCTCTGCGAAAAGACCGGCATGAAGAAGGTCTTCTTCGGCAATTCCGGCGCGGAGGCAAATGAATGTGCTATCAAGGCTGCTCGAAAATGGTCGGAGGAGAAGAAAGGGAAGGAGTATGCCACCATCATCACCCTGAAAAACAGTTTCCATGGCCGCACAATCACCACGTTGGCCGCGACCGGTCAGGACGTGTTCCACCATGATTTTACCCCGCTGACAGAGGGCTTCGTCTATGCTGAGCCCAACGATCTGGCCGATCTCGAGCAGCTGATCAAGACCAACAAATGTGCCGCCGTCATGATGGAGGTTGTGCAGGGCGAGGGCGGTGTCATGCCGCTGGACGAGGCGTATGTCAAGGGCGCGGCAAAGCTGTGCGAGGAATATGATCTGCTTCTCATCTGCGATGAAGTACAGGTCGGCAATGGCCGCAGCGGAAAGCTGTACGGATACATGCACTATGGCATCCAGCCGGATATCGTTTCCACGGCCAAGGGCCTTGCCGGCGGCCTGCCGCTCGGCGCGACGCTGCTGGGGGAAAAGGTGCAGAATGTACTCACTGCCGGAACACACGGCTCGACCTTCGGCGGAAACCCTGTCTGCTGCGCGGGCGCGATCAACGTCCTGAACCGTTTGGACGAGAATATGCTTGCGGGCGTAGAAGAACGCTCTGCATATATCAAGCGGGAACTGACCGGCGCGAAGGGCGTGCTCGGCGTATCCGGTCTCGGCCTGATGATCGGCATCCAGACAGAGAAAAACGCATCCGATATCATTGCAGCCTGCCGCGAAAAGGGTGTTCTGGTCATCAAGGCCAAGGACAAGCTGCGCTTGCTGCCGGCCCTCAATATCCCGATGGAGCAGCTGAAAAAAGCAGTCGCTGTCATAAAAGCGTGCTGCGCGTAAGCGTAGATGCGCACCGAGAGACTTTTAACAGCATGACACTTCGGTGCCATGCTGTTCTTTTGCGCCTTGCGATCCCAGCTGCTTTTCCGGCTCATTTATGTATGAATGGCCTTTGGCTTTGCAGGGGAGAAATACAATAATCAGCACAATCTGCCCTGAAACTTGAAAAAGCAATATGGATATGATACAATAAAAAACCATATGAAAGGGTGCTTGACGATAAGCAAACGCAGAGAACCGAAAAGCGGATATCGCACGCGGCTTGAAGAAACTGCCTGGATATCACACCCTATAAGACGAAAGAGGAATACCGTGTATCTAAAAAGTTTGGAGATCCAAGGCTTCAAGTCCTTCCCGGATAAGACGCTTCTGCAGTTCGGCAGCGACTGTACTGCCATTGTCGGCCCGAACGGCAGCGGAAAATCGAATATATCCGACGCTATCAGCTGGGTGCTCGGCGAGCAGAGCACCCGCGCGCTGCGCGGTGCGAAGATGGAGGACGTGATCTTCGGCGGTACAGCCAAACGCCCCGCTGTCGGCTACGCCGAAGCGACGCTCGTGCTCGACAATTCCGACGCCAGCCTTCGCATCGAGACCCCCGAGGTCATGATCACCCGCCGCTATTTCCGCTCCGGCGAGAGCGAATACTATATCAACAAGCAGCTTGCCCGCCTCAAGGACATCAACGAGCTGTTCATGGACACCGGTCTTGGCCGAGAGGGCTATTCCAACATCGGCCAGGGCCGCATCGACGAGATTCTTGCACTCAAATCGACCGACCGCCGCGAAATTTTTGAAGAGGCCGCAGGCATTTCCAAATTCCGCCACAGGAAAGAGGACACAGAGCGCCGCCTTGCCAATACAGAGGACAACCTTCTGCGTATCGGCGACAAGATCTCCGAACTGGAACTTCAGGTTGGCCCGCTGCGGGAGCAGGCGGAGAAAGCACAGAAATATCTGACCTTCCGCACAGAACTCAAGGGCCTTGAGGTCACGGTTTGGCTGGAAAACCTCAAAAAAATCGCTGAAAATGCCCGCAAGGCCGAGACAGACTATGCCTCCGCCGCATTCATTCTCGAGCAGGCGCATGATGAATTGACCGCACTCTATAGTAAAGCCGAGCAGCTCAGTCTGCAATATAATCACCAGACGCTTCAGCTTGACCAGCAGCGCGAGCATATCAGCCAGATGGAAGCAGAGCGCCAGCAGGAGCAGAACGAGATTGCACTTCTGCGCTCCGAGATTCAGCATCATCAGACGAATATTGGCCGCATTCGGCAGGAACTCCAGGATCAGCAGAACCGCAGCGGCGGCATTGCGGGCCAGATCGAATCAGAACGCCAAAAGATCGCGGACAATACCCATGCGCTGGCCGCCGCAAATGAGAACCTCACCGCTGTCCAGCAGGAGGCGAAGTCCCTTGCAGAGCAGAACGGCGAGGCCGGACAGCAGCTTGTCTCCATCCGCGCCCAGCAGGCGCTTTTGCAGTCGCAGAGTGCTTCCGTGACCGCACAGATTGCGTCTATGGAGGCGTCCATGGAGGAAGTTCTCTCCCGCAGACAGACGCTGGAGGAGGATATGACTGCCGCCAAAACCCGGAAGGAGCAGATCGCGGCGCAGCAGCTTACCTGTAAAAAGAGCCTTGAGCAGGCACAGGATGACGCGCAGAGCGCAAAAAATACCATCGCAGGCTATGAACTTCGCCTCAAAGCACGTCAGGATAAGCGCGACGGCCTGCAGAAGCAGCTGAACGCCGCCGGCGTCCAGCTGGATACGCTCGATTCCAAGATTCATATGCTCCGAGAGATGGAGCGCGAATACGAGGGCTTTTCCAAGGCCGTCCGCCTTGTTATGCAGGATGCGGCAGCCGGAAAGCTTCGCGGTATCCATGGCCCGGTTTCCAAACTCATCCGCGTGGATGACCGCTATACCACCGCCATCGAGACGGCACTCGGCGCCGCCATGCAGAATATCGTTGTCTCCTCCGAGGAAGACGGTAAGACTGCCATCCAGATGCTCAAGCGCCGCGACGGTGGCCGCGCGACCTTCCTTCCGCTTACTACGATTAAGCCTCAGACCCTGCAGGACACTGTCTGCCAGCGCCAGCCGGGCTTCCTTTCTATTGCTTCCGGCCTCGTTTCCTGTGATGAACAATACCGCGCTGTCATCGAAAATGCCCTTGGCCGCACTGTGATCTGCGATACGCTCGATAACGCTGTGCGCATGGCGCGCGCCTGCGGCAGCCGCGTGCGCATCGTCACGCTCGACGGACAGGTCATGAACGCAGGCGGCAGCATGACCGGCGGCTCCGCCGCAAAGAGTGCGGGCGTTCTGACCCGCGCCAATACGCTTGTAAAACTCGCGGAAGAACGCAAAGCACTCACTGAAAGCGCGGAAACGCTCAAGGCGCAGACCGCGGAGGCTGCCTCTGCTGCTGCAAAGACCGAATTTGAACTCACTGCCGTCCGCGGCCAACTCCGCGAAGCGGAGGATGAGGTTCTGCGCCGCACGGAGGAGCATAAGCAGGTGCAGCTTCTGGCTGCCGCGGTTACGGAAAACCTGGAAAATATCGAAAAAGAACTTGCGCATCTGACCAGCCGCACCGGCGGCGAGGAGGGCAAACTCCAGACGCTCAAGGCCCAGCTTCAGCAGCAGACTTCCGCGCAGGAGGCGCTGCGCGCACAGGAGACGGAACTGACCGGTAGACAGACTGCCCTCACCGAGCAGCAGCAGCAGCTTGCCGACAAAATCACTGCCCTTCGTATGGATGCGGCGTCTATCGAAGCAGCGCGCGCTGCTTCCGAGAACACCATTGCCCAGCTTCAGGCGCTCAGCGAGGCGATGCAGGGCGATGTGACACAGAAGACGGGACTGATTCAGGAATACGAATCGCAGATATCTGCACTCGAAACGCAGGTGCAGGAGAAAACAGACGGCCTGACGGCCTCTGGCGCACAGCTAGACGGGGCCCGGCAGATGCTGAAGGAAGCCGTTGACGAACGCGCGCAGCTGGAGGCCAAACGCAGCCAGACCGAAAAGCAGGCACAGGATAAAAATCAGTCCATTTTGCAGCTGGAGCGCGAAACAGCCCGCCTCGAACAGAAAAAGGCTACCAGTGAACTCGAGGAAAAGCAGATCGTCGATAAACTTTGGGATTCCTACGAACTGACCCCCGGTACGGCCGAGAAAGAGACGGTTGAAATCGAAAGCCTTCCGGCCGCAAACAAGCGTATTACCGAGGTGCGCCGGAAAATCTCGGCCCTCGGCACACCGAATCTTGGCGCGATCGACGAATATGCCCGCGTGTCCGAACGCTATGAATACCTGACTGCCCAGCGCGACGATGTGCAGCACGCCAAGTCGGAACTGGAAAATATCGTGGCCTCCATCACGATGGAAATGACCGAAATCTTTGTGCGGGAGTTTGCCCGTATTGATGAATATTTCGGCAAAACGTTTGAAGAAATGTTTGGCGGCGGCAAGGCCTCGCTCATTCTGGAGGACAAGTCTGCACCGCTTGAATGCGGCATTGAGATCCGTGTCCAGCCGCCCGGAAAGCAGGTCAAGACCATTACGCTCCTGTCCGGCGGTGAAAAAGCATTCGTGGCCATCGCACTCTATTTTGCCATCTTAAAGGTTCGTCCCACGCCGTTCTGTATGCTCGACGAGATCGACGCCGCACTGGACGACCGCAACGTCGAACGCTTTGCAAATTATCTGCACACCCTCAGCGACAAGACCCAGTTCATCGTCATTACCCACCGCCGCGGCACCATGGAGGCCGCCGATGTGCTCTACGGCGTGACCATGCAGGAGCAGGGCGTCTCCAAGATCCTCCGCCTGAGCCTCGACGAGTTGGCCAAGCAGCTAGGAGTCACGAACTGAGACATACGGAAAAGCTGTCAAAAGGCTGGAACACCATACAAACTTGCGGCTGCGGCACAGCATTTTCTTTTGCTTCTCCAAAAGAAAACGCTGCTCGTCGGAAACGGCCTCGACGGAACGAGTCGCCGCTAGGCGCGACGTCTCTTATCCTCTGAGCCCGCTTCCTCCTCTTCAAATTGCAAACGCTACGCTGGTTTGCAATTTGAAGCCCGGGGAGATTTCGATTTTCCCCCCGGCCCCCCTTTGAACCGACCAGAAAAGCCTCTTCGGTTTTTCTGGACTTTT
>OODJ01002674.1_pt1 | contig 11582 bp, 8 predicted proteins | sample 1671611 | NCBI WGS metagenome assembly OODJ01 (sample SAMN06348174, study PRJEB24527) | human gut metagenome | biome: human gut; feature: ankylosing spondylitis patient; material: feces | host: Homo sapiens | place: China | collected 2015-10 | reverse complement strand
GGTGATGATGAGTTTGAAGAAGTGGGAGAATAATACATTGAAAGAGTTATTTGGGCTATTAAAGATGACGATGGATATTATTCTATGCGAAGGTTCTTCACCTCAAATTATGCCATCGTAATGAATGGCGAATCTGCGATAAACCCTAATCACTTTTTCTACTCAAAAAAAGACTTTTTCAAAGAAAATTTGTTGGAATTAAAAAATAAACATACATTTGCTGTGAAATATCGAGGCAAAAAGGGTGAACCAAAGCAATCATATATTTGCCCGAGAAGAAATGGAAAGTTTGGCATAGATATGTGGGGAGAAGAAGGTTGCTATTATTGTAGATATTGCTATATGGTTGCCAAAACGGAAAATGAAGATGGAAAGATGTATGCCTCCTATTGTTGCTATCCCAACTCAAGTTAGAGAATTGTGCGAAGGACATCCGGGATATGAATGTCCTCAAGTAGATGTTTATGAGATATAATCAAGGCGGCAATCGCATTTTGCGTTTGCCGCCTAAGTCTTTTAATTGATGTCGCTTAAATACTTGTTTCTTAACATATGGATCAAAGCGTTTTGATTCCTTTTCAAAAATGGCAATACTTCCTCGGCATAACTCCTATTTTCAGAAAAAGCAAGGATGCTGTCAAAATCACTTAGAATGTTTTTATTGTCATAGTAGCGTAGGAATGTATTTAAGTCGTTTTTGGCGACTATAGAATCAAACAGTATCTCATATTCTATAAACATATTATCCAAATTAATTGATTGAACATAATTGTTATACTTTTCTTTCAATTCTTCACGTGTAGTTAGGCTTTTTATTCCGTCGCCAAAACCAAGTTCATGAAGTCTTGTTGCGACATATCTAATAATAAAGCGTTCTTTTTTGGTTATAAAATCTGCTTTAACCGCCGAGAGTACATTTGCAAAAGCATTATCCTTGTTTGTACTGAGTTTCTCTATCATTGGACAAAGAATTTCTTCACAAAACAGAAAATTTTCAATTTCGAAAAACGGGAGGAAAAATACATTGTGTTTTCTTTGCCCCTCAAGGTAACTTTGTTTTCTATAATCGCAATCGATTATTCCAAAAGCCTTTTGAGGCAATCCGGCAGCCTTATATGCTTTTGCCTTTGATATGACTTTTGTGCATCCTCCGGAAGAAATAACTTTAAAATCTGGAAACATTATTTTGAATACAATGGAATCATATTTGCTTTCGTCTTCTGATTCGCAAAAAATTACAGGTTGTTTGTTTCCGATCAAGCTGATCATTAGATTTTGCGGGAGATTATCATTTTCGGGAAGAGGCTTATATTCCCATTTGTGACCATCATATTTTTGTATCCAATAAATTTTGGAATTGACACGAGTAGCCACAAACTCGCTATCATGAGTTAAGTACACAAAAATAGAGCTCGGCATTCGTTGCTCGATTATGTTCCAAAGCTGAGTAACTATTGATGGATTCAAGTTGTTTTCTGGTTCATCAATAAAATAGTACTTTTTTTCTGGCTGAAGAATTATGCCGGCTAGAAAATAGAATATATTTTTTTCACCACTACTGAGATGTTTTATTTCATACTCGTCGCCTTCTAATGTTCTTACTTTTAGCGTGCCGTCACAGAACAGTTCTCTATCCCGTATTAAATAATTCCATGTTCTTAAAATAAATGCGGTTTTGCTATCTTCAAGTTTTAATTTGTTAGCTACTATGTCTTCTAGCTCAGAGCTACGTTTTTTCTCAAAAAGTGCAATAATTTGGTTTAATTGTCTATTAACGTAATATCCCTGATTGCTATTATCAACATTAGTGGCTTCTCTATATGTTGAAGTTAGAGTGTTACTAAATTGTTTGAAATCTCTTTCTGGGTTGTAAGAAGTATCAACAATTAGCAATCTATCTGCTTGGTAATATGAGATATCAGCTTCGCCAGTTAAGGAAATCAAATGTCTCAATAATGTTGTTTTTCCGCAACCGTTAGGCCCTACAAAAACAACATTACGATTTTCTTCTCTTAAAAAAGCGAGATAATCCAACCCCTGCAGTTTTTCGACATAGCGCTGTAAAACTTGGGTTATCTGGTAAACATCTTCTTGTTTTGCCTGATTAACAAAAAGCTCTCCCCCATATGCGTGATCTATCAATCCCTTTACATTCAACGTATTTAATATGTTGGTGATGGTTTCTACATATCGAGAAGTAAACTTGTGTAGACCTTTGTTGAAATCATCATAAAATTTATCAATAATAGCCATTAAAGAATCAATATCTGTAGAAGCTAAACGGCTTTGATTTTGTTTTAATAATTCAAATTGTTTATTAGTGTACATACATAATACCTCATTATATTGATAAGCATATTATATCATAATTCGACTTGTTTTTCAATTGCTATGAGGGGATTTGTTTAGCAAAAATCTCCGCAAGTGGTCAAACATGTGGTCAAAGGCGAAAAATGGGCTTGTTAAACCCTTGAAGCAGGGAAGAACAAGCCCATTATGTATGTTGCGAAAACGCGAGATTTCAAGAGATATTTAGAGAAAATAAAAGAAAATCGGAGGTTCGATTGAACCTCCGATTTTGGTCTGAGTGACTGGACTTGAACCAGCGGCCTCTACCACCCCAATTGGCATTTTCTGCCAATTGTTGAGGGAGATATTTATCTGTATTTTCTTAAATTTCCTGTTATTACTGACTTATTTGCTTTTTTTCTTCCTGCCGAAAAATGTACATTTTCAGCGATTTAGTGCAAGAAAAATGCCGCTCTGAACCTAAACTCAACACCAAAAGTTTCTGCACTTTCGGGAGTAAAGGCCATCTAACAATCTTATTATATCATAAACCGGAATATTTGTCAACGGCTTTTACGTTTTTTTGGTGCATAACACCTTTTCTTTTTTAAGTGTATTATTGCCGATATTTTACACTGCATATTTTGATGTGCTTTCAAAATGAACGTACACAGGATTATTTCGGTAGCAGTAGCAATATTCCTGTTTTTATGTTCCTTAAAATAAATTTCGGGAATAAAATTTTTGAAATATTGCAAAAACCCATTGATGTTATTCCCAAAATGTGATATAATATATACTATACATGTCGATTTTTGTTTGGAGGGCTTCAAATGGAATATATTAAGGCATCAAAAGCCGCTGAAAAGTGGGGCATTTCCCCCCGTCGCGTAAGGGTTCTATGCGCCGAGGGAAAGATTGACGGCGTTGTCCGCAAGGGCAAGCTGTATATGATCCCCGCCAATGCGGTCAAGCCCAAAGACGGCAGAATGAACCGTTCGGCGTTCCTTGAGGAGATAGAGGATAAGAAGATAAGACTTGCGGCGATGCGTCCGTTGACTCCGGGCGAGGTTGAGAGATTGGCGCATGAGTTTATGATTGACTTTACTTACAATTCCAATGCCATTGAGGGCAACACATTGACGCTCAAAGAGACAGCATTGGTCCTTGAAGGAATGACCGTCGACCAAAAGCCGCTCAAGGATCACCTTGAGGCCATCGGACACAGAGATGCTTTTTTGTATGTTCAGGATATTGCCAAAAAGGAAGAACCTATTTCCGAGTATGTCATAAAGAACATTCACTCACTTGTGCTGATGAACCGCCCCGAGGATAAAGGTGTGTACCGTCGTATTCCCGTGCATATTATGGGAGCATATACGGAGCCGGTACAGCCGTCTCTCATTGAGTCTAAGATGAAAGATCTGCTTATAGAGAACGAAGCTCGCAAAAGCAAAATGACGACGGTTGAACGTATCGCTCGCTTCCATCTTGAGTTTGAGGGCATTCATCCTTTCATAGACGGCAACGGTAGAACGGGCAGACTGATTCTTAATCTCGAGCTCATTAAAGAGTGCTTCCCGCCGATCAATGTCAAATTTACAGACCGCAAACGCTATTACGATGCGTTCGATGCCTACTACCGCGACGGAGATGCAGGGAAGATGATAGATCTGATCGCTGAATATGTAGATAAACAACTTGATGAATATATCGCACTGCTCGAACAGTAAGGAGAATATAATGTCAAAAACAACAGATAAATCAAAAAAAGAAGTATCAATGGAAGAAGCACTTTGGAAAAGCGCGGACAAGCTTCGTGGTTCTGTAGAACCTGCCGAATATAAGCATGTGGTTTTGAGTTTGTTCTTTCTTAAATTTGCAAGTGACAAATTTGAAGCACAGAGAAAAAGTATTGCTGAAAAATACAGCGAGAAGTTTGTAGATACCGTTGCCTTTTACACCAAGGACAATGTGTTTTACCTTCCACCCGAAAGTCGATGGTCTTATATCATGGAGAACGCAAAACAGGATGATATCGCCCTGAAAATAGACACTGCGCTGTATACAATCGAAAAGAACAATCCCTCCCTAAAAGGAGCGCTCCCGGATAACTATTATTCTCGGTTACACATTGATACTGCAAAACTTGCGTCTTTGCTCGATGAAATCAACCGCATCAATACCGATGACAAAGAAAACGACATCATCGGCAGGGTGTACGAGTATTTTCTCAGTAAGTTTGCTCTTGCGGAAGGTAAAGGCAAGGGCGAATTCTACACGCCCAAATGTATTGTAAACCTGATTGCCGAAATGCTGGAGCCTTATGACGGTATTCTTTATGACCCGTGTTGCGGTTCCGGCGGTATGTTTGTACAGTCCATCAAGTTCGTGGAAGCACATAGAGGAAATAAAAAGAAAGTGTCAATTTACGGACAGGAATATACAAATACCACTTATAAACTGTGCAAGATGAACCTTGCGATTCGTGGCATTTCCGCGAACCTCGGCGAGATGGCGGCGAACACCTTCACCAACGACCAGCACAAGGATTTGAAAGCTGATTATATCATGGCGAACCCACCATTTAATCAGAAAGATTGGAGAGGCGATGATGAACTGCTTGATGACCCGCGCTGGAATGGTTATGAAGTGCCGCCTACAAGCAATGCAAACTACGGCTGGATTCTGAATATAGTGTCCAAACTATCACAAAACGGTGTGGCAGGTTTTCTGCTTGCAAACGGTGCGTTGTCGGATGACGGAACAGAACTGAAAATCAGACGACAGCTGATCGAAAACAATCTTGTGGAAGCGATCATCATTCTCCCCAGAAACCTTTTCTATACAACTGATATCAGCGTGACTCTTTGGATACTGAACAAAAATAAAAAAGCTTGTGTCGTGGAGCAGAACGGACAAGTTAAACGCTACCGTGGCAGAGAGCGTGAGATTCTCTTTATGGATTTGCGCCAGATGGGCAGTCCCTATGAGAAAAAGTATATAGAGCTGACAGAGGAAGACAGGGCGAAGGTTACTTCTGTATATCATAACTGGCAACTTGAAGGTTATGAAGATACATATAAAAATGTGCCTGAATTCTGCTATTCCGCTTCTTTCGAAGAAGTGCAGGAAAAAGGTTTTACCCTTGTTCCAAGCCGTTACATTGAATTTGTCAACCGTGATGAGAACATCGACTTTGACACAAAAATGAAGTCATTGCAGTCCGAGCTGAAAGAACTGCTGATTGCGGAAGAAAAGTCAAAGTCTGATTTACTTGCTGTGTTTAAGGAGTTGGGATATGAAATCGAATTATGATATTTTGGGAAATCATATCCGATTAGTTGATGTTAGGAATAAAGACAGCATTACGGATAATGTTTTAGGAATTAGCATTGATAAGTATTTTATGCCTTCGGTTGCAAATGTTATCGGAACAGATTTAAGCAAATATAAACTGATTTCAAAAGGCAAATTTGCCTGTAATCCCATGCATGTCGGTCGTGATGAAAGGCTGCCTGTTGCTTTATATACAGAGGATGAGCCTGCAATCGTATCTCCTGCATACTTTATGTTCGAGATTATTAACAACAGTATTTTGGATGAAGATTACTTAATGATGTGGTTTCGCAGACCGGAGTTTGACCGTATCTGCTGGTTACATACAGATGGTAGTGTTCGGGGCGGTATTACATGGGAAGATATTTGCAGATTGGAACTTCCTGTTCCCGACATCGAGGAACAGCGGAAAATCGTGAAGGCATACAAGACCATCACCGACAGAATTGAGCTGAAAAAGAGGATAAATGAGAATTTAGAAGCGACAGCCTTAGCGTTGTTTAATGCGAATTTTATTGATTACCATTTTAATTCAGGCACGGATTTAACAGATTTTGAGTTTGGTAAGTTCCCATCTAAGTGGAAGTTGATTAATTTAGAAAAGGTTGTTGATGTTCGAGATGGTACTCATGACTCTCCAAGTCCTACTGAAGCGGGGCATTACCTTATTACTTCTCGTCATTTATTACCTTATGGGCTTAATCGTCAAGAAGCATATTATATTTCTGAAATAGATTACAATAAAGCTAATGAAAGAAGCCGTGTTGAATACGGAGATATTCTTTTTAGTATGATAGGTACAATCGGTATTATTTCTTTTATTACAGAAAGGGATGTTGATTTTGCAATCAAAAATGTTGGATTGTTTAGAACATCTCAAAATCCGGAAATGAGATTTTATGTTTTGCTTTATTTGAAAAGTCAAATCGTGAGAAATTACATCTCATCTTATATGGCAGGAAGCACACAATCCTATGTAAGCCTAAATGTACTGAGAAAAATACCATTTATTCTACCGCCCAAAACTGTCATTGATTATTTTGAAGAACAAGTAAAGCCTTTATTCAATGAATTGATAGCAAATACTCAAGAAATCAAAGCACTTGAACAGTTGGCGGAAATTATAACAACCTCGATTTCAAGCCGCTAAATTATTATTATAGGAGAAAACTATGATCAAAGATTGGAATTTTTGGTTTTCTGTAATAACAGCTATGGCTGCAATGATTGCACTTATTTTGACAGTCATGCAAATGCGGTTGAGAAACAAGCAAAACCTTTTTGATAGACGATTAGATTGTTATTTGAAAACGAATGGACTCATAAAATTGTATTCGGAAAACAGAGCATTACTGGAGCAAAACCGGGAAGATCAACCAATGTTTGCAGTTGATTTTGAATTTTGAGAATCTATAAAGAAACCGTTAGAAGCACCTGGACATCAAAAGTTTTTGACAAAGCAAGAAGAACTGAAGGAACTTGCATCGAAAGTAGATTTGATATTTAAAGGAAGAGAAAAAAAGAAAATTAGTTATTTTATCCTTTCCTATGCACAGTTGCTTAAAAAAATATATCAGTATCAAATTCTTTTGAATACTTTACAAAAATACTCTGAAGATTATCACAAAACGCTTGAACAAGCACAAAAAGCTGTTAACGAAATGCATTATAGAAAAGAATTATTAGAAGCATATACAAATTTGAAAGAGTCATATTTACAAGTTGAAAAAAGCAATTCACTGGAAAAGCTCAAAAAACAGATTCAACTTTAATTTTAAAAAATAGCTTTTATTCAGGGAGTATTCACCATGCCCAACTTTAACGAACACGCATTAGAACTATCCATCATGGAGCTGTTCAAAGATGAAGGTTATACCTATCTGAGCGGCGACCAAATACATAGAGAACGAACAGAGGTCTTGCTAAAAGACGATTTGAAGCAATACCTTTATAACCGCTATGCAAAAGACGGTATTACACCTGCTGAGGTAGATAGCGTCCTTTTAATGTTGCGCAATATCCCCGGTACGATTTATGAAGCAAACAAAGCCGTGTATAAATTGCTGTGTGACGGGTTTATTCTCAACCGTGAGGACAGAACTCAAAAAGACCTGTACATCGAACTTATTGATTTCGTCACTCCCGAAAACAATATTTTCAAAGCGGTAAATCAGTTTGAAATTGAGGGTGTAGGCAATCAATTGCGTATTCCCGACGGTATCGTGTTCGTTAACGGCATTCCTGTTGTTGTACTTGAATTTAAGAGTGCGGTAAAAGAAAATACCACGATTATGGACGCATACAAGCAGCTTACTGTCCGATATCGCAGAGATATTCCGGAAATTTTCAAATATAATGCCTTTGTTGTTATCAGCGACGGAGCAAACAATAAATACGGCTCTTTCTTCAGTCCTTATGACTATTTCTATTCGTGGAGAAAAGTGGAGTCGGAGGACAAAGAACTTGACGGTATCAACTCGCTTGTGACAATGGCAAAGGGACTTTTCCGCAAAGACCGCTTACTTGAAGTGATTAAGGATTTTGTTTATTTCCCTGACAATTCAGACAAAGATTTGAAGATCGTGTGTCGTTATCCGCAGTTCTTTGCGGCTAAGAAACTGTTTGAAAATATCAAGGCACACCTTCGCCCGGAGGGTGACGGTAAGGGTGGTACATATTTCGGTGCTACAGGATGCGGAAAGAGCTATACAATGCTTTTCCTTACCCGTATGCTTATGAAGAGTAAATACTTTTCATCGCCTACAATTCTCTTGATTACAGACAGAAACGATCTTGACGATCAGCTTTCAAAGCAGTTTGTAAACTCAAAGAAGTATATAGGTGATGAAACAGTTATCAGTATTGATTCCCGTGAGCAACTGCGCAAAGAGTTACAAGGCAGAACAAGCGGAGGGGTATATCTGACTACAATACAAAAATTCACCGAGGATTTGCAACTGCTTACTGATAGAACCAATGTCATTTGTATTTCAGATGAGGCTCACAGAAGTCAAATCAATCTCGATCAAAAAGTGAAGATCACAGATACAGGTGTTGAAAGGAAATACGGCTTTGCAAAGTATCTGCACGATTCGCTTCCCAATGCGACTTATGTTGGCTTTACCGGTACACCTGTTGACGGAACGATTGAGGTTTTCGGGCCGGTGGTGGATGCATACACGATGACCGAAGCCGTTCGTGACGGGATAACCGTAAACCTTGTATATGACGGTCGTGCGGCAAAGGTTATGCTCGACCAGGACAAAGTAAAGCAGATCGAAGAATATTATGATCAATGCGCTCTTGAAGGAGCAAACGAGCATCAGATAGAGGAAAGTCAAAAAGCAGTTGCAAATATGGAAGCTATTATCGGAGACCCGGACAGGCTTCGCGCTGTGGCAGAGGATTTTATCAGTCATTATGAGAACCGTGTGGCTGAGGGAGCTACCGTCGCAGGCAAGGCAATGTTCGTATGCTCAAACCGTACTATTGCGTATGATTTTTATAAAATTGTTGTAGAATTGCGACCGGAATGGGCGGTTAAAAAAGTCTGTGAGGATGGTGTTGAACTTTCCGAAAAGGATAAAAAAGAGTTAAAACCAATAGAAAAAATCAAACTGGTAATGACTCGAAATAAAGATGACGAGCCGGAACTCTTTGAAATGCTCGGCACAAAGGACTATCGCAAAGAGTTTGACCGTCAGTTCAAAAATCCGAAATCCAACTTCAAAATCGCCATTGTTGTTGATATGTGGCTGACAGGCTTTGATGTACCGGAGCTCGACACTATTTACATTGACAAGCCGATTCAGCAACATTCTTTGATACAGACTATATCTCGTGTCAACCGTGTTTGCGAAGGCAAGGATAAGGGCTTGATTGTCGATTACATCGGTATCAAAAAGAATATGAATGCCGCTCTTAAAAAGTACACCAATTTTGAAAGTGAAGAATTTGAGGGCGTTGAACAGGCAATTGTTATCGTGAAAGACCAACTGGAAGTACTTGCTCAGATGTTCCATAATTTCAACAGTCATGATTTCTTTTGTGGTTCACCAACAGCACAATTGAACTGCCTGAACCGTGCTGTTGAGTATGTTCAACTTTCACAGGAGCTTGAAAGAAGATTTATGGCAGCTGTCAAGAGAATGAAACAGGCTTTTAATCTTTGTAGTTCAAGTGAAAAGTTTACTGATACGGAAAAGGATTATATTCACTTTTACTGTGCTGTAAGATCAATCCTTTTCAAACTGACAAAAGGTGACGCACCCGACATTTCACAGATGAATGCCCGTGTTCGCAAAATGATTGAAGGCGCGATTCAAGCAGACGGTATTGAGGAACTTTTTGAAACCGGAAAACATATCTCGGTTGATATTTTCAGCGATGAATATATGAATAAAATCAATGCCATTCAATTGCCGAACACAAAAATTAAGATCCTGCAAAGACTGCTTTCTCAGGCCATTGACGAGTTTAAGAAAGTCAATAAAATCATGGGTGTAGAGTTTGCCGACAGGTTAAAGAGAGTGGTGGACGAATATAATAATCGTCGCCGAGATGAGGCATACGCAAATGAAGTACTTGACGATGTGGCAGATCAACTTGCAAAATTGCTTGCCGAACTAAAACAAGAAAAGAATTCTTTCAAATCAATGGGCATTGATTATGAAGAAAAAGCGTTTTATGACATCCTGAAAGCGGTTGCAAGGAAATTTGAATTTGAATATCCGGATGATAAAATGATCGAACTTTCTAAGCGTATTAAGATTATCGTCGATGATAAATCACGATATACAGATTGGGCGAGTCGTGAAGATATAAAGGCAAACTTGCAGGTGGATTTGATTTTGCTGCTGGATGAGTTTGGTTACCCTCCGGTTACGATTGATGATGTCTATAAAGAGGTTCTTGAGCAAGCTGAGAATTTTAAAAAATATGCAAATTAATTGCGATAGACTTCATAAAAACAAATGACACTTTAATTACTGATTTGATGCGTGATATTAAAAAAGGTAAGATACGCTTGCCTGATTGTCGGCGTAGTTGGGTATGGGATGATAATCAGATAGGTCATTGCTCGCAATTATAATGAGCGGTTATCCAGCCGGTGCAGCAATGTTTTGGAACATGGCAATGATAAGTACGATTCTGGTATAGATATTTTGAATGCATAAGCACAACAGATTGCATGCCGACTGAGCTCGTTTTGAATGTCAACAACGCCCTTATTTCATATTTATAACTATGCTTGCCAAAATGTAAGACCACCAAGGTATAGGTATCTGACCTTGTAACTGCAAATGAGAACAAAAAACTATAACGGTTGAACGGATCAGATTATTCAGCATGAGGTTGATCATTGTAATGGGATTTTAATATAACAGGAGTGAAAAATGAAAAGTCGACCACAGATAATTTTTTTGACATGCAAACAGAAAAGTCATTTGTTAAATCATTTATTGTAACTGAATTCTTTAAGGTATATTTTTCAATAATAAACCACGCAGGATTTTCTGATGACATATATTATATAGATTTATTTTCTGGTCCAGGGGTTTATAAAGACGGTACTCCTTCTACGCCGATGTTGTTATTAAATCAAATTGATTCTTTTGAAAGCAATGACATAAGAGATAAATTACATTTGATATTTAACGACGAAAGTGCAGAATTTTATAACACATTGAAATCTCATATTGAAGCACATCCAGTCTATAATAAATTAAAACACAAGCCGCAGATAACAAATCTGAGAGCTTCTCAAGTTGATTTATCTCCATATCTTTCGGGTAAAAAACCCAAGTTTTCTTTTATTGATCCATGGGGATATATAGATGTTTCAGCTGAACAGATTGGGGAATTAGTAAAAAGTATTGGATCGGATTGTATATTGTTTTTTAATTCCAATAGAATATTGCAAGATTTAAGTAAGAACCAATCTCAGGCCCATA
>OODJ01002669.1_pt1 | contig 11604 bp, 13 predicted proteins | sample 1671611 | NCBI WGS metagenome assembly OODJ01 (sample SAMN06348174, study PRJEB24527) | human gut metagenome | biome: human gut; feature: ankylosing spondylitis patient; material: feces | host: Homo sapiens | place: China | collected 2015-10 | reverse complement strand
GAAGGGTTACTTCGCAAATGAAGAGTGGGATATCCTCATCTATCATTTAGGAGATGACATGGATGAACACTATCATCGATTAAAAGTTTTTGTGACAAAAGTAATTGATGACTTTAATAACATAAGGTGAGAAAATGTACTACTTGTTTTTTGATGTTGAATGTGCTAAATGCGATAAACACGGTGTTGGATATATTTGCGAATTCGGATATGTGCTGTCAGATGAGAACTTCAACATTTTGGAAGAAAATCATTTTATAATAAATCCAAATCATTCGTTTGACTGGTATGCAATAAAAAATATATTGCATTATTCCAAAGATAAATATATGAGTGCTCCCTTATTTCCCGAATTCTATGATACAATAAAATCCGTACTATCCCAAGAAGAACAATACATCATTGGTCACACAACAGAGGCAGATTACAAATATATTAGAAGCGAATGTCAGAGATACAATCTTCCGTTGATCAATTGCAGTTATTATGATATTCGTACTCCGTTTAAAATTCTGCAGAATGAAGAGCAATTTTCAAAGCTTGAAAACATGGCCATTAAACTACAGTTTAAGCCGGAGAAAAGATTTCATGACGCTCTGTTCGATTCCCACATGACAATGAAAGTTTGTCAATGCCTTTGTTTCATACATGGTCTGTCTATGAAGGGGCTATTGTCATTCCAAAAGACAAAGGACGCACCACTTGCAAAATAGTCACGGTTTATCCCGACTGAAAGGGAAGGTGGTATGAAAGAATTAGATATTGTAAGACTCACAACGGAGTTTAAAGGTCTCCCCAAAGACACGAAAGGCACAATCGTTTTAGAATATGACGGAACTCACTTCGAAGTGGAATTTGTCGATTCGCAAGGTACAACTATTGATGTTTTGACAACGCCTGTGGATGTGCTTGAAATTGTAACCTCGGTGTGGCAAATGGAGTAAAACTCTAATATGAAAGGATTAAGGCTTCGGATAGCTTACTCTCTCCGAAGCCTTTTGTCTATCTTGCGATTTTCTTAATCTCTTTTAATTCAAAATTTCGTCCTCTTGCGGCACGATATTGCCGTACCACAATTCTTTAATTATATCGGTCATTGACAGATTACCCCCCGAAATACAATTTCCTCGGCGGAGGCTTTGCAGTTGTTCATTTTCTGTACGCCCCCTCCGTGAATCTGTCAAAGGTTTCCGCTGCCATGCGGTCGGTTCTCTCCAGCGCGTGAACATAGATGTTGGTCGTATCAAGGTCGGCGTGTCCGAGGCGGACGGAAACCATCTTGATGTCGCAACCGCCTGCAAGTAGCATGGTGGCACTTGTGTGGCGAAGTCCGTGGAATTTCAGGTGGCGGATACCGTGTCGTTTCAGAAAATAGTCAAATTGCTTGGTGGGTGTCTGCGGGTTCATCACATAGCCGTTTTCCTCGGTAAAGACATAATCTTTGTTTTCCCCGCCGTCCCCGAGAAAGGCAATGTGCTTGTCCTGTTGCTCCTTGTATTCGAGCAGGGTGGTGATGAGCCTGTCGGGTATGGTCATTGTGCGGAAGCCTGCCTTTTACTTCGGCTCCTTCTCGCGTGCCTTTTCGCCCTTCGGCTTGTAAATGCTTCGCTTGACCAAGAGCCGCTTGCGCTCAAAGTTGATGTCGCTCCATTTTAGTCCTACGATCTCGCTTCGCCGCATTCCAGTGAACAGTGCGACCTCAATGAGCGCTTTGATACGGATTGGTTCTTTATCAAGTGCTTTGAGAATATCGGAAACCTCTTTCAAGATGAACATCTCAACTTCTTGCGTCTGAACTTTCGGAAACTCAAGCCGCTTCGACATGCCCACATCGTTTTCGATGTAGTCTTATATGCCAGCAACATAATCGAACGGAAGACCGTTGTGTATCGCTTGACAGTGGTGGCGGCGATATGTCCTTCCTTGCTGTCCTCCCGCTCCCTTTCAAAGAAGAGATATTGAATATACTGCTGAATGTGGTAGGTGCGAATGTCGCGGATGCGTATTTTTCCGTACATGGGAATCAGTTGCTCGCGAATGACCTTTTCGTAAAACGGAATGATCTTGGGAGACAAGGAAGTGCTCTTGATTTTAAGAAACTTTTCGCAAAAGCCGGCAAAGGAGATGCGGTCGGGATTGTTGTCAGCCCCGATTCTTTCCAGTTCTTCTTTAAATTCCCTGATAAAGACTTCCATTTCACGGTTGAGCTTTTGATAGCTCAGATTTTCCCGCGAGGGCTTGAAGATTTTGGAGCGTGTGATGTCTCTGCCTGTGTCGTCACAGCCGCAGGACACCCTGATGAGATAGGTTCCGTTTGGTTTTGGGATGATGCTTGCCATAATTTTTTTCCTCCTTTTTGGCAAAATCGGATTTGATTTTGCACCAACGAAAATGTGTTGGTTGGCACAAGTCCTGAGTTTTGTTACGGTGGCCTCTATACTTTTTGGGTAGATACGGCGGCGACCTATGTACCAAACTATGCATAGGCCTCTACCATCGGTTTTTGGCCTGCTTTCGGAAGGAGAAATTTTTAAGACAAAAAGCAAGAAAAAACGAGGAAAATGGTTGAAAACAAAAGAAAACGGGAGATTTTTAAATCTCCCGTTCTGGTCTGAGTGACTGGACTTGAACCAGCGGCCTCTACCATCCCAAGGCCGACTTGAACATTTTTCTGGTCATTTTATCTTTTTTTAGACATTTCCGCTACGTCAAAAGTGACCTTCGCGCTCTTGGGACATCTTGTCTCCAGGTGCTCCGATCGTGTCTATGGTCTGGAATGTGGTCGTAAAAATCCGCTCCCAAATTGGTGTCTTCGGCCTCATGGGAGCGGATAATTTTTTATAATGATTAGCGAGTAATAGATACAGTCCCTCTCGCAGCTTTAGCCTATCAGGGTTGTCGTATTGTAACTCTTCTGCGGTCATTTGTCAAGAGGTTCAGCAATTAAAATTTGCACCGCAATAGACAAAGAAAAAGGCTCGTTGCGAACATCTCCATCATCGGTGCGCAGATGCGTTGGTACACACATGATGGAGATGTTCGCAACTACGCCCCAATCCCATTCCCAACGCCGTCAATAGCCAATATTTGATACGCAGTAAGCAAAGAAAAGGGAAATTCGCAGCGGTCATATCAATATGTGCTAATAAGTCAGCTCACCTATCAATGGCTCATTGGGGGGAGTTTGCGATGATGAAAAAACTAAAATTAATTTAGATAAACCTCGATTTGGTCTTGATAAATGACGAGTTTTGTGATATAATAGAAACTGTATGATAATAACCTCGACCCATGGTCGTGGAAGGAGTAAAAAATGGTAGTCAGCTATAAGAAATTATGGAAGATCCTCATAGACAAAGATATGAAGAAGAAGGATCTCGCTAAGCTTGCAGATGTCAGTACTTATACCATTACGAAAATGAGTAAAGGTGAGAACGTAACTACCGATACGCTCGGTAAGATATGCAAGGTTCTCGAGTGCAATGTTGAGGATATAATGGAATTTATTCCTGACAACAAATAACGATAATCTTTGAAAGGAGGCAGCATGTATGTCACGTTGCTTATATAACAGCGATTTTGCAATGATATTTTCAATCACACATCATTGTATCAATACCATCATGGAAAGCTACTCCTTCATTTGACATTGCCATTTGAGAAAAGACCAAAGGGCAATCAACCGGGAGAGTATCTGCGTTATTATCGACTACGAAATAATCTTACGACCAGACAACTTGCCGAGCAGGTAGGCATTGTTCCGGCAACTCTGCTGAAATATGAGCAGGGGCTTACTCCGATCCCATATGATATCGCTATGAGGCTTTCAGAACGGCTGAAAATTGATGAGGAGCTTCTCTGTGATTCATTTGCTGCATTCATTGCATCGCCTTATACAGAGGCTTTGAAGGCGATCAGAGAAGAATTGAAACTGAATCAGCGTGAGTTTGCCGAGAAGCAGAGCGAGCTCATGCCCAAGCTTCATCAGTTGAAAGAGCAGTACGCAGGGGTGGAACTGACAGAAGACAGCTCCATCACTCTTGGAGAATGGCTTGAGAGGTGGATGGAAGAGTACAAGAAACCACTCTTGCGTCCGAGCACATACACGGGATATAGCACCGATATCCGCAATCATATCCTCCCACATCTCGGATCAAAAAAGCTCACGCAGCTGAAGACATCAGATCTGCAAAAGCTCTACAATCGTCTGTTGGAATCAGGTCGCATGAAGGATAACGGAAAGGGAAACGGTCTTGCTCCTGCCACGGTGCGAGGTATCCACGTGATATTGCGTGAAGCCCTTGAGAGTGCGGTGCGAGAAGGACTCATCCCGAAAAATCCTGCGGATGGTACTTCACCTCCGAAGATCCATCGTAAGGAGAAGCAGGTGCTGACCAAGGATCAGCTTGAAACCTTCATGAAGCTGATTGAAAACGACGAGACTTGGTACGATTTCTTCTACACCGAGATGCTGACCGGCATGCGTGCAGGTGAGATCTGTGGCGTGCGCTGGGAGGACTTCGATGAAGAAAACAGAACGCTTCGCGTGGCGCGTTTGGTGGATTTCGTACATAAGGAACTCGTCATCGGCGAGACCAAGACAGAGGATGGCAAGCGAACCATCTACTTGCCCGATAGCTTGTGGCGGCTCCTTGCGGAACGGAAGAAGAGATCGTTCAGCGAGTGGATCTTCCCGAATCTGCTCAAGCCGGAGCTACCGTTGGATCCGAGCAAGGCCTACCGTCAACTGAAAAGCATACTCAAAAAGGGCGGACTTCCCGATATTCGATTGCACGATTTGCGTCATACGTTCACATCACACGCAGCTAACTCGGGCATTGCACCCAAGACCTTGTCCGAAATAGTCGGGCACAGCAAGGCAAGCTTCACGCTGGATCACTACGCCCATGTCACCAGTGACATGCAGAAAAACGCGGCGAACATCGTCACGAATTATATTACAGATATCCTTGGAAAGGAGTTGAAGCCATGGCAAAGCACAGAAAAGCAGGCGAAGGAACATTAACCAAGCGTAAGGACGGTCGGTGGGAAGCTCGCGTTGTTATCGGTTACGACGAAAAAGGTAGACCGAAGACCAAGAATGTGACTGCTGTATCAAAGACAAGATGCCTTGAAAAGCTTGCCAATCTCAAAGCAGAGCTTGGCGCGGTGACCAAAAAATGCACGCCAAGCATGACGTTCGGCGAGTGGATGGACTTTTGATATCAGACCTACTGCAAGAACACCTTGAAGGAATCTACGCAAGTAACCTACGAGCAACGTATCTATAAACAGATTATTCCGAAGATAGGGCATTATACGCTGAATCAGATCAACACGGGTACGCTCGAAAAGTTCTACGCTCAACTCAAGATAAATGGAAGACTTGTCAAACGAGATATTCACGGCCCCGGACTTGCCAACTCGGTGATACGAAGCATTCACGCTCATTGCAGAGCTGCTCTTGATAAGGCGGTCGCAGAAAAGCTCATCCGTCAAAATCCTGCTATCGGATGTAAGCTGCCACCAAAGAAAACTCCCGAGGTGAAAATACTCACTCCCGAGGCAATGCAAAAGCTTCTGTATCAAGCTCAGATTGAAGGATTTTATGAGATGTTTATGCTCGATCTTGCCACAGGCTTGCGCCATGGAGAGATAGTTGGTCTGCAATGGAAGGACATCAATTTCGAAACCGGAACGCTGTCTGTCACCAAGCAGGTGCGGTATGTAAAGGGCGAATTAAAGATTGAGCCACTCAAGACCAAGGCTTCTGAGCGAAGTATCATCCTCTCTCTGCCCGTCCTCGAAATGCTCGCGGAGTATCGGAAAACGGTGGATTCGATATGGCTGTTCCCATCGCCCGTGAAAAAAGAGGACGTGCCGAGAGATCCGTCCGCATGCAGAAAAGCTCTCGCCAGGATCCTCAAACGAGCCGAATGCGAGCACGTGCCGTTCCACGCTATGCGTCATACCTTTGCTTCCAACGCATTCCACTACGGAATGGATGTCAAGACCTTGGCAAGTACCATAGGACACGAAAGCGTGGAGACCACTCTCAACGTGTATGCGCACAGTTCCGAGCAGATGAAGCGAGATGCAGCCAAGAAGATTGACGAAGCAATAGGCACAGTCCTTGACGCAGATGAGACCGCTTCTGACGCCTCCTGTGGGGATGAAAACGGAGAGGCACAAGAAGATCAACGAACAGCGCGGATAAGCCTAAAACGGTGGAATTTAAGCCCTACCAGCCCAAGTATCGCAAACGTGGAACAGGCTCTGTCCATCAGGTCAGCAAGAATGTGTGGGAAGGGCGGTTATACTCCGACAGTCAGCGGCAAACGCATTGCCCGGAACATCTATGCTGATAGCGAGGAAGAGTGTGAGATTTTACTTAAGGCGTTAATCAAGGAGATGAAAGCGGAGTTTGGAATTAAGTAAAGTCGAGAATTGATATGCAGTAGACAAAAAGAAAGGCGAGAACAGTCAAACATGACTGTTCTCGCTTTAATTTTGATGATTATCTAATCTCTTGCTTTAACAATGAAACATCTTTTTTGTGATCTTGAGGTTTTATTTGAGCTAATACTTTTTCCTGTACCGGTTGAGACCAGTAGATTTTTAAGGATTTTCTTGCACGTGTTATCGCTGTGTAAAAAATACTGTGAGTAATGAGTTCGTCTATTTCTTCGGTAATAATGATTTTTACATGGTTATATTCGAGACCTTGTGCTTTGTGTATGGATACTGCATATGCTACTTGAAAGGGGACAATAGCCTTCGATGAACTTTCATCATCCTCATCTGTAGTTCGATTTTTATTAACAACAAAACGAATGATCGAGTTTCCATTTGTAGCATTCCCAATTATAGTGAAATCCATGTTTCTGGTATCCATATCTATAAGCGGTTTGTCAATTTCAATATCAAACTGTATACCTTCAGTTGCTTTACCTTCATTAAGCAACTGAAAGTCAATAATTCTACCAGTCATATTATTATGAATGATTGGAATTTGATCTTCTGTACGGGTGAAGAATTTATCGGCTGTGTCGTTGAAGAGTATTGGGTCACCTACTTTATACCGCTGGATTCCTCTCAAAATTGCCTTGCCAGAATTGTTTTCTTGTAAAAAGTGGTTAATATTGTTTATACCATATAGCCCACCGTAATTTAGACATAGAACAATCTCATTTTGTGCTGCGGGTGTGAAAATGGATTTGTCTAAATCAGTAGAATATCCGTATGTTTCAAGAAGATCGTAGATATCCCCATTCATTTTTCTAACATCGTTCCACACATTTAGCAAGGCCTGGCAATCGCTTCTGTAAGGCTTGGTTAATTCACACACAGCGGTTTTAGGAAGGAAGAAACGTACGGTATCAAACCAATTTCCGAATTCTATTGACTCTATTTGGTAAGTATCTCCTACCAATACAAGCAATTCAAAGTTGGCTCGTTCAAGAACCTCTCTCATATCATGGTTATTTACAGTACTGCATTCATCAATTATCAATATATCAAAGGATGTTTCACCTCTATAATTATTACTGATAAATTTTGAAATAGTCATAAATGTACTATTTGCCGATGCAGTAACTTTTCTTCTCATGTTGTTTACGGCTGGATTGGTTTGTGCTAAATAGAGGCGCGATTTGCTGGCAAACAAATTTGATATGTGATTTATCAGGTATGATTTGCCAGTACCTGCGGACCCATAAATAAGTGCGACTTTAGAGTTGGAGAACATGTTTAGCAAGGCGGCTTTCTTTTCATCGCAATTCACTTGGTTCTCTGTCTGTATCCAATAACTCACCATATTGATGTAGTTGTAAATACCATTTTGAGTGAGATCTTTAATTGTTTTTATTATAGATACAGTATCTTCTTTGTAGTGCTTAATGAAAAGGTGATTGCGTTCAATTACCATTTTGCGAAGTTGTTGTTTTGGAGAATTATATAGATTGTTATTGTAGATTGCAATAAGTGATTCGATATCTTCAAAATCTCCGAGTTTATATTTGTCGTCATCTCCTTTTTCAAGAGGAGTGAAGAGGATGTTTTGACGTTCGGTGTTGTTTTGAATAACCCAGGCTAATATTTCATGCTCGCGTCCGTGTGCGTCCAGGCAATCAAACAAGTCAGAAAGGCTTGGAACATGATTCTTTAGACCAGAACAAAAAGGCATTTGATCAAATGGAATACACTTATCATCCAAATATAGATTTGAGAGATTACTGTTTTTTCCCACATGTATACGTCGACCTTCTTGGTAATCGAATCGCCAGGTGTCTTTATATTGCTTTTTAGAACTCTATTGTTCAAATGGTGTAGTAAGTAACGCAGTATATTGCTTCCTGGAGCGTTGCGCTTAATGATATCGCGGCATTTTTCGAGACAATCGAAAAAGTGAAGTGCCTTTGTTGCAGGGACAAGTTGACTTCTTATTTGGGAGAACGTTTCATCGGAGAACATGATGATTTCAGATAAACTAAGTCCTGTTCGAGTAAGAAACTGGCTAATATTACGTTGTTCTGCCTGAGCATAGTCTCTTAGTGAGTTGTCAATAATTCTATTAAAATTCTTCAGTTTGCAGGGGCGAATATTGACCTCCCAGTCGACAATAATACGGATAGGCATGCGCTTATCAAAGATCTCAATGTTATTATCCACAACTGCAAACTTAACCGCGTAATAACTGGTAATTTCCATGTCTGTAAACGCAATAATGCTATCGGTCTTACTTGCATTGTCATTTGCAGGAATAAATGCTACCTCATAATATATTTTGTTACCAATAAAAAATGGCTTGATTTTTTGCACATAAAATCGGTCATAACGAAAGCCTCCGTGTAAGGGAGCGTTATAGCTATCGACTACAGAAGCAATTTTTGTATAGTATTCTGTCAACTCATCATTGGTTTCTAACGGAAAAAGACTTAAATTTTCAAGTACATCCATCGAATACTTATCATGTAAGTGGTTTTTGATTCTTAACAAATACTCATAGTATCTCAGCATGAGTCGCTCTGCATTTTGTTCCTTTAGTGCTCGATGAGAGGAAGATACCTGTAAAAAATGATGAAAGCGAGAGATGTGTAGTAAATCGGGGTTGCTTTTTGCATATTTTACGGCCGCCTGGATGTTTTCGTGAGTGTCTTCAATGTCTTTGCCGTTTGCATATTCTTTAAGAATAATATGCTCTACAAAATTACGTAGTGATTCCAAGACTTCTTGAGACACTTCACCGCGTGTTGACGTTCCCAAACGACTTATTTGACGGCAAATAATTTTATTGCTATTGAGGATAGCCTCATCTATTTTTAACATGACTGTATTCATTTTGCTACACTCCTTTCACAGGTGAAAATACTACTAACATATTATACCATATTTCGAGTAATATATCAAGTTAAAAGTGTTAACGAAAGATTCTCTTAATGCTTACTGTATAGCAAGGTAGAAAAAAGCATGTGAAAAGGTAGTACCTTGATGTTTACCGAATTCTGTTGAAAGGACAAGCATTTTGTGGTATAATGATTATATGAACAATACCGTGCGAAAGCACATAAGGAGATAGATCATGAGAAAACTGCTACCGATATTATTATCCGCGCTGATGTTTACCGGATGCGCCGAGACAAGTAATAGTCAAGCCAACACCTACCGTCAGATCACCATGGACGAGGCGGTGACTACGATGGCACAGGAGACTGGTTATGTTATTCTCGACGTGCGTCGTTCCGATGAGTTTGCCGCAGGGCATATTCCGAACGCTATCAACGTGGATAGCGAAACCATCGGCACGGCTGAGATTCCCGAACTGCCCGACAAAAATCAGCTCATTATGGTGTACTGCCGAAGCGGCCGACGCAGTAAAGAGGCATCCGAGAAGTTGGTCAAACTGGGATACACGAATATCGTGGAGTTCGGCGGAATCCTTGATTGGAAGGGCGAAATCGTGACCGATTCATGAAAGGTGCAATAATTGCACCGCAGTAGACTAAAGAAAAGGGATGAGAGAATTATGCTGACATATACATACATATCAAAAGGAAAATTCGGCTTGGTTGAGAAGCCAAAGCCGACGATACAGCACGAGAGGGATGCTATTGTCAAGGTCACACTGGCGAGCATCTGTTCGAGCGATTTGCATATCAAATACGGCAGCGTGCCGAGAGCGGTGGAAGGAATCACGGTTGGTCATGAGATGGTCGGCATCGTTGAAGAGGTCGGTTCTGCGGTCACACACGTAAAGCCTGGTGACAGAGTCACAGTCAATGTGGAAACCTTCTGTGGCGAGTGCTTCTTCTGCAAGAAGGGCTTAGTCAACAACTGCACTGACAAGAACGGCGGTTGGGCTCTCGGTTGCCGTATTGATGGTGGTCAAGCGGAGTATATTCGTGTGCCGTTTGCGGATCAGGGATTGAACAGGATTCCCGATAGCGTGAGCGATAGACAAGCCCTGCTCGTGGGCGATGTTCTCGCCACGGGTTATTGGGCTGCGAAGATCTCCGAGATCACTGAGGACGATACCGTTCTCATCATTGGAGCAGGTCCCACGGGAATCTGCACGCTCCTTTGCGTGATGCTAAAAAGTCCCAAGCGCATCATCGTGTGCGAGAAGGACGAGAACCGCATCAAATTTGTCAACGAGCACTATCCCGATGTGCTGACGGTCACGCCCGAAAAGTGCCTTGATTTCGTTCGTGAGAACAGCGATCACGGCGGTGCGGACGTGGTGCTTGAGGTAGCAGGAGCAGAGAACACCTTCGAGCTTGCATGGCAGTGCGCGCGTCCGAATGCGATCGTGACGGTTGTGGCGCTTTATGACAAGGCGCAGACTCTGCCTCTGCCCGATATGTACGGTAAGAATCTGACCTTCAAGACCGGCGGCGTAGACGGCTGTGATTGTGAGGAAACGCTGAAACTCATTGTCGAGGGCAAACTCGATACCGAGCCGCTGATCACGCACACCTATCCGCTTGCGAAGATCGATGAGGCGTATGAGCTGTTTGAAAATAAACGCGACGGAGTTATTAAGGTTGCGGTGGAGTGCCGAAATTTTTAGAAGGAGTGTGAAAAATGTTTTACGCCCTAAACAAAGATGGAATTAGAATAGACGCGTATGAAGCAGATAAAAATGAGCAATATATATGTCCTATTTGCAATAATTGCGTAATATTAAAAAGAGGATCGGTTAATGTCGATCACTTTGCGCACGAGTCTAATTTGTGTGAGGATAATTGGATTTACGATATGTCTGAATGGCATAAAAAAATGCAAAATTATTTTCCAAAAGAGTCACAAGAAGTTGTTGTTAGTCATAAAGGAAGAAAGCATCGTGCGGATGTTTTAATCGGTGATATTGTTTTAGAGTTTCAGTATAGTCCTATCACGGCTGCCGAATTTGATGATCGTAATGAGTTTTTTAAAAACGCAGGTTATAGATTGGCTTGGGTGTTTAATTTAAGTCAAATATCCGTAGATAACCTTTATATATCTGAAGAAAAATAAAACATGATGATTTAGAATCATCCAATGCGTATTTTCGCCAATGCAGATTATCTCGGAGATAACAACAAACGATTTGCGTTGTGGTTTTCT
>OODJ01002668.1_pt1 | contig 11611 bp, 10 predicted proteins | sample 1671611 | NCBI WGS metagenome assembly OODJ01 (sample SAMN06348174, study PRJEB24527) | human gut metagenome | biome: human gut; feature: ankylosing spondylitis patient; material: feces | host: Homo sapiens | place: China | collected 2015-10 | reverse complement strand
GCTTTTGGGGTTAGCCCCTCGGTCATGAGGGGGATGGATGCGTCATGGGGGGATTAGCCCGTGATCTCGTCCGGGAGCCACTTGGCGGACGTGTTGTCCTTGATCTCCTCCTCGTAGATGTCCATGCGATATTCCTTGTTGACCTCGGGGTCCCACTTCATGGCGGGGGCCGAAGCTGCGAGGAGGGTGTTGGCAGGACTGCATTTGACGACCGTGATGGCCGGGGCTATATACTTTTTCTTACTCATAAACTGATTCTACTGTTGGTTGTTTGGATGCTTGATTTTTACTTCACTACCATCTTCTTGCCGTTGACGATATAGATGCCCGGCTGCACACCCTCGAGGCTGCTGAGACGCTGGCCCTGGAGGTTGAAGACCTTGAGCTCGCCCTGCTCGTCGGCCGAGGAAACCGTTTCCAGGCCCGTGACATCGCCCTGGCCGAAACCGAAGCTGAGGGTGGTCTGGCTCTGGCTGGCCGAGGCCCAGGTCGGGGTGAGCCAGCAACGATAGCCCTTCATCGTATGGGCCTTCCTCAGATGGTAGAGGTTGCCCGCGTTCCAGCCGTAGTCGCCAATGGCGAGAGACTGGGCGGGTTCGTAGCTGGCCTGGAACTGGAGGCCAGTCAGACCCCAGCTGGCGTCGATGCCCTCGCCGATGGGGAACGGCTCGCTTACGGGCTTGAGGGCGGTAGCTTCGTTGTAGGTGTAGCTGACGCCATCAACTTGCGTCTTGTCCACCATATAGATCTCGCCCATGATGGAGCCTGCGTCGGTCGTTGTGAAGGTTTTGTTCTGATGGGCGGCCACGGTAGCTTTGTCCACCCAGATGATATAGGGTTTGTTGGCCTTGAGATAGACGGTCTGTCCGTCCACGACCGTCTCCTCTACCGCCTTGAATCCGATCACGAGGCTCTTCTCGTCCTGATAGACCTCGCGGGCCTCGGAGAGCTTGGCCGTAGCACCAAAGGCTTCCACAAACTGCGCCTTGGTGAGGTTGACGGGCAGGATGACGGAGTTCCACTGGCCGGGGACGAACGTGCGCTTGAAGTACATCGTCAGGTTCTGCTTGTATCGCTTCCCGCTCTTGTCGGAGATGTGTACGTTCTCGTCGAAGACGATATCCTGCTTGCAGTCCTCGCTCGGCATTTCCGTGTCGGGCGTGCCGTCGCCATCCGCGTCGTTGCGGAGCAGAATGCCATAGACCTTCAAACCTTCGGCTATCTGCACGGCTGCACCCTGGGTGATGCTCACCTCGTCGTAGTCCTTGGTCGGGGTGAGGACGACGAAGCCCTTGTCGCCACGGGTGATGAGGTTGGCGCCGAGGATACTCCAGTCGCTAAAGGTCTCCACCACGTCGGAATCGTCCGTCTTCTGAGAATCCTCAGATCCCTGCTCGTCCGCCTTGTATGCCTTGGCTGGATCGGCAGCAGCTTCTTTCTTCTTATAGGTCTTGACGACGATGCCGCTTCCCAGATCTACACCCACGCCCAAGGCAGCCTGATTGACCACCACGACAAGCTGCTTGTTGCGCGTGGCCGTGACGCCCAGCTTCACGGCAAGTATGGAACCCACTCCTGCTTCCGCGCCCATCGGGAACGTCGTGCAGGTCTCGAGCGAGCCGTCGATACAGTTGGTGAGGTCCTTCATACCATTGCCTGCTTTCAGCACACCTGCCGACTGGGTGCGGTCGGCATTGATGCTGGCGCCATTGTTGTCGAAGGAAACGATCTCGGCTCCCTCGGTCGGGTCGTCGAGGATGGCGTCCACGTCGGCCGTATAAGCGTAGTAGATGTTCATGACGCTGAGTTTGGCACCCAGCAGGCCATCGGAGTAGAGACGGATCTCGTTAAACTTCGTGCCCTCGGGCACTTTGATGGAATATCTCAGCTTGTGGGTGTCCTCGCTACCGATCAGCTTGGCCGCAATGGCTGCCGTATTGATTTGGTGGCCCACCTCTTTGCCTTGATAGTAAATTTTCACGTTCATCAGTTTGAGGACGTCAGCCGTGAGGGCGCTACCCTTGGCCGTCACGACAAAACCAGCCTGGAGGGCCTTGCTGCCGTCTGAGATCATTCCCTCCGTCTTCTTGACGCTGCAGAGGTAGGATTCGCCGATAGATACGCCACCAAAATAAGAGGCGAAGCTATTGAGTTTGGAGGAAATAATGTTGGCCGAGTTTTTGACGATGGAGAGGATATTCAGGCCGTAACTGCTGCCGTCGCCCAGCTCGTAGGCGGGCTTGGCGGGATCGGTATTGACGAGGGCCATTTCCTTCTTCTCTACCGGCTGGGTGTTTCCACCATAGTTGATAGTGATCTGCTGAGAGCAGTCGTCCGTATTCGTCAACTTCATGACGACCGTCGCCTTGGCGCCATTACCCTCCAAATAGGCTTTGGACTTGCTGAAATCGAGGGTATAGTTGGCCTCGTCAAAGGTCACATTATCATCGGTCGTGCTGACCATCTTCCAAGAGGCATTGGGATAGTTTTTCTTGTCCCAGTTGAGCACATACTTCTCGTCGCAGCTACAGATGTCGAGGCTGGCGGTCGGGCTCATGGTGCATTGGTGGCCAGCCGTGGTGGGCTTGGGAATGACAAAGGCATATTGGGCAGTTGAAACCACGCCAAATTTTAGTCCCTCTACCTGTATTTTTATGCCCGAGAATGCACATGGAGCTTTGATGGAAATCTTTCTTTTGCCTCCACCCAAGTCGAGAGACAGCACCTGTGTACTTAAGGCCTTCTCGTAAATTTTATTGCCGTTTCTATCAAGAAGGGTGAGGACAGGTGTGTCGGCTACAGACAGCAAAGAGGTGATAGTATATACAAAACCAGCCTCTGTTCCCTCGGGGAAAGTTTCGCCCGTGGATTTTTTATCTTTGGCCACCACTTGCGCATAACCCGCGCCTACACTAGCGATGATGCCCAAGGCTGACCCATTGCTGGTGTCGTCATCTGTTAGGTTTTTAGCAAGAGCGTCGCTCGTCTTCGGGGTCAGTTGTATGTTGGTATTGAAATAAGAATCGTATTTTTTAATGGCAGATTTCGTCAAAGTGTACTCGCCATCCCCTACAAAGGCATAGTAGATCTTAAGTCCTTTGACGGCTGACACATTGAGGCCGCTTTGACCGACAAGAGCTATCTCGTCATAGTCCTCCGTAGGCTGCTCTTGGGCAACAATATCCATGGTGCTACCCAAACCGATATCGCCCACGGCGAGATTAAGCACGGAGAATCCTCTCTGCTCTATCTTGGAATCCTTGAGAAATTTGCCATCCTTGTAAAAATAGATATGATAGCTGTTCTCCAACACATTAAGTTTCAGCACACTTGACTCCACCGAAATTTTGAAGCCAGCCTTGGTATCCTTGTCGAAATAGTGCTTCATGTCCTTGACGGCCACGATGGGCGATCCGGCAAGGAGCGTGACGTCTGCCACGCCAGGCAGGTCGCAATAGTTGTCAAGGTTTTCGTCACACAGGTTGGAGAGGCCCTTGATGCCCGTTCCGACACTCACGCCATCGGGGAAACGGCTGACCATACAGTTATGGCCCACGAGGGCCATACGGGTCTTCAAGACTTGGCGGGAGTCAGCAGGGTTTACCCCCCCCCGTTCATAATACGTGTTTGCCTGACCTACCGCCCGAAGTGGTAGCAGCAAAACGAGAGCGGCCAAAATCATGGCTGCCTTGTGAATTTTTAACTTCATCATGCGTTAGAAAAATGTATAAATAAATTATCTCTATTGTTGATCACTTGCTCAAAGAGATTCGGCCCATTCCGACCGTTGTCGGAAAGCTATAGAGAAAATGGCATTTTGGGCGCCCTACGGTTCGGGTATGGTTTGGGAAGGGTGACCACAAGCATTCTTCTATGTACCGATTCACACTCATTCCACAGACGTGAACGATGTTATCTTAAATTACGGGTACAAAGTTACTAACAATATTTGGAATAACGACAAATAATTGAGTACTTTTTTCAAATTCAGAAATGGCAAAAAACTCCCCTATCGTGCTTGTAACGGTCTAATGGATAGAGAAATAAGGGCTGAAAGCGGAATCATGTAATCGAACAAAGCAAGGCCTCAGGATGTAACGTTTTATGATACTAAAAGAAAAACACAAGAGAAAGAAGACACAGGAAAAATCGAACAAGAAAAAAAGAAAAAACAAAGAGTAGGTTGCAAAAAGGAAAGCAAGAATAGCAAATAAGAGAAAAAGAACAAAACCGCATGGCTGATATTGTAAAATAGAAAATATACAAAAGTACTCTAAAAATAACACAAATCTATATACAGGACTACATACAGAACAGGTTCTCCATCCTCGTGTCGCGCCCCTATCTTTTACGAATTTTTTTTTGATCCATCCGAGATTTGGAGCAAAAGATGGCCTTTGCTGCCGAAAAATGCCACCTGGCTGAGTATGGAAAACAACAAGCAACGCTTTCGATAAGCCATGCGCAGAAGCGAGCTCGTTCATGTTTTGCCATGGCGAGAAAGAGTGCCATGAAATGGAACAGCTTCGCCAGGACAACCAGCAGGAAACGTGTTCAAGGCGAAGCGTTGTTACTTGTTGTTTCCCTTGCAGCAGCCCTTGATCTGCATGGGCCTCGAAGAGGCGATGTCCTGGCGAAGCGTTGTTCATTGTTGTAAAGGTTGTTCAAGTTGTTTTCATTTATGTCCTCGGGATTTCCTCGCAAGAGAAAGGGAAAACTATATGCGGGTTTATGGGTTTTCCCTTGGCCGCACGAGCGGGGAATCGTACTTTTGCAGCAGAAAACGAGTAATAACCCTCAAAAGAAAGTCTGGATTATGAAACGTATTATTTTAGCAACCGTAGCCGCCCTCGTCGTGATCGTCTCCGCCTCGGCCCAGCGACTGGCCGACGTGCGAGTGGAAGCCACGGTCATTACCGACAAGATGATAGCCGAACTGGGCATCGGACCGGGCTACCGCAACAGCATCCTCAACATCAACCTCGCCTACCTCAACAGCATCAATAGCTATCGCGACATCGACTCCTACGGATGGGAGCGCCGCAACCGCGAGATACGCCGCTACCTCTCGCCCGGACAATGGCGCAAATACTGCAACACATACTACTTCTACCGCCCCATCGGCTGGCAGAACCGCGCCTACGTCCACCATATATATAGGAGATACCCCACCTGCCGACCGCACCACCATCGCCCGCGCTACGACCGAGGCCACGGCCACCATCGCCCCCGCTTCGACAAGCACCACCATGGCCGTCCGGGAAAGCACGACCGAGGCTATGGACGTCCGGGAAAGCACGACAAGCACGACCGAGGCTATGGCCGACCGGGAAAGCACGACAAGCACGGCCGAGGCTATGGTCGTCCGGGCAAGCATCACAAGCACGACAAGCACGATCGCGATTAGCCGTCCCTGCCCCATATAGACCCCCAATCTATATCCCCCCTATCTGTAAATGATCACCCCCCGAGCGATACAGGACCTTCCCCGGAAGTCTCCCGTATCGCCTCGCCTTGTGGCGGAGGGGAATGGCAGACATGGGGACACGACAAGTACAACTTTTACAACATTTTCCAGACAAACCACTATTTGCAGACAATTTTTCGGGAAAAGGCAAGGGATTGGGAAAACACTACCTCGATTATATTGTGATATTTGCAATCTACAGCTCTGCTTTCAGCAGCTTCATCTCCTCTGCCGACAGCCCAGTCATATCCATGACCGTTGCTTCATCCATACCCTTTGCCAGCATCTTCTTGGCAATCTCAAGGCTTCGCTGGGACATGCCTTGCTCCATACCTTTCTCCATTCCTTGCTTCAAGCCTTTCTCCATGCCTTCTGCTCTACCTTTCTTCATACCTTGCTCCATGCCCTTTTCCATTCCTTCAGCAATTCCTTCTTCTTTACCCTCTTCCCTGCCCTTCTGGTATCTGTCATCCAGAAGGGTTCTTTCGACACTTACTGAATCCCAGAATTTGTCATAGGCCCGGAGCTCGGCATCCGTGAAGCCGGATATCTCCAGCTCCTCCACGGCTTTTCCTATCTCCGGATCATTAAGCAGGTCGGCAGGAATCTCCTTCGTATTTGAATTGATCTCCGTGAGGAAACGGAGCCATAGCACCATCATACGCTTGTCGGCAATGGAATGAGGAGTGAACTTCGGCAGCTCTATGAAGGTGAAATGCAAGCCTTCAATCACCTTGTTGCTGTCCTTGTCGTGCACAATGCGGTAGTTGTGGATGAAATCTGGAGTGTCATGCTCGAAGACGTCGTTTATCAGATTCAGGGAATACACAGGTTGGAGCTCGCTGTATTTTCCGCCCTTTTTGGCCTGACTCACGTAGAGCTTGGATGCATTAAACAGTACTCGCTGCTGGAAAGCGTCCGACCATTCCATCTGCATTTCCACGCAGAATTTTCGGCCTCGTGAATCCGTGCAGAGTACATCCACAATAGTGTTCTTGCCCCCTTCGAGCTGGGGCACAAGTTCCGTTGGCAGATACTCTATCGCGTGTATCTGCTCCGCTTCGCTGAGTGGCAGGAGTGCGTTCAGAAGGCTGATCAGTCTTTGGGGATGATTGCCGAATATCTTCTTGAACGTGAGGTCTGCCTTAGGATCCAAGTACTTCATCATCATCTGTCTTTTAGATATGCCAATGCAAAGATACTGCTTTTTTTTGGCTTTTCCTCAGTTGCCTGATTTTTGTTTCCTCAGTTGCCTGATTTTTGTTCATTGTTGTAAAAGTTGTGGAAGTTGTTTTTTCCATGTGTCCACGTCGAATCACTCCATTTCCGGATGAGCCGGCACGCCCTCGGGCCGAAAAGTTTTTTTTTAAAAAAAAGCGGGCGGGAGAAGGAATTCCCCAAGAATGTTTTCACAGACGGGAAAAAACGCGTATTTTTGCATGCGAGATAAATATAAGCGGAATATAAGATAAGGCCAAAAATCGGGCATAACTTATAGCGTAATATAAATTAAAAAAAGCCTCATGACGGACTATTACGAGTATGCGATCCCCCAACTGGTGAAGCTCCTTGGCGCCCGCTTCAAGGACTACCGCCTGCGCAGCAACATGACGCAGAAGGAGGTGTCGGAGCAGTCGGGCCTCACGACCACGACCATCCACAAGTTTGAGAGCGGCGCCGCGGACAACATCTCGCTCGCCACGTTTCTCCTGCTGCTGAAGGCGATAGGAGAGATCGAGGCTCTGGACGACCTGCTGCCGGAGCTGCCGCCCTCGCCCTACCTGATCAGGAAGGAAAAGAAAGTGCAACGCATAAGACATAAGAAGCCACGGACCACTTGACCGACGAGCAACTGCGCTCGCTGGTCAAGACCTTCTTCCTCAGCTGACAGGCCATTTCTGATTTTCCGAGGATGCCTATGCTCTGAGGAATACTTGCCTCATGTCCTTTACTTTTTTGTCCTTCCGATTCATGTCTTTTGCTTCCACATCTATTGCTTCCATCGCTTTACAGTCCCTTCCCATTCCTCTTGCTCCTTATTAATATAGTCCATCGGCCCCGCCCTTTCCCTTGCTCCTCCTATCCGAGTAGACCTGGCGCAAGCGGAAGGCTTATGGACCTCCAGGCGCAAAGGTAAGCATTCCCATCCATACGACCTAAGAAAAAAGCGAGTTTCCGCCTCTGCTCCACGGGTGGCGCAAGGCACATTTCGCAGGCTGCCCCACCCCGCCCCGACAAGCGGGGCAAACTATTTGCGCATATTTCTGGTTCATCCGGAATATGGGGTGGTAGAATACAAGAAGGGGGCTTTCTAATGATAAACGCAAGCATTAATCATTCCAAATATCGGATGAGCCATATTTCTTCGGGAAAAGGCAGAGGATTGGGAAAAAAGTAGTAAATTTGTGGGAAACATAATGACACGCCTATGAGCAAAAAGACAACGGCTGGGCACGGGAGACGAATCCATAGCGCCCCACACGGCCACACGACCCTGCAGGACTGGCGGCTCGGCAGGACCCCCGCGCCACGCAAGCGGAGGATGAGCAACTACGCCATCAACCTCGCCTTTCTCGAGACCTACGCCCGGGAGAACGGCTACGCCCTCAGCCCCCGCCAACTGGCCTCGATGGCGCGCAGCTTCACGCGATGGGAGGTCCGAAACGTCTTTTGCCACAAGAACGGCTACGAGGACTTCCGCGACCAGGTCATCTGCCTCGACTACGACGAGCTGCTGGAAATGTATGTGGAGGAGACCGTCCACCCCGCGGTCAGGCCCCCATGGCAAAGCCCTGGCAACTACGCCTATTTCCAAAGCGAGGTGATGGGGCAGATCGCCCTTGCCTGACAAGGGACGCGACCATGCCAGCAACCATCTGCCTCATAGCGCCTCCATCATACCGAGCAAAGCTTCTCCGACCTACCACAAAGTAATCTTGCCCGCCATGCCCAAATCGAGCGTGGCCGTGGCAATGCCTAAGGCGCGAAAGACACGGCAGATGACAGGAAGCGTCATAGGACTTCGTCCGCTCTCCAATCGACAGATCTGAGAACGCTGCACGCCAATACGCCTACCCAGTTCGTCCTGAGTGAGGTTTTGAGCCAAGCGAGCCTCGCGCATGGCCGCACCCAAACGATACGAATTGACCTCGTCCTTCAACTGCTTTTCCATAGCGTCGCGACGAGGAGTACCCTTCTCGCCCCACACCTCATCGACAACTGCCGACAGGGGGGTCAAATTGACTTGTGCCATACTCTTGCTACTTTTTATGTTTTTGTTCAAAATACCATTTTCTTATTTCCTCTGCTTTTGCTATCTCCTTCGCTGGAGTTTTCTGGGATTTCTTCACGATACCATGCGTGGCAATGACCAACGCTTCGAGTTCCGTATCCCAAAAGGAGAACAACCTATAACAGTTGCCATTGAACAAAGTACGAAACTCCCAAATATTGGTACCAACCAACTTTTTGAAGAGCTCCTTATCTATTACTCCCTGCTCAATCTTGAGAAAATTATAAGAAATCTTCTCCTGGACTTTTTGTGGTAGCAAACGGAAGAAAGCCAAAGCTTCATCCATCATCACCACTTTTATTTGACGATTCCCAATGTTTTCTATTTCAAGGTACAAAGATAAGCATTTGTTTCCACAAAACACAACAAGCGGCCTCTTTTTTTTGAGGGAAACAAGAAAAATGGTTTTCACTTGTAGAAAGCAGAGCGGTTTTCATAAATAAAAGCAACCATAAAGACTAAGAAAAACAGCACCAGAACCTTCGGAGTACGAAGCGTCGCGCGATAGAAGCCCCTCCCGCATCCCAACGGTATTACAAAAAGACTACGAAACCACAGATCCACTATCAAGACAATAGACAAAAAGTTGCAAAAGCTAGCACAACGACGCCTGTAACCTTCTTGCAACAATCTCCACGAAAAAGAAAGTCTGTAAGGACTTTTGGAAAAATCGCCTACAATCACGCCAGTTTCACCCCTTTACAAAAAGACCAAAGAAAGATGTTTTGTATCTTTTAACACAACTTGTGCGAAAATTCAAAAATATTATTCATAACTTTGAACGCAATTTCCCCCCGATTCAAAATCGACGGTAGGAGAGATTGTAGGACCATAAACAAAAGTACTATGGACTGGAAAATTTGTAAGTTTTTTAGAAAGAAGGGCGAGCCGAAGTCTGGATCGGTTCGTCGAAAGCAGCCTTCGTCGCTGGACAAGATTTGGGACGCGATGGCTGACGGTCTTGGCCTTATGCGCCATCAACTGTCGAGGCAAGGCGATCATTGGCCATGTAGCGCAGAAGTCTACTCCTCGCAGACTTTGCCGCTCGACAAAAGCAGCTTTGGCTATCGGACCGACCTCGAGGTGTGGAGCGTGGACAGCACCCTGCGTTCCTGTCGAGAGCCGCCGCGCCAAGCGGATTTCGGACGGCCGACGATGGACGAATTCGTCGCCATTATTTCCAAGGTCATTATTTATCAATTATTACAAAATTCATTTTTCGGCATGGAGCAAGCAGAGAAGTCGACGAAAATTATTTATCAAATCCAGGGATGTAATATCACAAATGTTGGTGGAGAGATTCAGACCCAGAACAACCAGATAGCCAACGACTTACGCAAGCAGACCGCCCATGTTGGCGGCGAGACGGAGGAGACAGTATCCACTACCCGCGGCAAGGGGCGTGGCGGACGCCAACGTCCCCTCTTCAAGGACCATTCGACGCTTCTTCGCGAGCGCGCCCGGTTTCTCGACTTCTTACGCTTCCACCATCTTTGCGGCCGCAGCTTGACGTGCAAGCGCGACGACTTCTTCAACGACGTAACGGTCTGCTGGCTACACACTTGGCGAGAAGAAAACGTCTTGGCAGAGGACACGCCAACGGGGGGATCGGTTTATCGTTTTCTGACGGCGGACTGCGGCCTGAGGAGCGGAGTTACCGAAAAGTCTTTCTCCAACAAGATAAAACTTCATTACAAAACAAAACATTACACGCAAGACACTTTACGCCAAGTCAGGGCGTTTTTTCACCACCATCATAGCGGTTTGCCAGGTGAATAAAAGATGATTTTTCCATTCATCTACCATTTTTTTGATTTTCCAGCTATCGCATAGCAAGCAAAGCATCCCACTCTCTGGGGTGCTTTTTTCGTTGGTGCGCACCCACCATTCACCCCATGCCCCTCCACGCTTTCTCTCTAATTTTGCACTCGTCGTTCGGGATCTCCCGCGGCTACCCGCCCTCTTGCGTTCGAAAGCAGGGGGCGGGGAATGATGGTACTAAAGCAGGTGGCACGGATACCTCTTCGACTGCCATCCGTACCAGAGAGGTGCTTTTTTAAGTTTAATAAATTATGACAAAGAAAAGAACGGTTCTGCGCGTCAAGCAACAGACGGTGCGGACTCAGGAGCCTCGGCTCATGAATGAGATCATCAACGACATCCTCAACGGGCAGACGCCCTTCGCACGGGCCCGCCGCCACCGCACGGGCAGGGCGTGGACGGGCCAGGCTGGCACGGAAAGCGCAGGCAGCACATGGACGGAAAACATGCGCACGGAAAGTGCAGGCGCTGTCAGGGCTTGGACGGGCCTCTACCCCAACACGGAGCTGGACGTGGACCTGAAACTGGTCACGCAGGAGCAGGGGCCCATGGAGCTGGGCGAGTATCTCGACGGGATGATCACGCGCGACGGCGACGACCACTTCACCTTCGTGGAGAATGACACGGAGCGGGGAAAAGCCGAGCGCCGCAACCCAAGCATCTACATGGGCCAATGGATCAACGTCAAGCGCAGAGCCGACGGCACGGTCTATCCGACCTTCAAACGGACGAAGGGCATCGGGGCCGGGAAACTTGGCGACTATGCCGTCAGTACGACCTGCGAGCTACTGATGGTCGTGGGCAAGCACGAGGCGGCTATGGCCCTGGCGGAGGTTGAAGGCTTCGACCTCAGCGAGCTCTTCGCCTCCGACGGGGGCCTTGGAGAGGAGAAGTTCGGAGAAATGAGGGGCTTCGCCGCGGGCAGAGGCCTTGGAGAGGAGGAGGACTTCGAGGAGGAGTAAAAAAGGGCGAGCGTTCCAGTTGTTCCAGTTGTTCCAGTTTTTTTGAGGGTCTGAAAATTCCAGATCCCC
>OODJ01002665.1_pt1 | contig 11624 bp, 7 predicted proteins | sample 1671611 | NCBI WGS metagenome assembly OODJ01 (sample SAMN06348174, study PRJEB24527) | human gut metagenome | biome: human gut; feature: ankylosing spondylitis patient; material: feces | host: Homo sapiens | place: China | collected 2015-10 | reverse complement strand
GCACCATGTACTGCTCCACCAGACGCTCGGCGGCGCGCATCCCCTTCCAGCCCACGGAAGCGCGCTGGTTCAGCGGGTCGTCGCCGTAGCCCAGCTGCTTGACGATGTGCTCCAGGCCGCCGCCCTCCAGCTCGGTCACACCGTAGGCATGGGCACCCAGCACCAGCGTGCCGAACACGGCCAGACCACTGGGGCAGGTGGTGTCCTTCCAGATCTTGGCCTCGCTGGTCTCCACAAAGCGGATGTTGCCCAGCTTGCCGATCTCGCCGCGGTACATGGTCTCAGGGTCGGCATACTTGTGCGCCTCAACGAACTCCTTGCAGGTCTTCAGGTCATAGGCGGCATAGGGGTGGATGATGGCAATGTAGCTGTCGCCGATGGGGTCCGCGTTCATGGCACCCAGCTGCGCCGCCGCCCGGAAGAACAGCTTCGGGGTCAGGGTGCAGGTCTTGTCCAGCTCCTTGCGGCTCTTCACCTCCGTTTCGGTGCCGTCTGCATTCTGCTTGGGGGCATACAGCACATTGGTGCCGCCCGCCAGCACATCACGGGTGATGCTGTCCATGGTGCGGCCCGCCTGGCTTGCCAGCACACGGGTGGCCTGCACCACATTGTTGTCGATGGCGGTCATCTGCAGCACGTCAGTCAGCGGGGTCCAGCCGCCATACTGGTGCAGGTCGCTGGTGATGGTGGTCACGTTCAGAGCCTGACCGTCCGGGGTCACGCCCTCGGTCAGCGGAGTGGAAGCCTTGGGCAGGCTGTCGTACTTGCGAAACTCGATGGTCTTGCCGCCGTTCTGGGGCACAGGATAGTAATCCGCAAACTGGTCATGCACCAGCCGGGGCTCTGCCTGGTCGATGAGGCGCTTCTCGTAGAAGGTCTTCATCTCCGGGGTCATAGTGGTGGTGGAGTTCAGGGGAGTTTCGGCAAACAGCTGAATGTTGAAGTTGTTCATAGTCATTATCCTTTCTTTCATTGATTTCAAGCTCCCCCTTCGGGGGAGCTCCGCAAGGCGCTGGCAAAGCCAGACCGAAGCGGTGAGAGGGTTTTTCCTCAAAAACTGATCTTTGCACCATGGAGTGCCTGACGTTCCAGCGCTTCCCGCTGGCTGCGGGTCATCCGGTTCACATCCGCACCGGTCACGGCGGCGCTGCCGGGGTGGGTGCCGTTTTCAGCAGGGCGCGCCCCGCGCTGGCGGATGCGCTCCACCACGCCCTGCTCCACGGTGCGGGCAGTCTGGCGCATGGCATCCCCGTAGTGGGCCAGCCGGTAGGCATCCAGCATCCGCATCCCGGGCAGCTGCATCAGACGGCGCATCTCGGGGTCTGCCAGCTCCTTTTGCAGGGAAAACTCCGGCACTGCCCGGCGCATCATGGCCTCCTCCGCAGCCCAGCGCCGGTGCAGAGCATCCACAGCCTGGCTTCCCGGGAAACGTTTTGGCAGCGCAGGGCGGGGCGGTTCCTGTTCCTGCCCTTCTTCCGCCTTGACCGGTTCGGTCTCTTTCACCTCCTTTTCCCCCTCCGGGGCGGTCGTCTCCTGCTTTGCGTCCGCTTTCTCACCGGGCTTCAGGGTACCCGATGCAACGGCCTGCTGCTCCTGGGCCGCACTCAGGGCAGGGGCAGCCGCTTCGCCGCCGTCAGCAAACAGCTGCAGATCCATCATCTCCTGCTTGCCCCGGGCACTCCGGTCGGCAAAGCAGACATTGTCCGGGTAGCGCTCAGCCAGCAGGGCAAAGCCCGCCTTGGCCAGCTCAAAGGCCCCCTCGACCCATGCGGTACAGGGCCGGGCGGCAGTCACCGTCAGGCGGGGGCCATCGGGCTCGTCAAAAGCATCGCTGTGGGCGTTTTCCTCGCCCGCCAGCAGGCTGACCAGTGCCTGCATCAGGGTGCTGACACCGGCACACACGATATCCTGCCCTGCCGGGGCATAGCCTGCATGACCCGCCACCTCCAGACGCATGGCCGGGCCGTAAGGGCCGTCCAATTCCGTATAATTCACTTTGATCATTTCTGCCTCCTTCTCATGTAAAACCTCTCCGTCACCTGCGGTGCCACCTCCCCTCATAGGGGAGGCAAGCCAGCAGCGTGAACCTGGCTCTCCTGTCAGGAGAGCTGGCGCAAAGCGCCGGAGAGGTTCTTCGCCAATGCTCTTGTGCTCAGATTTTCCTCCGCGCCGCTCAATTTCTCGTTGAACCGCGCAATCTGCATCTGGGCCGCCGTCAGCTTCTGTGCCAGCGTGCCGTTCTGCCGCACCCTCTGGCGCACTTTTTCGATGCCCTCAAAGTCCATCATCTCCAGTGCCGCCAGGGCTGCGTCGGCATTCTGGGGTGCAAAGAAACCCAGCTGGTAGCACTCCTTCGCCGTCTCATTCTGGGAAAGGCGGCTGAAGGTAGATTTCTTCTCGGCACTCACCACGATATCAAACACCGGTTCCCGGCTTCCCAGCTCCACGCCACCCATCAGCCCCATGGGGCGGGCACGCAGCGCTGCCCCGGAAAAGGGCACGAACTCTCTGCCTCCGGCAGGCCCGATGACACGGAACACCCGCTCCTCATCGTAAAACTGCCGCATCAGGTCAATGATGAGGTAGCACTCCCTTGCAAAGGCCCGGTAGGCACTTTTGAGCATATCGCGGGAGAGCTTGCTGCCCGCCTCCTGCAGGGCCGCAATGGCACTTGCCGCCGTCACGCCGCCTGCGGTGCCGCCTTGGGTCATATCCCGGTTTCCGCTGATCTCCTTCAGCTCCTCAATGCGGCTGTTGCGGTAGCTCAGGCTGTTCCCCTGCAAACCGGCGGTCTGCAATGGACGGAAACTCTCGTCTCCCAGCCGCCCGGCCACATGGACGATGTCCCGGCTGAGATCCGCCAGTTCCTCCTCGTTCACGCCCGCCGTGTCGCTGAGCACATACCGCTGCTTGGATGCCAGCAGGACATTTTCATCCATGGCATGGTTCATCCTGTCGATGGCGGTCTGGCATTCCTTCATCACATCGATATAGCCAAAGCCCGCCGGGCTGTCCTCTTCCATAAACAGCGGGTCGAACACGAAGGGATATTTCCCGTGGTCGTAGAAGCCCCGCCCGGCAAGGGCCGGGTCGTTCTCGCTGGCGTAGAGCACCACGCCGTTGCAGAACTTGCAGTAGTGGAGCAGGGTGCGTCCGGCCTTGTCCGGCTTTTTGTAGTACCAGTCCACCACCACGCTTTTTTCGGTGGTGTCCAGCCCGCCGTCGTGGAGAAAACGGGGCACATCCAGCACACTGGCGCTGTGGCCCTTCAGCTGGGGCCAGCGGCTTTCCAGCTGTTTGGTGTTCTCCATGCTCAGGGAGAAAAAGTGGGGCGAGGCCTGGATATCCGCCACGCCCGGCTCCCAGTAGAGCATGAGCAGGTTCATGGGCCGGATGGCGATCTCTCCCACGCCGCCCCGGGCCTCCGGGTCCCAGAACACGCCCTTGACCCCGGTGCCCTGCTTGAGCTTGCGCCACCAGGTGTCGCTGTACACCTGTTCATAGTCTGCCTGCTCCAGCACCACCGGCAGGATGCTGGAAAGCACCTGTGCGGTCTGCGCATCGTCTGCCGCCCGGGGCAGAACATTGGGGGCCGGGTAATTGTCCATGGCATCGGCGTGCTTGTTGGCAATGCTGTTGAACAGCCACCCACTGGCAGGCTGGGGCTTGCCCTCCATCATGGGGTTCTGGTAGTTCTTCCAGTGTCCCATCCGGAACCACAGCTCGTTGTCCACAATGCGTTTGTCCAGCGCGGCTTTTCCGGCCTTGTATTTCTGTAAAATGGCCGTGGCTTCTGCCACCTCTTCTGCCCCGATGGGGGGCTTTTCATCGATCATTGCTTACTCCTTTCTTGTTAGCTTCCTCACCCTCTCAGTCTCGCTCCGCTCGCCCACAGCCGGGTTGCGGCTCCCAGCGTCTGCTTCACTCTGTTCGCATCCTTGCTGGCCGCTGCCCCAACAACTCCTCCCTCAATCCGCCGCTGGCGGCGGTCGTCGTCGTTGCTCCCAAAGTGGGAGCTTCTGACGAAACTGCAAACTTTGCAATAACTGCCAAGGCCTCGCCCTTCGGGAGAGGTGGCAGCGCGCCAGCGCTGACGGAGAGGGTGAGCCGCCTATACCCTGTAAAATCTCGCCCTCCTATGTAGTTCCAGCGGGTCATCCCCCACCGGAGGCTGCACGGTCTGCCGGGGCGGGGAGATGGGATTTTCCATCAGCACATAGCGGCACTCGTCATAGATATGGTCCTCCTGCCGGGTGTCGATGTCCTCCACATTGCTCTCGTCATAGACCAGGTTCGGGAGGGTACGGATAAAGTGCCTGCAGGTGCTGAACACCTGAAACATGGGCCGCCCCTCCCCATCGAACGCCAGCCGGTAGTGGAACTGCATCTTCCCCGCCAGGCGGGTGTGGTCACCGGGGACCCAGTGGAGAAAATGGGGGCCCCGCTCCATCATGGCGGCAATGCTCTCGCCCCGGCTCTCATCAAAGATAGCGGGGTCGGCCACCCCCAGAATGGTGCGGCCCTTGAGCATCGGGTCGTTCTGCTCTGCCTCCCGGATCCGCCTTGCCTGCTCCACCGGATCGATGCGCAGGCCCTCGTTGGGGCGGCCCATACAGCCGTACAGCTCCTTGATGCGGTAAAGCCTGCCCTCCTCATCCGCCGCGTACCACCCCACCGAGAACGGCTTCGAGAAACCGAAATCGTACCCCCGGTAGATCTTCCAGTGTCTGGGGATGGCAAAGGGCGCAATGACATGGGTCCAGCGCTGGTCCTGATAATGCCCCGGGTCGTTCCGCCACTCGGTGAACACCTGCCCCGAAAAGCTGTCCCAGCTGCCATAGAGCAGGGCCTGCTTTTCCGCCTCGGGCAGGCTTGCCAGACTGGCAAGGTAGTCCGGGTCATTTTCCAGCAGGGCGGGGTTGTCGAACACGCTGGACGGGATAAACACCCTTGCCCGCTCCAGCACCTTCTCGGTTCCGTCCGGCATCCGCACCGGGAACTGTTCCACAATGGGGGTGCCGGGCGGGGCAGGCGTGATGAACCGGGCTTTCACCCAGCCGTGCCCCACACCGCCGGGATTGGTGGTGGCCCGCAGGTAGACCCGGGTGCCCGGGCCGGTAGGGCGGTTGCGGCTCATCATATAGCTGTACTCTTCCCACTCGAAATGGGTCAGCTCATCGAACCCGATGAAGTCGAAGGCCTTGCCCTGATAATTTGTGCGGTCCTTGGTGTACTGCATGGAACCAAAGTAGATCTTTGCCCCGCTGGGGAACACCCACACATGGCTGGTGGCGTTGTACTGCGCCGTAGGAAAAGCCCGCTTGTAGTAGGCCATGCTCTTGTCCACCAGATCACTGAGCTGGGGATAGGTCTTGCGCAGGATGAGCCCCCGATAGTGGGGGATGTGCACCTGCCGCAGGGCCTCGATCACCAGCGCGTCACTCTTGCCGCCGCCTGCCGCGCCCCCGTACAGGGCTTCCGGTTCCGGGCGGCGCATGAACTCCGCCTGCCGGGGCTGGGGCCGCCATACGATCTCTGCATTCATACGTCCTCCACGGCTGGCAGAAGCACCACGCCGCACGCCCGGGCCTCGGCATCCGCCCCCTGATCGTTCAGGGTCTTGGCCACCGCAGCCAGATCCTTCAGCACCGCCGTAGCCTCCTTGAGCCCTTTCATCAGGGCCGGGTCAGAGCCATCGGCATGCTGGGCCTTCTGCCGGGCGTTCAGCTCCTTGACCTCCTGCGCCAGCATGGTGCTCAGGGTGTCGGTGGCCTTGTGCAGGCTGGCAAGGCTCTTGTCCCTGCCCGGCTGTTTTGCTTGCGCCATCCTGTGTTCTCACATCCTTTCTGTTTGGCTTGGCACAAGGATACCAGCTTTTCGTCCCCTGCAACAGCGCGCACTTTTGCAGGGCCGTTTTGTACTTTTAGTGTTATAAAATCCTATTTGTATAAATTAAACTCTTGTTTTTCATCGCTGTATCGCACCGTGCAGAAATCTCCGTTTTTCTCCCGGATTTTCCATGCACAGGCACATCAGGTGCGTGAAGCGCCTTTTGCGCAAAAAAGCAGGCACTCCGCCCGCCCCGTCCGGGGCAAAGGCAGAGTGCCTGCTTTCGTTACAGATTCAGTTTCGGTTCTGCTTACAGGGTCTCGATGCGGTCAAACAGCTGCTTGCCTGCTTCCACAGCGTCCTTGCTGCCAAAGGTTACACGGGTGGCGTTTGCCATCCGGTCTGCAAGGTCTGCGGCCTGTGCCCGGATCGTTTCAGCCGTCACGTTGCACATGGCCTTGCGGTCCGCGGCCAGCATGGCATCGGTGATGCCGCAGAAGTACCGGCGGTCCAGCTCCTTGGCCTCGGCATTGGGCTTTTTGGGCGAATCCATCTCGGACACCGCGCCCACGATGAACTCGGTCAGGTCTTTTTCGGTGTACTCCCGGCCTGCCAGCACCCCGGGGGCCTTGGCAAAGGTCTCGTAGCTCTCGGTCAGGTGGGGGTCACGGTAGGTGTACAGTCCTTCGGTCTGGGCACGGGTCAGCATTCCGGTGCCGTAAGCACCGCCCACCTCACGGATGTTGTGCCACAGGTATTCGTAGCTCATAATGCGGGCCAGCACCCGGCGGTCGGCCTGCCGCTCCATGGGCCAGGTCAGGATATCATAGTTCACGCCGCCGTCAATGATAAAGGCCTCGTTCACGGGGGCCGTCAGCACCTCCGTGTAGGGCCTGGCCGCAGTGCGGCCCGGGGCAGCAAAAGCACTGCCGGGCAGCAGAGCACGCAGCTTTGCCAGCGCTTCCTCGCTGCCATGCAGGCTGACGGTCAGGGCTGCATGGTTCAGCACCTTTTCCCGCACCGCCTCCAGCTTTTTGCCCATGGCGGCCCAGTCGGCCTGTTCCAGCAGGCCGCACAGGAAGTGGTATCCGGTCACGCCGCTGCACCGCTCGCTCAGGGCATACTCCACTGAGTAGTGGGCGGCGGCACGCACGGCAGCGTACTGGTTGCCCTGCTGGATGAACTGCTGTTCCATGCTCAGCTTCTGCTGGCTCAGCACCCGGGCAAAGGCTTCCTCGGCCTTGGGGCCGGTCAGGCAGGTCTTGTAGAGGTACTCACTGCCCAGCGCAATGGCCTTGTCCAGATTCCGCTCCAGCAGGCTCATGTTCCAGGTGAGCTTTGCGTGGCAGGGGCTGCCCTCCTGCCGCCCGGTCCAGAAGCTGATGCAGGCCATGCTGTTGCCCAGCCAGGTGGCGCGCTGGGTCTGCAGCTCCCGGGCAGTGTGCTCCGGGGTATCCAGCTCGTCCAGAATATCGGTCAGCAGGTCAAGATACTGCACCTCTTCCGGGGTGCACTCGCCCAGGTCGTAGTAGAAATTCAGATACAGGCTGCCCTTGGAGGGGTGGTGCAGCAGCTCCGCACCGGCCAGCGGTTCCACCGTACCGGCAGTGCTCCTGTCACCATCGCCCAGGTCGGCCACGGTCAGCGGATGGTCCAGCACCAGCTTGCCGTCGTTGCGGGCAGGGGCAGCATCCTCTTCGACCTTCCTGGGCAGGGCCGGGGTCTGGATCACCTGCACCGGCTCGGTCAGCAGCAGATCCTTCAGCAGGTCGTTGAACCAGCCGGTGGAGAGCTTCTCCCGCAGGGAAGCAAACAGTTTGTCAGTGTGGAGCAGCAGGGCCGGGTCGCCGGTGTGGAGCCAGCCGGTGGCGGCATAGATGGCATCCAGCACACCGTCGGGCAGGCTGCCCGGGCGCTCCAGAGAGGCAAACTCCATGGCGTTCAGGCTGGCCAGCAGCAGCTCCTCGGGGATGCCCCCTGCCAGCAGGTCGGTCACAGCCTGTTTCACGCCAGCTGCAAATTTGGGGGCAGTCTCTGCGGTGGCCCCCCGCAGCACCAGCTCCAGCGTGGGCTGCAGGGTGCTGTCGTCAAAGCCAATGTCAATATCCGCGCCCAGCTTCTGCTCCAGCAGAGCTGCCTTCAGCGGGGACTGGTTGGTGCCCAGCAGGGCATCCAGCAGGATCTCCACGCCCAGCTGGCGCTCCCGGTCAGCAAATGCGCCGGTGTACCAGGCCAGCGCACACTGCACCTGATCCGGCTCGGGGTTTTCGGTGTAGTACGGGATGCACACACGCACGCCGTTCTGCTGATCCTGCACCGTCAGCCGGGGGCGGCTGGTGCCCTTGGGCATCCTGCTCAGGTAGTGCTCATCCAGAAACGCCAGCTTCTCGGCCATATCCATCTTGCCGTACAGGGTGATGCAGCAGTTGTCGGCGCTGTAATGGCGGCGGTACACCCGCTGGTATTTTTCATAGGTCAGGGCCGGGATGGAGGCCGGGTCGCCGCCGGACACAAAGCCGTAGGCCGTATCCGGGAACATGGCCCGCTCCAGCGCGTTCTGCAGCTGCGCGTCCGGGGAGGCCAGCGCACCCTGCATCTCATTGTAGACCACACCGCTCACCGTGCCGTCCGCGTCCCGGTGCCAGCCCTCCTGCTCGAACACGGCCTTGTCCACCATGGCCAGCGGGCAGAACACGGCGTTCAGGTACACATCCATCAGGTTCTTGAAATCGGTCTCGTTGGGGGTGGCAAAGGGGTACACGGTCTTGTCCGGGAAGGTCATGGCGTTCAGGAAAGAGGCCATACTGCTCTTGAGCAGCTGCAAAAAAGGCGAGGTCACGGGGTACTTCTCGCTGCCCGCCAGCACCGAGTGCTCCAGAATGTGGAACACACCGGTGTCGTCGGAGGGGAAGGTGCCGAAGCCGATGCCGAACGCCTTGTTGGTGTCCTCGTTCTCCACCAGCAGGACAGTGGCCCCGCTCACATCGTGGTTCAGAACCGTCAGCACACCGTGCTGCTCCGGGCAGTCCTCGCAGCGCACCAGCGTATAACCGGGATAGTTCATGTTGTTTCTCCTTTGGGTCATATTTTTTCAAAGTGTTTGGCCCTATTGTACCACGCCTTCCGGTAAGACGCAACGAACAAAAAAGCCCTCTCCGTCATTGCTGCGCAATGCCACCTCTCCCAAAGGGAGAGGCTATGCTGCCTTTAAGGCCCACAATAGGCTCCCCCTTCGGGGGAGCTGGCAAAGCCGAAGGCTTTGACTGAGAGGGTTATTTTTACTTCCGATCCGACACCCGGAACAGCACGAATCCCACAATGAACAGCACGATCAGGCTGCCCACGCCCACATTGGCGCTGCCGGTCAGCTGGCTGCCCACACTGACGATCATGGTGCCCAGAAAGGATGCGCCCTTACCGCAGATATCGAACAGACCGAAGTACTCGCCCGATTTTTCCGGCGGGATGATCTTGGCAAAATGGCTCCGGCTCAGCGCCTGGATGCCGCCCTGGAACATGCCCACCACAACGGCCAGCACCCAGAACTGCCACTGGTGCTTCAGGAAAAAGGCAAACAGCGCAATACCCGCGTAGGCTGCGATGCAGACCGGGATGAGGGTGCCCGAGGGGTATTGCCCGCTCAGCCGCCCGAACACCAGTGCCGAGGGGAAGGCCACGATCTGGGTGACCAGCAGCGCCAGCAGCAGGCCGGTGGTGTCCAGCCCCAGGGCCGTGCCGTAGGCCGTGGCCATATCGATGATGGTGTATACGCCATCGATGTAGCAGAAAAAGGCCAGCAGGAACCAGAACACCTGCCTGTCCTCTTTCAGGTGGCGAAGGGTGTGGCCGATGCGGGCAAAGCTCTGCCGGATGGCATGTTCCTGCACCTCCACAAAGTGCACCTGTTTATACTGGCGCAGCAGGGGCAGGGTGGTCACCAGCCACCAGGCGGCGGTGATAAAGAGGGCAAGGTTCAGCGCCGTCATCTGGGAGATGCCGATGCTCCCGGCCCCCAGCACCAGCGCCAGACAGACCACAAAGGGCACACAGCTGCCAATGTAACCCCAGGCATAGCCTTTGGAGGAGACCTCATCCATCCGGTCCGGCACAGTCACATCGCTGAGCATGGAGTCATAGAACACCAGACTGCCCGAAAAGCCCACCTTGGCAAAGATGAAGATGAGCAGGAACGGCAGCCAGGTGTTTGCCATCCCCATGGCGCAGCAGCCGATCACACCCACTGCCACGCAGAAGGTGAAGATGGGCTTTTTGAAGTTGCGGGTATCGGCCAGTGTGCCAAGGATCGGGCTGAGCACCGCCGTGATGACTGTGACCGCCGAGGCTGCATAGCCCCAGTAGGCCAGATACTCCACCGAGCTCAGGCCGCCCCCCTCAGCCAGTGCGTTGAAGAAGATGGGGATCAGCGTTGCCACCAGCAGCACAAACGCCGAGTTGCCCACATCGTATAAGATCCACGCCCGTTCCAGGCTGGTCAGGCGAAATTTTTGCTTTGCTTCATTCATTTGCATTCCTCTCAAAATTCTCCGAAGGTGTGGTCATAGGCCTTGTCCAGCGGTGCGCCGTTGGAGAGCCCTTCCACATATTCCGTGATGAGCCGCACTGCCAGCGGGAGAGCCTGCTGATACAGCGCTTCCAGCTCCTTGTCGCTGGCCTCGCACCGGGGATTGGGCTGGAGGTTTGCCACCAGCCCGTGCATGACATCATAGGTACCTGCCGCTTTCAGGGCCGTCAACACCACCCAGCGCTTGACCGGGCTGGTAGCCTGCAGCAGATGGTGCACCCGCACCATGCCCCGCATGGCTCCGTAGGTCTCATCTGCCGTGACATTCTCGTAGAACGGCGCAATGATCTTTGCAAACTCCCGGTTGGGGCGGATATGCCCCGCCGTGAAAAAGTGCATCGGGTCAAGCCCGTCCTCCCGCATCAGCTGGTTGTCAAACTCCGTCTCGATCTCGCAGTGGCTCACACCGCTTTCCCGGGTGTAGCGCTCCACATAGGGGTGGCAGGTGCTGTCCAGTGCAAAGTGGCAGACGAACCCCAGCGCATAGGCCAACGCGGCATTCTTGTTGCGGGCCGTGTTCACCACGCCCCGGGCCCGGGTAAAGAACACTCGGCCCGGCTGCTCATGCATGGCGTTGCCCAGCCGGTTCACGGGGTTGGACTGCAATGCCCGGTAGTAGAACATCAGGTCAGGCCCGTGCAGACCCATATCATACAGCGGCCGGTATGGGGTGATCTTTTCCCGCAGCTCCCTGGGCAGCTGCACCAGAACATCCGCACCAAAGCGGCGGTGTGCATACGTAGATGGCATATCCTCTCTCCTCCTTTTCGTACCAGAATCAGTATAGCAGAATCCCGCCCCCGCCGCCACCCTTCCGGGTCTGATTTGTGTAAAATTTTTGAGATATTTTTCATCACGCCCATCCCATAGCGCAAAAAAGCCCCGCCGGTCTCCCGGCAGGGCGCTTTCGCAGGGTGGTATTACAGACCGGTTCGGTCTGTGAAACGTCCGGCAGCCAAAAGCCGCCGGGCGTTTTGACCCGGCGGCTTTCAGCTATTCCAAACGATCAGTCTTTTTTCACCATCATCTTGCTGGCCTTATAGATATCGCCGCAGCCCAGAGTGATGACCAGATCGCCCTCCCGGGCGTTCTGTTTGACCCAGTCAGCGGCAGCCTCCAGGCTGTCCACCAGCACAGAGTTGGGGATCTGCGCCGCCAGCTTTGCGCTGGTAATGGTGGGGTCGTTGGGCTCGCGGCTGCCCATGATGGGGGT
>OODJ01002660.1_pt1 | contig 11635 bp, 9 predicted proteins | sample 1671611 | NCBI WGS metagenome assembly OODJ01 (sample SAMN06348174, study PRJEB24527) | human gut metagenome | biome: human gut; feature: ankylosing spondylitis patient; material: feces | host: Homo sapiens | place: China | collected 2015-10 | reverse complement strand
GATGAACTTTTAGTTTTTAGCTTTTAATTTTTAACTATAATATGGCAGCATCTATAAAACACGAATTGGCCGGGCGGTTAGGACTTGTGTACCTGATTGTGATGGTGATTGCTGCCTTTATCGTGGTAAAAGCCCTGCACGTGCAAATATGGGAAGGGGATAAGTGGAGGAAGATGGGACGTTCGGTATCATTTAAAGATTTTGAAGTGGCACCGAACCGGGGGAATATATATGCGGATGACGGGCGTATTCTGGCGAGTTCGGTTCCTTATTATTCGCTGAGGCTTGATTGTAAGGCAATTCCGGACACGCTGTTTCGGAAGAAGGTGGATAGTTTGTCGATGATGTTGTCCCGCTTTTTCAAGGATGCCCCGACGGCGGAGTACCGGAAGAAGTTATGGCAGGGAAAGTTCGGGGCAAAGCCGAATCGTTATTTGCTTGTGAACAAGAAGAAAATTTCTTACACCGACTTACTGGAGGTTAAGAAATTTCCTATTTTTCGGGAAAGGGGTACGAAGAGTGGTCTGATTTTGGAACGGGAAAACGTGCGTTTGCAGCCGCATAGGGACTTGGCCTACCGGACGATCGGTTATTTGAACGAGGCAAAGGATGGTAGTTTTGAGGGACGCGTGGGGATTGAAGGGGCTTTCGAGAAACAATTGCGGGGGGAGCCGGGACGGAGTATCAGGCAGATGATGTCGGGACGTTGGGTTTCGGTGACGGTAGACGATCCGGTGGACGGGAATGACGTGGTGACGACGATTAACGTGGAATGTCAAGATATTGTGCAAGGGGCTTTGACCCGGCAGTTGGAGCATTACAAGGCTAGTGCGGGGACGGCTATCTTGATGGACGTGAAGACGGGAGATATAAAGGCTATCGCAAACGTGTCGAAGACGGCGACAGGGTACCGGGAGGTGTTGAATAACGCTATCGGGGATGCTGCGGAGCCGGGGTCGGTGATCAAGGCGGCGACGATGGTGGCTTTGTTGGAAGACGGGTATGTTCATCCGGAGGACACCATTGACTTGGGAGATGGTGTTTACACACATAACAAGGTGACGTTAAAAGAGTCGAAGCATCCGATTGGTAAGGTGACGGTGCAGGGAATTTTCGAGCGTTCGTTGAATGGTATCACGGAATTAGTATATGAGCATTACAGGCAACAGCCAGAGAAGTTCGTGAATCGGTGGTATGCGATGGGTTTGAATAAAAAGGTGGGGATCGAGCTGGCGGGTGAAGCAGAACCTTATATTAAATATCCGGGGGATAAGACGTGGAGCGGTACCACGTTGCGTTGGATGAGTTTCGGGTACGAGTTGAAGATTACGCCTTTGCAAGTGTTGGCTTTTTATAACGCATTGGCGAATGATGGGAAACGGATGAAACCGCGTATCGTGAAGGAGATTCGTAACGGGAGTCGGGTGGTGGAGCGGTTCGAACCGGAAGTGGTGAGTAGTCATATTTGCAGTCGACAGACAGTGGCTTATATGAAACAGATGATGGAAGGAGTGGTAGAGAACGGCTCTGCGAAGAATTTGAAGAACGCAGCCTGCAAGATTGCGGGAAAGACGGGAACGGCAAAGGTGGCCGCAGGGTCGAAAGGGTATAATTCCGAACCGAAGTACCGGGCCAGTTTCGTGGGGTATTTTCCAGCGGACAAGCCGATGTACTCGTGTATCGTGGTGGTGGATAACCCGTCGCGGTCGGTGGGGTATTATGGAAATGTGGTTTCGGGTAGTGTGTTCAAAGAGATTGCCGATAAGATTTACACGATGGCATCGTTAATGGGGGATAATAACGAGGACGAGGAGGAGGAGAAAGACGAGACGTTGCCGATCAGCCAGAACGGATTGAAGAGTGATTTTCTGGAGATATATGACGAGCTGGGGATTAACGTGACGGAGGACGAGGCGGAGCATGCCGATTGGGTGATGACTTCGCGGGATAAGGAGGGAACGGAGTTCGTGCTGAAAGCCCGGAGCGTGGATATGACGCTGGTGCCGAACGTGAAGGGAATGGGGCTGAGGGATGCGCTGTACTTGTTGGAGAATAGCGGGCTGAAAGTCGGGGTGAGTGGGGTCGGTACGGTGAGTCAGCAATCGTTGACTCCGGGAGGGAAGGTGAGAAGGGGGAGTTATGTACATATTGAACTAAGATAAAAGCTAAAAACTAAAAGGTAAGAGTTGGTTTTGTAATATATTTTGAGATGAATTTAAAAGAGCTGTTAGCCGGGGTTGCCTGCGAGGTCGTGCAAGGGAGGCCGGATGTAGAGGTTAAGATGATACACTTCGATTCGAGAAAGGTCGGAGAGGGAGATTTGTTTATTGCCCAAAGGGGAGTGAATGCGGACGGACACGAGTATATCACAAAGGCCGTGGCGGCGGGAGCCGTGGCAGTTGTCTGTGAGGAGGTGCCGGGGGAGTTGAAAGAGGGGGTAGTTTACGTGAAGACGGGTAATTCTTCGGAGGCGCTGGGGGTGATGTCCTCTAATTTTTATGGGAACCCGTCACGTCGGATGAAGGTGGTCGGGGTGACCGGGACGAACGGGAAGACGACGACGGCGACATTGTTGTACGAGCTGGTGCGCTTGCTGGGAAGGAAAGCGGGACTTTTGTCAACGGTGTGTAATTATATTGGTGATGAGAGGGTTCACGCTACTCACACGACACCGGACGCAATGGAGATTAACGAGCTGATGAGCCGGATGGTGGAAGTCGGGTGTGAGTATTGTTTCATGGAGGTGAGTTCGCACGCTATTGACCAAAGACGGATTAGCGGGTTGGATTTTGATGGGGCGATTTTCTCGAATATCACGCACGATCATCTCGATTATCACAAGACTTTTAAAGCGTATATCGAGGCGAAGAAGGCGTTTTTTGACCACTTGCCGAAGAAGGCTTTTGCGTTGACGAACGGGGATGACAAGAACGGGATGGTGATGTTGCAGAACACGGTAGCCCGTAAATACACTTACTCCTGTAGGAGGATGGCAGATTTCAATTGTAAGACGTTGGAACGGCATCTGGACGGGACGTTATTGCTGCTGGACGGCAGAGAGGTGTGGACGAGGTTCGTGGGGGATTTTAATGCTTATAATTTGCTGGCGGTTTATGCGAGTGCACGATTGCTGGATTTCGGGAAAGAGGAATTGTTGCCCGTGATGAGTATGCTGGTGCCGGTGTCGGGACGTTTCGAGACCATTTTATCGAACGAGGGGGTGATGGCTATCGTGGATTACGCACACACGCCGGATGCGTTGGAGAATGTGTTGTCGACGATAGAGGGACTGAAGAAAGAGGGGCTGGTGATCACGGTGGTTGGTGCCGGGGGGGATCGGGACCGGACGAAACGGCCAGAAATGGCGGAGGTTGCCTGTCGGTTGAGTGACCGGGTGATCCTGACGTCCGATAATCCGCGAAGCGAGGAGCCTGCCGCAATTATCGAGGATATGCGTGCTGGGGTACCGGAAGAGGCGGCAAGCCGGGTGCTGGCGATCACCGATCGGAAGGAGGCCATTCGTGTGGCGTTGATGTTGGCAAAAAAGGGGGACATTGTGTTAGTGGCCGGGAAGGGACACGAGGATTATCAAGAGATAAAGGGTGTGAAACATCATTTTGATGATAAAGAGGTTATTAAGGAAATATTTAAGTTGTAGGTCATGTTTTATCATATCTTTGATTATTTAGAACAATTTGATTTCCCGGGAGCCGGGATGTTTCAATATATCACGTTCCGGTCAGCCTGTGCGGTGATTTTGTCATTGTTGATTGCCACGGTAGTGGGAAAGCGTATTATCCGCATATTACAGAAGCAACAGGTTGGGGAGGAAATCCGGGACTTGGGATTGGAAGGTCAGATGCAGAAGAAGGGAACACCGACGATGGGCGGGGTGATTATCCTGCTGGCGATTCTGGTGCCAGTGATTTTGTTTGCCCGGTTGGATAACGTGTATATCCAGTTGATGATTGTTTCTACGATCTGGTTGGGGTTGATCGGTTTTCTGGATGATTATATCAAGGTGTTCCGGAAGCACAAGGAGGGGTTGAAGGGACGTTTCAAGGTGATCGGACAAGTGGGTCTGGGGCTGATTGTGGGGGTAACTCTTTACGTGAGCGATGACGTGCTGATCCGGGAGAAGGTTTCCATTTCGGAAGTCGGGGTGGTAACCAGCACTGTAGATGAGGGGTTTGTGTCCGAGAATAGCCAGACGGTTCTGACGAAAGATATTAAATCGACCAAGACGACGATTCCTTTTTTCAAGAATAACGAGTTTGATTACGCTTGGTTCGGGGCGCTTTTCGGGGACTATGCCGAGGAGATCGGTTGGATCGTGTTTATTATTATCACGATCGTGATTGTTACGGCGGTGTCGAACGGGGCGAATCTGACGGATGGGTTGGACGGTTTGGCAACGGGGACTTCGGCTATCGTGGGAGCAACACTGGGTATTCTGGCGTACGTGTCGGGTAATATGGTGTATGCGGATTACTTGAATATCATGTATATTCCGCATTCGGGTGAGCTGGTGGTGTTTATTGCTGCGTTTATCGGGGCGACGATCGGGTTCCTGTGGTATAACTCGTTCCCGGCTCAAGTGTTTATGGGGGATACGGGGAGTTTGTCGCTGGGGGGAATTATTGCCGTGTTTGCAATCATGATTCATAAGGAGTTGCTGATCCCTATTCTGTGTGGTATTTTCCTCGTGGAGAATTTGTCGGTGATGATGCAGGTCAGTTATTTTAAATATACAAAGAAAAAGTTCGGGGAGGGACGACGGATATTCCTGATGTCCCCGTTACATCACCATTTCCAAAAGAAGGGTATTCCGGAACCGAAGATCGTGACCCGGTTCTGGATCGTGGGAATCGCGTTGGCGGTGATAACGATTGTGACGTTGAAGATACGATAAGAAGAAATTTAAAATCTAAAATGATGAAACGTTTGGTTATTTTAGGCGGAGGAGAAAGTGGGGCGGGAGCTGCCAAGTTAGGAAAGAAGTTGGGGTATGAGGTTTTTTTGTCGGACAAGGGGAAGTTGGCCGACAAGTATAAGCGTGTGTTGGAGGAATTGGGGGTGGAGTATGAAGAGGGACAACACTCGGAAGAACGTATTTTCACCGCGGATTTGGTGGTGAAAAGTCCGGGTATCCCGGATAAATTGCCGATGATTGTGGGGCTGAGGGAGAAAGGAATCGAGGTGATTTCCGAGATTGAGTTTGCGGGACGGTACACGGATGCGAAGATGTATTGTATTACGGGAAGTAATGGGAAGACGACAACGACATTGTTGTTGTATCATATATTGGAGAAAGCCGGGTATGACGTGGGACTGGCCGGAAACGTGGGAAATAGTCTGGCGGCACAGGTGGCTGATGATTTACACCGGTTTTATGTGGTGGAATTGTCGAGTTTCCAGTTGGACGGAATGTTCCAGTTTCGTTGTGACACGGCCATATTGACAAATATTACACCGGATCATTTGGATCGGTATGATTATAAATTTGAGAATTATGCGAATTCGAAGTTCCGGATATTGAATAATATGCGGAAGGAGGATTTATTTATATATGGTTATGATTGCGAGGTTGTGTGGGAGAGAGTGGAACGGGGGGATGTTTTGCCGGAGGCAGTCGGGTTTACTTATTCGAATTGCACTGGGGTAAATGCTTATATGGATGGGGATACGGTGGTGGCCCGTTGGAGAGATCGGGAGTTCCGGATTGCCAAACAGGAGGTCACGATTCAAGGACGACATAATGTGTATAACACTATGGCGGCAATACTAGCTGCTTTGAAGACTGGGGTGAGTGATGAGGATTTGAGGAAGGGATTGACAACATTCCCACAGGTGGAACATCGTTTGGAGACGGTGGATGTGGTGAATGGAGTTACTTATATTAATGATTCAAAGGCTACAAACGTGGATTCGGCTTGGTATGCTTTGGATAGTATGCACGCTCCGGTGGTGTGGATTGCGGGAGGAACGGATAAAGGAAATGATTACAGCGTGTTGTTTGATTTGGTGAAGGAGAAGGTGAAGTTGTTGATTTGTATGGGAGTGGATAATAAGAAGTTGATCAAGGCGTTCTCGCCGATCTGCGAGGTGGTGGATACTCATAGTCTGGATGAGACGATGGACGTGGCTTATCGCCGGGCTGAGAAGGGGGATGTAGTCCTGCTTTCTCCTTGTTGCGCTAGTTTTGACTTGTTTAAGAATTACGAGAATAGAGGGGAGATGTTTAAGGAGAAGGTGAAAAGCTTGAAATGTAGAATGGATTAATTTGTGATTTATGAATTCGAATCTAAAATCATAAATCATTAAATCAAGAAATCAGTATGTTGAATCTAAAGAATAAGGTGGTATTTAAGGGGGATCGGACGTTGTGGTACGTGGTCATCGGGTTGATGCTGGCCTCGTTGATCGTGGTGTATTCTTCGACGGGGAGTCTGGCGTTTCGTGTGCGGGGAGGGAATACCAGTTATTATTTGATTAAGCAGTTGTTTTTGATGTTCGGGTGTATGGTGGTGATTCTGACATTGCAGTCGTTTCACTACAAGTACTTCCTTTCGTTTGCCAAGATCGTACTGGGGATGTCGTTGATATTTCTGTTGTGGGCGAAGTTTGCGGGTACTACGTTGAATGATGCGGGGCGTTGGGTGACGATTCCGGGAATCGGGTTCACGTTCCAGCCTTCGGAAATGGCGAAATTGGGGATTATTATGTACTGTGCCCGTGCGATTGCTTTTGAACAGACGGAGGAGTGTTGTAGCAATAATGGGTTGTGGCGGTGCTGTTCTTAATTTTTATGGAGAATTTCTCGACATCGGCGTTGCTGGGTGGGGTTTGTTTGGTGATGTTGTTTGTCGGTCGTTTATACTGGAAGACTTATGCGAAGTTGATAGGGGTGATCGTGGGGTTGCTGATTCTGATGTTGGCGGTTGTCTTTATTGTTCCCGAAAAGCATTTAAAGTCAGCGGGACGTTTACTGACGGTAAAAAGCCGTATAGAGCATTTCGTGAACCCGAGCGAGACGGATAGTGACGATTCGTACCAGTCTGATCAAGCGAAGATTGCCGTGGCAAAAGGAGGATTGATGGGGCTGGGACCGGGAAATAGCGTACAGCGAAATTTCCTGCCTCACCCGTATTCGGATTTTATATTTGCTATCATTGTGGAAGAGTATGGGCTGGTTGGGGCCGGGATCGTGATGTTACTTTACCTGATTATTTTGTATCGTGTAGGGGTGATCGTGCGACGTTGTACGAGGATGTTCCCGGCGATTCTGGTGGCTGGATTAGGGTTGTGTATTGTGTTTCAAGCATTGATTAATATGGGGGTTTGCGTGGGACTTTTTCCCGTGACCGGGCAACCATTACCGCTGGTGAGTATGGGGGGGACTTCCCTGTTGTTTACGAGTGCTTCTTTTGGGATGATTTTGAGTGTCAGTCATACATTCTCGGAAGAGGGAGAACGGGAAGAGAAGGAGAAACTAAAGATGGCTGCTCAAGGTATAAACGAGGAAGAAGAGAACGAGGAAAATTGAACATGAAGATATTTGAGATATGAAAAAAGTTATTATTAGTGGAGGCGGAACGGGAGGACATATATTTCCTGCCCTTTCTATTGCGAATGCGCTGAAACGGTTGAATAAGGATATAGAGATTCTATTCGTGGGGGCAGAGGGGAAGATGGAGATGGAGAAGGTGCCGGAGGCCGGGTATAAGATCGTGGGATTACCGGTGAGAGGGTTACAACGTAAGTTGACGTTGAATAATCTGAAGGTGCTGTGGAATTTGTGGAGGAGTTTGAAGAAGGCCAAACGAGTGGTGCGGGAGTTCAAGCCGGATGTAGTGGTCGGTGTTGGGGGATATGCTAGCGGACCGATTGGAAAGGTGGCCACGAATGCGGGTATTCCGTTGGTGTTACAGGAGCAAAATTCTTATGCAGGGGTGACTAATAAGTTGCTGGCAAAGAAGGCTGCTAAGATTTGCGTGGCTTACGAGGGAATGGAACGTTTTTTCCCACAGGAAAAGATTATATTTACAGGGAATCCGGTGCGAAAGGATTTGTTGAATGCCGTGAGTGAACGGGCGGAGGGGATTGCTTTTTACGGGTTGAATGCGAATAAGAAAACGGTGCTGGTTACCGGGGGTAGTTTGGGGGCCGGATCGATTAATAAGGCTATGGTGAGATGGTTGGAGAAGATTGCGGGGTGGAAGGACGTACAGGTGATTTGGCAATGCGGGAGTTATTATCATAAGGAGCTAGAGGAACAATTGAAGGGACGTATGCCGGAAAACGTGAAGTTTATGCCGTTTTTGAAACGCATGGATTTGGCGTATGCCTGTGCTGATTTGGTGGTGGCAAGAGCGGGTGCGGGTACGATTTCGGAGTTGTGCTTATTAGGGAAAGCCGTGGTGTTGGTACCCTCGCCTAACGTGGCAGAAGATCACCAGACGAAGAATGCCATGGCTCTGGTGAATAAACAAGCTGCTGTGATGGTGAAGGATGCCGAGGTGGTGGAGCGTTTGGGAGAGGTGATGGAACGCCTGTTACAGGATGACGGGGAACGGAAAAGTTTGTCCGAGCATATCCTGACGTTGGCAATGAAGGATTCGGATGAGATGATTGCGAGGGAAATTTTGAAAATAATGTAAAGTGTAGAATGTAAAATTTAGAATTGAATGATCTGCCATTTTAAATTTTAAATTTTAAATTTTAAATTCATAGTATGGATATTAAGAATATAAAGGCAGTGTATTTTGTGGGTATCGGGGGGATTGGAATGAGTGCGTTGGCTCGTTATTTTAAAGTGATGGGTTACGAGGTGGCAGGATATGATCGGACTCTGTCACCGTTGACACGGAAAATGACAGGAGAGGAAAGGTTTGAGATTACTTACGAAGATGACGAGAAGGGGGTTCGGGAGGTTTTCCGAGATAAGGAGCATACGTTGGTGGTATATACCCCGGCGGTTCCGCAGGAAAATCGTATTCTTAGTTTTTTCCGGGATAATGGGTACGCTTTGCATAAGCGGGCAGAGGTGCTGGGATTTTTATCCCATAGTAAAAAAGCGCTTTGCATTGCCGGGACGCATGGAAAGACGACGACCACGACAATGTTAGCTTTTCTATTGAATCGTTCGCACGTGGGATGTAGTGCTTTCCTAGGAGGAATTTCTTCTAATTTCGGTACGAATTTGTTGATTGATAAGGATTCGGATTACATGGTGATCGAGGCGGACGAGTATGATCGTTCCTTTTTGCATTTGCATCCGGAGATTGCGGTAATCACGGCTATGGATGCGGATCATCTGGATATATACGGGACGCACGAGCATTTGATCGAGGCTTTCGAGGAATTTGCCTTGCAGACACGAGGCGAGTTGTTTTTGCGTAAGGGGTTGGAATTGAAGAAAAGAACGATTACCGGGCATTATGCTGCCGGGGAGAAAACGGATTATTATGCCGATCGGTTGCGGGTAGATAATGGGAGCTACTTGTTTGATTATATCGGGAAAGATTTGGAGATAAGAGATTTGAGGATGTGTTTCCCGGGGCGGGTGAACGTGGAGAATGCTACGGCTGCAATCACGGTGGCTTTGTATGTAGGAGTGACGCCGGAAGAGATTCGAGAGGCATTGCCTTTGTTTAAAGGGGTTTCCCGGAGATTTGACGTATATGCGAAGAGTGATCGGTTGATTTATATTGACGATTACGCTCATCATCCGCGGGAGATTGAGGCGTCTCTTTCTTCTATTCGGGAGATGTGGCCGGATAAGAGGTTGACGGTAGCTTTTCAGCCTCATTTGTACTCACGGACAAATGATTTTTACCCGGAGTTTGCGAAGAGTTTGAATCTTGCGGATCAGGTGATCCTGCTGGATATTTATCCGGCACGGGAACAACCGATTCCGGGGGTGACATCAGGGTTGATTGCTGAGCGACTGACGGTGCCATTTGTATGGGTGACGAAGGAAGAGTTTCCGGAGTACGTGAAGGAAAACGTGAAGGAGGGTATTTTTATGACCGTGGGAGCCGGAGATATAGACCGTTTTATTCCGATTTTCACGGAGATGTTTGGAGGGACAGATTGTTGATCAGGGGTACAGGTTTGGATGTAATTGATAAGAGACGAGAATTTGAATTAGAAATTTTAAATTTGTAGGCTGGGAATAGAGATGAAACGCATTTTACCTTACATATTATCTTGCATTTTGCTTGTATACCTGATAATTGTGTTTACCTTTGTGGCGACAAAATCGGGGGAGGTAACATGTAGAGGGGTACGGGTGGCTGTCAAAAATACAGATGTTAACGTGTTTGTCGACGAAGAGGATGTTATGAAGGCGATAAAGAAGGGGTACGGAGACATTATGGACAAAAGTATATTGGCGGTGAATAAAGATAGTTTGGAAAGAGTGCTTGTCAAGAATCCGATGATTAAATCGGCTCAGGTTTACTACAGTTTAGACGGTTATATTCATGTAAATATCCAGCAACGTGAACCTGTTTTGAGAGTACTAACGGGTGAAGGGTATTACGTGGATCGTGACGGGAGAGTGATGCCGTTGTCTTCTAAGTTTACTTCCAGGGTTGTTGTAGCAACCGGTGATATAAATAAGAAATTCGCTTGCGAGAAACTGGGGCCTTTCGCAATGAAATTGAAGAATGAACCATTTTGGGATGCGTATATCGAACAACTGGTTGTGAGGTCGAACGAGGATGTTGTGATGATTCCTAAAGTAGGGGATTTTCGGATTGTGTTGGGAAAGGTGGATGATTGCGAGGTCAGGTTGGAGAAGTTGATATTGTTTCTGAAGGACGGTATCACGAAAAAAGGGTGGAATCGTTATAAGGAGATCAATTTGAAGTTTGACAACCAAGTTGTTTGTGTTAGAAAATAAAAGATTAGATATTATGGGGTTTGTAGCTTCTTTGGATATAGGGTCTGAAAAAATGGTGATGGCTCTCGGAGAAAAGTCCGGGAGTGATTGTCGTTTGGTCGGTGTCATAAGTATAGCCTCACAAGGAGTTAAACGGGGCAAAAATATTGATAAACTTCGGGCAAAAGCGTGTATCCAGCGTTTGTTGGATCGTTTTAAGAGTGAGTATGAGGTTCATATTGATGCTTTGAATGTCGCTTTGAGCGGGGCGTGGGTGAAACAGATTGAAGACCGGGAGAATATCAAGTTTTCCCGTCCGAAGAGTATTGACCAAGGGGATTTGCAGGAGATGGAGAAAAAGTGTCGGAGTGTGGTGGGGGCTGGTGACGAGGAAGTGGTGGATGTCATTCCGTTCGCTTATTACGTGGATAAGGAGAGCGAGGTGAACCCGGTGGGGGTTACGGCAAAACGGTTGGATGTTCATTATCACGTGTATGTGGCAAGGAGTAGTGAGTTGATGGATTTGAGGGATATGTTTGCTAACCTAGGAGTTGATAAGATAGATTTTTATTCGATGGCTGGGGCTGCACAGAAGGCTTTGACCACGGCAGGATCGGATATATTTAATTTCGCTTTGCTTGATTTGGGCGCAGATAGTATCAAAGTGCAAATTTTCCAAGACGGACTTATTTATTTTGACGAGGAGTTGCCGTTGGGGTGTAGCACGATTGACGGGGATATAAATAC
>OODJ01002657.1_pt1 | contig 11654 bp, 6 predicted proteins | sample 1671611 | NCBI WGS metagenome assembly OODJ01 (sample SAMN06348174, study PRJEB24527) | human gut metagenome | biome: human gut; feature: ankylosing spondylitis patient; material: feces | host: Homo sapiens | place: China | collected 2015-10 | reverse complement strand
GGTTGCCCTACTAAAAAGTGAACTTGACCTCATGGAGGCGCAAGGGAAGCCCGCCTCTGAACTTGCAAAGAAGATGGGAGAAATCCAGGGGGCTTTGCACACGCAGGCGGATTACATGCGTTCCATCGGGGCAGACCAGGCGGATATTAACAAGCTGTCTAAAGAGTGGTGGGATATCCGGGAAGATATGAAACAGGCGTACCAGGAGGAGATGGAAGAGACCAGGGACGCTTTACAAGAAGAATTCGACCTGATTGAGCACCAAAATGGGCCGACGGAAAAACGGATTGACCTACTCAAAAAAGTTCAAGACAGTCTGCATCAAGAGGCGGAATTCCTCCGCTCTATTGGCGCCGACCAGAAAGAAATCAACGAACTCTCGAACGAGTGGTGGGAGATTCACCAGGATATCCTAAGTGTCCAGGAAGACCTTTGGAGTGAGCTTGAGGACGCGGTGGATCAGGAGTTGGAACGCGCCGCAGAGGCCAGGGATTTGGAATTAGACGCCTTGGACAAGGCCAAGGAAGAGCTGGACGAAAAGCGGGAGAAAAAAGAGGAAGAGCTGACCCTTGAGGAAAAGCTGCTGGCCGTAGAGGAAGCCCGGGCGGCCCTTGCCAACGCCCAGAATGAGCGGACCATCCGCACTTACAACGCGGCTACGGGCCAATGGGAATGGGTGGCGGACACAAACACCATAAAGGACGCGGAGGAAGCCCTGGAGGACGCCGAGAAGGACCTGGAGGACTACAAAGAGGACCTGGAATACCAGGCGGCGGTGGATGCCATTTTCACCGGCATGGCGCAGGCGGAAGCCCTGGAGGAGGCCAGCCTGCTGGATCTGTTCCGGTCCGCCAACGAGGAGCTGCTCCGCCGGCAGGCGCAGCCGGGGCAGGAGGAGATGCGCACCACCGCCGTGGCCCTGAAGCTGGCCGGCAGCACCGCCGTCTGGGCCCACATCGGGGACTCCCGGCTCTACCGCTTTTCCAATGGGGAGCTGGCCGGCGTCACCGCCGACCACTCCGTCACCTACCGGAAGTTCCTGGGGGGCGAGATCTCCTACATGGACGTGTATCACGACGACGACCGGGGCCGCCTGCTGCGGGTGCTGGGCAAGGAGCCCTGCCGCCCGGAGGCGGGGCAGGGGAGCGTCTCCCCCGGAGACGCCTTCCTCCTGTGCTCCGACGGCTTCTGGGAGTATGTGTACACCGAGGAGATCCAGGCGGACCTGTGCAGGGCCCGGACGCCGGAGGAGTGGGCGGAGTCCATGCTCCTGCGGCACATCCGGCGGACGCCTCCTGGCAGTGACAACTGTTCCCTCATCACGGTTTTTGTGGAGGAATACGGATGAAACGCCTGACAGCTCTTTTTCTGACCCTGGCGCTGGCGGCGTCCCTGGGGCTGGGCGCCCGGGCGGCGGCGTCGGCCCGGCTGGTGCGGGCCTTCGTATATCAGGATACCCTGTATACCTACGTGGATCTCACCGGCACGGAAGCGCCCATCACCAAGGCGGACGCGGAGATCGGCGGCCAGGTCTTTCCCGCCGCCGGCACGCTGGAGACGGTGCGCCAGGCGGGCTTCCCCGTCACCTGGATGCTGCTGGTGGACAACTCCAACTCCATGCCGCCCTTCCGGGAGGAGGCGGTGGCCTTTGCCCGGGAGCTGGCCGCCGGGAGCGGGGAGAACACCCGCTTCCTGCTGGCCTCCTTCGGGGATTCCTTCTCCCTTTTGGAGGAGGATGTGCCGGCGGACCAGCTGGCGGAGGCCATGGCCGCCATCCCCATGGACGAGACCGTGACCCGGCTCCACAGCTCCATCCAGCAGGCCCTGGACGCCTTTGAGACCATCCCCCGCACCGGCAACGAGCTGCGGGGCCTGATCGTCCTGTCCGACGCGGTGGCCTATGACCCGGGGGCCAGCGTCTCCTACGAGGAGCTGCTGAAGCGGGTCAACGGCTCCGATGTGATGCTCCACTCCGTGGGCTTCGGCACGGACGATGCGGCCCTGGAGAGCCTGGCCTCCCTGACGGAGGCCTCCGGCGGGCTCCACCAGGTGGTGGGAGAGGACCGCACGGCGGCGGAGGCCGCCGGGGCCCTGACGGAGGAGACCGGGGATCTGTACGTCACCGGCTTCGCCCTCTCCGGCCGGGCGCCGGAAGAGGGACGGGCGCAGGTCTCCGTCACCTTCACCTCCGGCGGGGAGCTGCTGTGCCGGGGCACCGCGGAGGTGGCCTTCCCCGCCTCCGGTGGGGAGGAGTCGGCCTCCCAGGAGACACCGGCCCCGGAGGCGGCGCTGCCTCCGGCGACCAACTCCGCCGGCCAGGGAGGGAATGCCCCGGCGCCTGACGAAAGCGCCCCGGATGCCCGGAGCGGCGGAATTTCCGCGGCCCTTGTGATTGGGATCATCGCGGCTGTCGTGCTGGCCGCGGCGGTGATCGCGGCGGTCTGCCTGCGGCGGCGGAAGGGGACGCCCGTCCCAGCGGCCGCTCCGGCAGCGGTTCAGCCGCCGGAGCCCCAGGGCGATGCGGGCATCTATCTGCGGATGGAGCTGCTCCAGGGGCCCGAGACCGGCCAGAGCCGGGAGCTGACCCTGTCCCGGGAGCTGGTGGCGGGCCGGGACCCGGACTGCGGGATCCCTCTGGCGGACGGCTCCGTCTCCCGGCACCACTGCCGGATCTTCCTGGCAAACGATGTGGTCTATATCGAGGACCTGGGCTCCCAGAACGGCACCTCCGTCAACGGGGCCCGGCTGGAAATGGCCCGGGCCCTGCGGAGCGGGGACACCATCCAGATCGGGGAGACGGTCTTTCGGCTGAAATTCTAGGCATCGGAACAGAGCGGGCGGAGAGAATCTCCGCCCGCTTTCCCGATCATTCCGACGCTCCGCGCCGGATCACCGCCTTCACAGCGCCTCCCATCAAAGGGCATCGCTTTGAAAGCGGCGCGGAAACCCCGTGCTCCAAAGGGCATACGGCGCGTTTGGAACAGCGAGGAGGAAAGGGGCTTGACATTTCCCTGCGCATTTGCTATCTTCAGAGGGAACTCAAAATTGCCGCCGGGTAAGCGCCTTGGTCTGTTCTGTTAGGCCTTCGAAAGAACGGACAGGAGGCGCTGTTTTTATTGGAGAAGGAGGAGACGGGATGTTCCGGGAGATGAGAAGAACGCGCCAGGCCCTGCCCCAGGGGGAGATCGCCGCCGTGCTGGAGCGGGGGACCTCCGGCGTGCTGGCGCTGGCCGGGGACGGCGGGTACCCCTACGCGGTGCCCATCAGCTATGTGTACGACGGGGAGAAGCTCTACTTCCACTGCGCCAGGACGGGCCACAAGCTGGACGCCGTCCGCCGGGAGCCGAAGGCCTCCTTCTGCGTGGTCGATCAGGATCAGGTTGTTCCGGCGGAATACACCACCTACTTCCGCAGCGTCATCGCCTTTGGCAGGATCCGCATCCTGGAGGACGAGGGGGAGAAGCGGGCCGCCATCGAGAAGCTGGCGGCCAAATACGCGCCGGAGGACTCCCCTGAGAACCGCCGCCGGGCCATTGACCGGGAGTGGGAGCCACTCTGTATGCTGGAAATGACCATCGATCATCTCTCCGGCAAGGAGGCCATCGAGCTCACCCGGAAGCGACCGCAGCCGTGCAAATCGGAATAAGTGCCAGACGAGCCCGCCGGGGCATTTGACTGTGCATCAGGCCAGCGTTACGCAGAACGCTGGGCTTTTCTGATGTCCGGAGAGAGTGGAGGCCCACTCGGCAGCGGCGGTGCCGGATCTGCTCCGGGAACGCTGAAAACGGCGGCCGCCTGGGGGGATTCCCGAAATTTTTGAGGCCAGGTGTTGCTTTCCGCCGCGCATAAGCGGCCGCCCGCAAGATAAAATAGAAAAAACTTTTTGTGGGAGGCAGAGCTATGCGAGACAGACAGATCTCCGGCAGTCAAATCACCGCGTATGAGGGATACCTGCGGGCGGAGGAGCGCAGTCCCGGCACCATCGAGAAGTACCTGCGGGACGTGCGGGCGTTCGCCCGGTGGCTGGACGGGCGGCCCGTGACAAAAGAGCTGGCCGCCGGGTGGAAGGAGCACCTGCTGGGCCAGGGCTACGCCCCGGTGACCATCAACGCCATGCTGACGGCGGTCAACCGGTTTTTCATCTTTGCCGGCTGGGAGGCGTGCCGGGTGAAGTTCCTGAAGATCCAGCGCCGCCTGTTCCGGGATGACAGCCGGGAGCTGACCCGCCCGGAGTATGACCGCCTGCTGGCGGCGGCCCGGGACCAGGGCCGGGAGCGGCTGGCCCTGCTGCTGGAGACCATCTGCGCCACCGGCATCCGGGTCAGCGAGGTCCGCTATGTCACCGTGGAGGCGGCCCGGGCCGGCCGGACGGAAATCGCCCTGAAGGGTAAGATCCGCACCATCCTGCTGCCGGGGAAGCTGTGCCGCAAGCTGCTGAAATACGCCCGGAGGCAAAAAAACGCCTCCGGTGAGATCTTTCTCACCAGAAGCGGAAGGGGCCTTTCGCGCAAGCAGATCTGGGCGGAGATGAAGTCCCTGTGCGCCAAGGCGGGCGTTGCGCCCACGAAGGTGTTTCCCCACAACCTGCGGCACCTGTTCGCCAGGACGTTTTACCGGGTGTGCCGGGACGTGGCCAGACTGGCCGACGTGCTGGGCCACAGCAGCATCGAGACCACCCGCATCTATCTGATCTCCACCGGCACGGAACACGCCGCCGCATTGGAGCGGCTGGGGCTGGTTTCCTAGCTGGCAACAAAATCAATAGATTGTCATGTCCGGTACCATCTGAACAGGTACAGGCTACATAAATTTGTCTATAGTATATCACAGCTTCCGCCTGATTTCAAGGGAAAACTCCCGAAAACGGCCAAGCCAGAGCATGGAAATGAGACCGTCTGGGGATGGAATATTCAGACGGCCTGATTCTCTGCGCCAACTCCGGCCGGTAGGCGCCCGCCGGCTGTGGGATTCACGCGCAAAACAGCGGATTGTCCCGTTCTCTCATGGGGGAGGGCGGGACAATCTATTGATTCTGTGGAATTTTATTTGAAAGAGGTGGCAGGGGTGAGAACCATAGAGACGGAGCATCCGGCGGACATATCCGCGGGGACCTGGATCACCCCGGAGGCGATCCGGTCCTACCTGGACGGGCTTGCCGCGAAGGGCCGGGGCACCGGCACCGTCCAAAATTATACCAACAAGCTGCTGACGTTCTATGAGGAGCTTCCGGCGGACAAGCGGGTGACCCGCGGCGCGCTGGAGGACTGGCGCCAAAAACTGCTGGAGCGGGGCTATTCCCCCAACACGGTGAACACCTATCTGACGGCGGTCAACGGCCTGCTGGCCCATATGGACCGCAGGGACCTGCAGCTGGTGGACCGGCTGGAGCTCCGGCCCGAGATCCAGCCGGAGCTGACCCGGGCGGAATACCTCCGCCTGCTGGGGGCCGCCAGGGCCCTGGACCGTGAGCGGACCTATCTGCTGGTGAAGCTGTTTGCCCTCACCGGCCTGCGGGTGGGCGAGGTCCCCCGCGTGACCGTGGCGGCCGTGGAAAGCGGCCGGATGAAAGCCGCCGGCCCCGGCGGGAAAACCGGCTATCGTCCCATCCCCACCTGCCTGCGGGAGGAGCTGCGGAGCTATCTCCGGCGGACGGGAGTCTCCGCGGGGCAGGTCTTTGTCACCAGGAACGGGCGACCGGTACGGCGGACGCAGATCTCCATGGAGATCCGCTCCCTCAGCCAGCCGGCCCGGGTGACGGAGGAGAAGTGCAATCCCCGCTGCCTGCGGAAGCTGTACCAGGCCACCCAGGCGGAGATCGACCGCAGCGTCCGGCTGCTGGCGGAGCAGGCCTGGGACCGGATGATGGAAAACGAACAGCTCACCGCCGGGTGGGATGCGGAGGAGGGGGTGAGGGACGTGTGACGCGCGCAGCCCGGCTCCGCACCCGTGCGGAAGCGTATTTTCAAACCGTAAGGAGGAACATGGTGAAATGAAAAAGAGGATCTTGTCAGTGCTCATGGTCCTGTGCCTGGTGCTGGCGGCTGTCCCCACCGCGCTGGCGGAGGGGGAGGACAGCGGTGTGACGCCGGAGGACCCGGCGGCGCCCACGGAAGTTATCGGAGAGCCCGGAAATGAACAGCAGGGCGGCGGGGTACCCGCCGGAACATTGCCCACCGGAGAGACTCCGGAGGAGGATTCAGACGCAAAAACACCGGCCAATGGGCCCACAACACCGGCACCGGAGGAGACGTCCGTGCCGGAGGAGCAGGTATCTCCCCAGGATGTGGGCGACACGCCCACCGTGGAGATGGACAACCTGCTGGTGAGATTAACATCTAGCCCGGTGAGGATGAGCTATACAATCGAACCTGCGGAAGCCGCGGATGAAATCGAATTTGTGGAATTGATGCAGGATGGAGACGGCAGCTGGGTAGAGAACACAGACGGAAGCTGGGGCATTGCAGCCGGAGACCGGAAGGTTTCTCTATATAGCGGCAGTGATGGAATATATCGGGTCACTCCCGCCCAGCAGGTGGTTGGAGCGGGTCAATATGTGACGACCCGAGTCGGAGCACTATACAATGGGGAGATCATTGCCTCGTGTGAGATCCGGTTTATTTCCACTGATTCTGGTATATCTTATGTCTCAGCAGATGAAACACCCATATCTTCCATTACCGCCTTTGCAACGCCTACAGAGGTAACGGCTGTTTGGACCGGAGAGGGTGAGGCCCATTGGACATGGGAGAGCAGCGCCCCGGAAGTGGTGGGCGTCGAGCCTGCGGGCGAGGGCTCGGCCCAGGCAACCGTGACGATTTATCAGCAGTCCGGAAGTACGTCCAATGTATACGCAACGCCGGCGATTGTGCTGGATGGCGAGACGTATGTATATACGAGCACCGCAGGACAAATCAGTGCAAGAGCCAGCAGCGGGATCGTTACGGCAAGCAGCGCGAATATTTATCAGGGCACCGAGATTACGCTCACGTTCCATTTGCCGGATACACTGGCGGGCGAAAATCCCTCTGTAACTTGGAGCAGCGATGACGAAGCGGTGATTGCCGCCCCGGCGGAGACTTCTGCAACAGTAAACGTCACACCTCCGGTGGGCGGCCAAATGAGCGGGGCAAGTACAAGCGTCAGACTGACGGCGGCTGCGGAAATTGACGGACATACATACAGCGGGTATGTAAGTATTTTGGTTTGGAAAGTTACCATTGCGGCAGATGCAACAGCCGGCACATGGGATGGATTGCTGCAAGCGATCCAGGACGGCAGACAGACGATTGCTGTCTCGGACACCATCGCAATTCCTGCGAATGCCACGCTGGACCTCACGGGCGTGCAGATCCTGCGGGAGGATTTTGACGGGGCCCTGTTCTCCGTAAGCAGCGAGAATGTAACGATCAATGGCGGAGATACAGGCGTGATCAACGGCCAGTACAACGGCGCAACCGCTCCGCTGATCGAAGTGGCACAGGGCGGCGATCTGACCCTCTCGAATATCACCCTGCAGAACAGCCAGAACAACGGCGGCACTGGCGGCGCAGTATCTGTCAAGGGTGGGATCTTGACGTGCGAAGGGGTCTCCTTTATTGGGAACACCGCCCAGGGGACCACAAGCGGATCCAATGATTACAACGGCGGCGGCGCGATCTACGCCCAGGATGCCGTGATCGACATTTCCGGCTGTACCTTCGAGGACAACAGCGCCGTCTATGGCAACGGCGGTACGATCTATGCGGATCAGGGAACCACCGGCACCATTGAGAACAATGTGATCACCGGCGGCGAGGCCTCCCAGGCCGCCAGCTCCGACAGCAGCGCGGGCGGCGGCATCTACTGCCGCCTGGCAGGCGACATCCTCATTCAGGGAAATGAGATCTCCGGCTGCGAGGCGTACAACGGCGGCGGCATCGCGGTGGTCGCCACCGGCTACGATTTCTGCGGTAAGATCACCCTGGTCGACAACACGGTGGATGGCAATACGGCGGATAACCGGGGCGGCGGTCTGTACTTTGTGCAGGACAAGCCCGATACCATCGACCTCCAGAGCGGCACCATCTCCAACAACTCCGCCGGATGGGGCGGCGGCATCGATTATACCGTCCACGATCAGGAGACCCTGGTGCTGACCAACGTGCTGATTACGGATAACACGGCGGTCCGGGGCGCCGGTATCTGGGCCTGCCCCACCTCTGAAACCGAGAGCTATTCCACCCTGGGCGGCGCCATTTACGGCAACACCGCAGCGGGGGTAAGCACGGAGCTGAATCCCGTTTCCGCCTCCGGCGATGACATCCGCTATGAGGGCACGGACGCGGATGAGCACCGGGAGGACCAGCTCATCCTGCGGGGAGATCCCTGGGTCACGGAGACCACGGAGATCACCGTCATGGACCGCGCCCTGGGCGGCGGCCTGATGGCGTGGTATCAGGATGAGCAGAGTGACCGCTACGCCAGCGGCGATGAAGAGGCGGATCCCTCTCTGTACACCCAAACGAATCTGTCCTTCAGCCTCCACGGAGAGCTGTCCGCGGCCCACCAGGCCCTGGCCGAGGCAGAGGCCAGACTGATCATTACCGGCAACACCGCGGAGAGCCGCGGCGGCGGCATTGCCACCAACAGCCCCATCGTCATCGGTATGGAGGGCTATGACAAGACCGTGACCGTTGAAAAGGAATGGAGCCGTGACAATCATCCCGATTCCGTCGACGTGACCCTGGTGCGGGTGGACGCGGACGGCCACCGCGTGGATCTGGAGACCGTGACCCTCAACGCGGAAAACGACTGGAGCCATACCTTCGAGGATCTGCCCGGCCGGTATGCGGACGAGGACGGCGCGCTCCAGGCGTACACCTATACTGTCAGCGAGGAGAGCATTTCCCACTGGACGGGAAGCGTTGCAGTCGTGGACGACGGCGACGGCGATGAGAAAACGATCCTGCTCCAGCTCACCAACAGCTATTCCAGCGGCGGCGGTGAGACGACCACGGATCCGGACCCCGACGATGAAGACGATGACGATCCGGATCCCACGCCCACCCCGGATCCCGACATCCCCGTCACGCCGGACAACCCGGACAACCCGGATACTCCGGATACTCCCGACACCCCCAGCGAGCCGGTGTCTCCCAGCGATCCCGGCGTCCCCCAGACCAGTGACACCAGCCTGACCGGCCTCTGGCTGGCCCTCTGCCTGCTGGCCCTGGGCGGCCTGGGCCTGCTGCGGTTCACCCAGCCCGGACGGGGCGGCCGGAGAACCCGCAGATAATCTGTTCAAAAGGACCCATACCGGCGGGGGGATCCCCCGCCGGGGTCCTTTCTGAAAGGAGGCGGTCTCATGCGCGGGAAGCGTGTGAAAAAAGTCAGCCTCCGGCAGGCGCTGACCATTGTGGCGGCGGCGGTGCTTCTGGTCTCCGCCGGGCTGCTGGCGCGGGACCTGCTCCGCGCCGGCCGGGAGCGCCGGGCCAATGAGGCGCTGGCCAGGCTGGCTGCGGGGGAGACGCAGAGTGCCCCCCAGACGCCGGAGGACCCGGACGGCGCGGACCCGGCTCCGCCGGAACGGAACTATCTGCCTCTGGTGGAGCAGAACGGCGACATGGCCGCCTGGCTGCTGCTCCCGGACACGGAGATCGACTACCCCGTGATGTACACGCCGGAGGACTCGGAGCACTACCTGCACCGGGCCTTTGACGGCAGCAGCTCGGTCAGCGGCTGCCTGTTCCTGGGGGAGGGCTCCGCCCCGGATTCCAGCCATGTGATGATCTACGGCCACTGTATGCGCAACGGGACCATGTTCGGCTCCCTGGAGGATTACGCGGACCCGGCCTACGCGGAGGCCCACCCGGTGATCCAGTACGATGTGGTTTCGCCGGACGGCTCCTACCAGCGGCATACCTACGAGGTGATGGCCGCCTTCTACAGCCGGGTCTACCGGACCGACGAGACCGGCGTGTTCCGCTTTTACTACTGCGCGGACCTGTCTGATCCGGAGGATTTTGCCGGCTATGTGGCCCAGGTGGAGGAGGCCGCCCTCTATGACACCGGGATCCGGGCGGAATACGGTGACCGTCTGCTGACGCTGGTCACCTGCGATTACTACACGAGCGACGGCCGCTTCGTCCTGGTTGCCCGGGAGTCCGGGGAGCAGAGCGGCGGGCCCGCGCCCGGCTGACGGCGGTATCCGGATCCAAAAGCGCCCGAGGGGCCTGTGTTCGATTGAAGCACAGGCTCCCGGGCGCTTTTCTGCGTCAGATCCGCCTCGGGGGGACTCAGTTTATGGTCACGCTGGGCACGTGCTCCACCGGGGACCAGTCGGTGACCGTGGTATGGCCGCCGCTGTATATGGTAACAGACTGCAGATTTTTCAGATTCCGCAGAGGGGAGATGTCGCTGACATTGGTGAAATCCAGCTCCAAGGTCCGCAGATCCTGAAGGTTTTCCAATGCGGAGAGATTGGTGACAGACGGATTGGGACTGTCATAATAGCTTTGCGCAGTGATGGAAAGGACATTGAGCTTTGTCAATCCGGCCAGGGGAGAGAGATCCACGGAGACATTTTCTCCATAGGCATAGAAATAGAACTCCCGCAGCTCCGTCAGATTCCGCAGAGGCTCCAGGGACGTGTCCGATGGTTTGGTGGTGCCGTTGTAGATGTAGAGGGCCTGTAGCTTCGTCAGGTTCGCCAGAGGAGACAGATCCTTGACACCGGCATACATTTGTAGATACGTCAGATCCGTCAGTCCAGCCAGACCTTGGATATCGTAGGGCTCTGGATCCAGTTCCTCGTTGCCCACAATAGCAGGATAGGGCAGGGTCAGACTCTGGAGCTTGGTGAGATTTTTCAGGCCGTCCAAATCTGTGTAGGTGGCCTCATTGCCCCAACAGGACAACACACGCAATTCCGTGAGATCCTGTGCCCAGTCAAAATCTGCAATGCCATTGACGCTCAGCCTCAGTTCCCGGAGTTGCGTCAGTCCGGACAGCGGTGTCAAATCATCCAGTATAATATGGGTGTTATTGCTGCCGTTATCCTGAATGTGCAGGTTCTGCAGGTCGGTCAGGTTCGTTAAAAAGCTGATATCGTCCACAGTGATAGGGAGATAAAGAGACAGTGCTTTTAAATTGGTGAGGCCAGACAACGGACTCAGGTCCTCTGCCATACAGCTCAGCTGCAGGTTTACCAGATTTGTCAGCGATGCCAAGGGGGTCAGGTCTGTGATGGAACTGTTCATGTTTCCACTGTACTCATAGAACCTGAGTTGCTCTAGCTGCGTGAGTCCTGCCAAGGGACTCAGATCACTGATCCCGCTGGCAGCGGGCAGCGTCAGCTCCCGCAGATTCACCATATAGTGCAGCGGCTCAATGTCTGCGTCAGTCAGGTCAAGCTCACCTAAGTCCAGCTCTGTCAAGTCGGTGCTGTATTCCGTCCCCTGAATGGTGATGGACGGCACCTCCGCCTCTACCAGATGGATCTCCTCACCGTCCGCATCGACCGCCGTCCGGCCGCCCCCGCCAATGGCGATGCCGACACCGACAGCAACCACCACGACCAGAGCCGCAATCCCAGCGATCAACGCAGGCTTGATTTTCTTTTTCTCCGGCGCAGGCGCCGCGCCGCCGGAGACGGGCACCTCCACCACCCGCTGGGA
>OODJ01002649.1_pt1 | contig 11689 bp, 10 predicted proteins | sample 1671611 | NCBI WGS metagenome assembly OODJ01 (sample SAMN06348174, study PRJEB24527) | human gut metagenome | biome: human gut; feature: ankylosing spondylitis patient; material: feces | host: Homo sapiens | place: China | collected 2015-10 | reverse complement strand
ATGTTCGTGACCTCAATGGTCACGATGTCGTAGCCCGCGCGCGGGACGAGGTCGGTCTCCATCTTGCCGTTGGCGCCGACGAAGAGGATGCCGCAGTCGGGCATCCGGTCGCGCAGGATGCCAGCGACCGCGAGCGCGGGGTTGATGTGGCCTGCGGTGCCGCCGCAGGTAAAGAGAAAATTCATAGCAATGCCTCCCAGGATCAAAAACGGAAATCGGGCAGTCCGCGCCGGATGCTACCGCGCTCTTTTCGTCGGAATGTCGCGCGATATGCTCAAAATAATGCCCATTTCACCGAGCTGCATCAGCAGCGCCGTGCCGCCGTAGCTGAAAAACGGCAGCGAGATGCCGGTGCAGGGGATGAGATTCGTGACGACCGCGATGTTCAGAAACACCTGGATCGACAGCAGCGTCGTGATGCCGATGCCGACGAGGAAGCTGTAGCGGTCGGGCGAGTGCGCGGCGATCCAGTAGCCGCGGCAGATGAGCAGCGCAAACAGGATCAGGATCGCAATGGCGCCGACATAGCCGAGCTCCTCGCAGACGATGGAAAAGATATAGTCATTGTGCTCCTCGGGCAGATAGAGGTACTTCTGCCGGCTCTGGCCGAGGCCGAGCCCGAGAAAGCCGCCCGAGCCGATGGAATACAGCGACTGCACGATTTGATAGCCGGCCGCGCTCGTATCGGCAAACGGGTCGCGCCAGGACACGATGCGCTTGTGCACATAGGGCACGAATTTGCTTGCGATGAGCAGCAGCGCGCCCGCGCTGCCCATGCCGACAAGCAGGTACGAGAGCTTGATGCCGCCGACAAACATCATCACGATCGCCAGCGCCATGATGATGATCGACGCCGACAGATGCGGCTCGAGCATGAGCAGGATGACGATGCCGCCGGTGATGACCATGAACGGCACGACGCCGTAGCGGATCGTCTGCATCTGGTCTTTGTATGTGCAGATCATGCTCGAGAAAAACAGCACGACCGCGATCTTTGCGATCTCCGACGGCTGAAACGTCGTGAAGCCGAGACTCAGCCACCGGCGCGCACCGTTGACGCGAGTGCCGATGTGCGGGATCCAGACGACGGCAAGCAGGAAGATGCTCACGCCCAGCACCAGCAGCGACAGACGGCGGTAGGTCGCCATGCGCACCTTGGACAGCAAGATCATGGCCACAACGCCGGCCACGGCAAAGGCCGCCTGGCGCACGAAGTAATACGTCGGCGACTTGCCCTGCGCATACGCGCGGGCGAAGCTCGACGAGAGCACCATGATGACGCCGATCGTCAGCAGCAGCAGCGTGAGCACGAAAAACGGCAGGTCGAAGCTGCCGCGCTGCGGCCCGGCGGACGCTTTCGCCTGGCGCGCGGGAAGTCTCAGATCGGAAATATTCATATAAGCACCTCCCTGCACCGCGGCGCGCGCCTCACACGCCGAAGCGGTGGAACACGCCGATGAACGACAAAACTGCAAACAGCACCGTCACGCCGGCAAACAGCGCCACAATCTGCGTTTCCTTCCACTTGTGGCCCGTCCAGCCGCCCATCTCGAGATGGTGGTGGAACGGGGACATTTTGAACACGCGCTTGCCGTGCGTGAGCTTGAAGTAGCCGACTTGGATGATATCCGACAGCGCCTCGATGATGTACATGATGCCGAGCGTCACAAGGATGAGCGGCATGTCGTAGGCAAAGGCCAGCGCCGCGACCGCGCCGCCGAGAAAGAGCGAACCCGTGTCGCCCATGAACACCTTCGCCGGGTGGAAGTTATAGATCAAAAAGCCCAGCAGGCCGCCGGCAAGGCCGGAGGCAAACACGCCGAGGGACAAAAACCGCTCGCCCCAGAGCATGGAGATGACGGCGAAGAAGATGCACACCGGCATCGTCGTGCTCGCGGCGAGGCCGTCCACACCGTCGGTGAGGTTCACGGAGTTGACCGTGCCGACGATGACGAAGGCCGCGAAGATGACATACAGCGGCTCGGAGACCGGCACCGTCTTGTTCCAGAACGGGATGTACAGGCTGTCGAGCGCGACATAGCCGAAGCGGCGCATGAGGAAAATGAACGCCACGGCCGCCGCCAGCTGCAGCAGCAGCTTCTTTCCGGCCGTCAGGCCGAGATTCTGCTTTTTCCGGAGCTTTTCATAGTCGTCCAGAAAACCGATCGCGCCGAACACGAGCGCGAACGCCAGACAAAACAGGTGGCCGTATTCGCCCTCGGCCATGCACTCAAAGCCGACCGACAGGCACACGACCGCGATCGCGGCGATGAACATCAGCCCGCCCATGGTGGGCGTGCCCTGCTTGGACATGTGCCACGTGGGGCCGTTTTCCTTGATGCTCTGGCCCGCCTTGATGCGTCTGAGATACGGGACCAGGAAAAATCCAACGACGGCCGACACCGCAAACGCGATGACGAACGCCAGTATCAGCTTCAGTGTCATTTCTCTCTCTTCCTCTTCTCGAGTATTTCGGCGACGATCTCGCGCTCGTCCATGTGCACTTTCGTCTTGCCGATGATCTGGTAATCCTCATGGCCCTTGCCGCAGAGGATGATGACATCGCCGGGGCAGTGATTCTCGATCGCGTAGGCGATGGCCTCGCGCCGGTCGGGCCGCACGACATAGGGCGTGTGCGTCTCCTTGAGACCGGGAAGGATATCGGCGATGATCGCCTCCGGGTCTTCCGTGCGCGGATTGTCGCTCGTGACGATGACGAAATCCGCCTTCTGGCCCGCGATGCGGCCCATCTTCGGACGCTTGCCGCGGTCCCGGTCGCCGCCGCAGCCAAAGAGGAACACGAGCCGCGCGGGTGCGAACTCGCGCACCGTCGTGAGGATGTTGTCGATGGCATCGGGCGTGACGGCGTAGTCGATGAGGATGGCGTAATCCCCGTCGGTCTCGAGCACCTCGGCGCGGCCCTTGACGGGCTTTGCCGTGTCGAGCGCGGCGGCGCAGTCGTCGAGCGAAACGCCGAGCGCGCAGGCGCAGGCAATGACGCTCAGCGCGTTGTAGACCGAGAACATGCCGGGGATGCCGAGGCGCATACGCGCGATCGCATCGCCGTGCATGGCGACAAAGCGCACGCCCGACGCGCTCAGGCGGATGTCCTTGGCCACAAGGTCGGCGTCGTTGCGTTTGGCGGAATAGGTATGCATCGGGCATTTGGCGTGCTCGAGCATGACGTGCGCCCAATCGTCGTCCGCGTTGACGATGCCGACGTCACTCTGCGCAAACAGCTGCGCCTTGGCCGCGGCATACGCCTCCATGGTCTTGTGAAAGTCCAGATGATCCTGCGACAGGTTCGTGAAGATGCCCACCCGGAAGCGGATGCCCTCCACGCGGTGCAGCACCAGCGAGTGGGACGACACCTCCATGACCGCGTGCGTGCAGCCGGCGTCGACCATCCGGCGCAGGAGCTTTTGCAGCTCATAGGCGTCGGGCGTGGTGTGCTCGGTGTGCAGCACCTCGTCGCCGATGACGTTCGCGTTCGTGCCGATGAGACCGACCTTCGTGTGCAGGCACTGCTCAAGCATGTGCTTGATGAGCGTGGTGACGGTGGTCTTGCCGTTCGTGCCGGTCACGCCGATCATGGTCAGCTCGCGCGACGGGTTATCGAAAAATTCGCAGCAGATGCGCGAGAGCGCAAGGCGGCTGTCGGCCACGAGGATATACGGTATCTCGACCTCTGGCTTTCGCTGGCAGAGCACGACGGCCACACCGCGCTCGGCGGCCGCGCCGATGAACCGGTGCCCGTCGGACTCATACCCGCAGACGGCGGCAAACAGGTCGCCGGGCTGCGTGGTGCGCGAGTCAAAGCTGATATCCCGAACGTCCAGCTCCGGATCGGCGGTGCATTCGCACACGTCCAGAACGGACAGCAGTCGCTTGAGTTTCATAAACGTACCTCCGTTGTTCGTCAGTATCGGCCCAGCATGCCCGAATCGCTGGTCACGAGCGTGACCTCCACGACCGTACCGTGATCGATCTGGGTGCCGGCGGCGACGCTCTGGCCGGAGATGACCTGCGCCGCGGTATCCGTGATCGAACTGCTGGTCTTGATATACAGCCCCAGTGCGGCCATGCGGTCGCGGGCTGTCTGATAGCTGAGATTGGACAGATCCGGCATCGTCTCCTTGTCGGCCGAGGGCTCTTTGCCGGCGTAGAGCAGGATGGTGCTGCCGTTGGCCACGACCGCGCCGCTGCCCGGAAGCTGCGCCGTGATTGTGCTGCCATCGCCGTAGATGCGCACCTGCAGGCCCACCTCCGCGAGCGCGGCCTTCGCCTGCTCAACGGACAGGCCCGTCACGTTCGGTACGGTCTTATCCATATGCGTCTTTTCCGTCTCGGAGTACGACGGCTCCACGCCGAGGTACGGCAGGATGTCCGCCATCATTTTGCCGACGACGGGCGCGGCCATCTGGCCGCCGCTGATATAGATGCCGGTGCTGTTGCTCGGCGTGTCGAGCAGCACGAGGATGACGATCTGCGGGTCATCCGCCGGCGCAAAGCCGATGAACGAGACGATGTACTCCTTCGCGCCGCCGGCCGCGTCCTGCGCGACCTTTTCCGACGTGCCGGTCTTGCCGCCGATGCGGTAGCCGGCGACGTAGGCGTTTTTGCCGGTGCCGTCGACGGGGTCGCCGACGACCTGCTCGAGGATCTGGCGCACGGTGGCGCTCGTCTGCTCGCTCACGACCTGGCGCACCACGGTCGGCGAATTGGACACGACCGCTTCCCCGTCGCTGTTGACAATGCTCTTGACGACGTACGGCTTCATGAGATAGCCGCCGTTGACGCAGGCGCTGACTGCCGTGATGAGCTGCAGCGGCGTGATCGTAAACGTCTGGCCGAAGGAGGCCGCCGCGAGCTGGGAGAGGTTCTCCGGGTCGTAGAACGTGTTCTGGCTCCACCAGATGCTGCCGCTCTCGCCGGACATGTCGATGCCGGTCTTGGCGGTGAGGTTGCTGTCCACGTTGCTGGTCAAATTCAGGAAGCCGAACGCCTCGGCGTACTTGTAGAAGGTGCGTGCGCCGATGAGCTGGCCGATCTGCACGAGCGCCACGTTGCACGAGTGCTGGATGGCCTGCGTCAGGTTCTGACTGCCGTGGCCGGTCGTTTTCCAGCACTTGAGCGGATCGGTACGGCCGAGTACGTTCGTGCTGCCGCCGCAGTAAAACGACGAATTTTCATTGACCACGCCCTCTTCGAGCGCCATGGCCAGCGTGATGATCTTGAACGTCGAGCCGGGCTCGTAGGTGTCCGACAGGGCCTTGTTGCGCCACTGCTTCGTCTGCGCGGCGGAGAGCATCTCGGCCTTCTTGTCGGGATTCGTTTCGGCGTCGATGCCCTCCTGATCCTTGTCGCTGACCTTCTGATAGTCGTTCAGGTCAAAGTTGCCGAGCGAGACCATGCCGAGAATGGCGCCGCTGTTGGGGTCCATGGCGATGGCCGCGGCGCCATTTTGCACGTCGTAGTCCTCGACCGCCTGCTGCAGGTGCTTTTCGAGGTAATACTGGATCGTGGCGTCGATGGTCAGGTTCATGTCGTCGCCCTTTGTCTCATCGTAGTAGTCCTCGTAGTTGACAAAGAGCATATCCGTGCCGCGGTTATCCGTCGCGCGGATGATGCGCCCGGCGCTGCCGGTCAGATAGCTGTCATAGCGCTGCTCCAGGCCGTAGAGGCCGTTGTTGTCCTGCCCGACGAAGCCGATGACGTGCGCGGCCAGATTGCCGTAGGGGTAATAGCGCTTCGTGTCCGGCTCGATCTTCACGCCGGTGAGGTTGTTCTCCTTCTTGAACGCGCGCACTTTTTCCGACACTTCCGGCTCGACCTTGCGCTTGACGACCTCATACCAGCGGTCGGTATTCTTCGTCATGGCCAGGATCTTATCATAATCGACGTCGAGGATCTCGGAAAGTTCGCGCGCGATCAGCTGCGGATCTTCTTTGTTCTTGACGATCTCGGCCGGGCTGATGAAGATCGTATCGGCCGAGGCGTTCATGGCCAGGATCTTGCCGTTCGTATCGTAGATCGCGCCGCGCGAGGCCGTGATCTCCGTCGTGCGCACCTGCTGGTCGATCGCCATTTTTTCGTACTCGTCATGGTGTACGATCATGACATTGAACAGCTTGATGCCAAGGACAGCAAATGCAAGGATGCCGCACACAATCAAAAGGAAGCGTGTGCGGCGGAGCATCATGATATTCGGTGTTTTGGTACTTGCACGAAAAGGCACGCGGTTGTCCCGGCGCCCGGAAGTTTCATTCGCCATGTCTGTCTCCTTGTTCCTGCGGGGATAGTACTATCATACAGGCTGGCTTATCGAAAATATTCCAAAATGGAAGAGAAGAAATCGCCGAGGCGGTCGGCAAGGCTCAGCGGTTCAGCCGCGTTCTGGTCAAGGACCACCGCCGTGTCCGTGGCGTCGCCGCTGATATAATAGAGCTGATCGCTGCGCGGCTTCTGCATGCCGAGCTCGTGGATGGCGTAATCCTCGATCTCCGTGAGGTTGAACGCGCTCTCGTAATCAATGCGCAGGCGCGTTTGCTGCTCCTGCAGCTGGGTATACTGATTCTCCAGCGCCGAGACCTCCGCCGACGCCTGCGAGAGCTGCACGCGCGCGACCAGCGACACGACGATCAGCACGGCGGCAATGGCAAAGCCGAGCACGGCCAGCGGGGCGATCGCCTGCTTGGGGGTGGGAACGGACTCCGGGACGACGGCCTCCGTCGTCCGGGGAGCGTGCGGCATCTCGACCGGCGCACTGTACCGGTATTCTTCGGCAGCCGTGCTGTGCAGGTCATACGCCGCGTTGCCGTCCATGGGCGCGGTATTGCGTTTTTTCGAAGCAGGAGATGCCATGATCGGCTCCTTTCTCAGACGCGCTCGGCAACGCGCAGCTTCGCGCTGCGGGCGCGCGGGTTACACTCCAATTCTTCCTCGCCGGGCAGGATCGGCTTGCGGGAGACGCTGCGCAGCGTCTGCACAAAGCCGCAGGTGCACACCGGTGCCTCGCGCGGGCAGGTGCAGCCATGCTCCCGCCGGGCGATGCCGGTCTTGACGATCCGGTCCTCGAGGGAATGAAAGCTGATGACGCACAGCCGCCCGCCGACGCGGAGCTTGTCCGGCGCGGTGTCCATCATCTCGCGCACCGCCGCCAGCTCGTCGTTCACGGCGATGCGGATCGCCTGAAAGCTGCGCTTGGCGGGATGCTGCTTTTCGCGCAGCGCCGCGCCCGGCATGGCCGAGCGGATCACATCGACCAGCTCCAGCGTGGTCGAGATCGGCCGCTGCGCCCGGGCGCGTACGATCGCCCCGGCAATGCGAGGCGCATAGCGCTCCTCGCCGTATTCATACAAAATGCGTTTGAGCTCATTCTCCGGCCACTCGTTGACGACGTTCCACGCGCTCAGGCCGCTGGTCGCGTCCATGCGCATATCGAGCGGCGCGTCGTGCATATACGAAAAGCCGCGCTGCGTCTCGTCGAGCTGCGGTGAGGAAACGCCGAGGTCAAAGAGCATGCCGTCCACGGCGTCGATGCCGAGGCGGTCGAGAATGGCGGCCGTGTCGCGGAAGTTGCCGTGCACGAGCTGCACGCGTTCCCCGAACGGGGCCAGCCGCGCGCCGGCGCGCGCAATCGCTGTCTCGTCGCGGTCGATGCCGATGAGCGTTCCGATCGTCAGGCGGCCGGCGATCTGCTCGGAGTGGCCGCCCATGCCGAGCGTGCCGTCCACGTAAATGCCGTCGGGGCGGATGTTCAGGTTGTCGATGCATTCGTGCAGCAGCACGGGGATATGTCCGGCGTCCATCAGAAATCCAGCTCCTCCATCACGGCGGCGATGTTCTCCGGCAGCGCCTCGAGCGGGCAGATCTCATCCCAGCGCGCGCTATCCCAGAACTCCGCATGGTTGTTGCTGCCGACCACGGTGACGCTCTTGGTCAGGCCGGCGAATTCACGCAGGTGCTGCGGCAGGAGGATACGTCCCTGTCCGTCGAGATCGCAGCGGGCCGCATACGCGAACAGCGGGCGCACCTTGCGCTGCTGCAGATTGGTCATGGCCGCCGCCTTCTCGGAGATCGCCTTCCAGTTTTCCTGACTGTAGGCCGACAGGCACTTTTCGGGCGAGACCGTCACATAGAACGTGTCGCCCAGTTCTTCACGGAGCTTGGCCGGGATGAACAGACGGCCTTTGGCGTCAAGCGTATGCTGATAGATACCGGTCATGCTGCATCCCCCCTTCTCCGAAATCGTGCACTTTCGCGCCCCATGCGTGGGCTTTTGATGCTTTTTAAACCACTTCGCCCCACATGTAATCCTCATTATAGTGGCAGGGCGGAAAAATTGCAAGGAGAAATTCCCGCCTTTTTCTTGCAATTTCCGACAATTCTGTCAATCCGACTGTGGTTTTCCCAGCCACAAGCATTTGCGTTCCCCGCCGAAAAAAGGAAAACGGCGGCACAAGATGTGCCGCCGAAGCGTGAAAAAATTCCCGCCGGAAGCGCCCAAAGCGCGCCCGGCGGGGAAAAATTTCGGCAAAACGCACCACCGCCGCCGGACATACCGGCGGCGGTGCAGATGTGCAGGAAAAGCAGGTCAGTTGGCTTCCTCCTCGGGGGCTTCCTCGCCCTCGAAGCGGATCTCCGGCTGTCTGGCCGCGGGGGCAGCGGTGGCTGCAGGGACAGCTACGGGCGCAGCCGTGCTGCCGGCAACGTTCTGGAACGCAGCGTGCGCCTGCTGCACGCTGCCGAGCGCGGCGGAGATGGCCTCCTCCGTGCGGCGCAGCGCCTCATCGCAGAACTGGCTCGAGGCACGGCGCAGCGCGTCGGCCTTGGCCTGCGTGGAGGCGAGCATTTCGTTGCTGCGGGCCTTGGCGATGCGCACGATCTCCTGATCGTTCACGAGCGCGCGGGCGCGCTCCTCTGCCTGATTGCGGATGCCCTCAGCCTCACGTTTGGCGTTATTGATAAATTCGTCGCGGGCGGAGACCAGACGCTTTGCCTCGGAAAGCTCCACCGGCATGGCGGTCTTGATCTCATCGAGGATCTCGAGGACCTGGTCGCGCTCGACGATGCACTTTTCGTTGCCGAGCGGCACGCCCCATGCCTCCGACACCATGGTATAAAGCTGGTCAATGAGTTCCATGACTTCGTTGTCCATTTTGTTTCCTCCCAAAGCGTGTTCCGGCAGTGCCGGTGAAAAAGTCGATCTGAAACGGGTTTATTCGCCGCGCGTCGCGCGTTCGTGTACATCGTCAATGATCTCGCACGGGACGAACGGCGTCAGATCCGCGCCGTAGCCCGCGAGCTCCTTGACGACCGACGAGCTGAGGAACGTATATTTCTGACTGGCCGTCAGGAACATGGTGTCCAGCTCGGGATTGATCTTCTTGTTGATGAGCGCCATCTGAAACTCGTTTTCAAAGTCCGTGTTCGCGCGCAGGCCCTTGACGATCACCGCACCCTCCGGGAAGGTCTTGGCGTATTCGGCGAGCAGGCCGTCGAACGTGTCCACCTCCACATTGGGGAAGCGGCTGACGACGCGGCGCGCGAGCGCCACGCGCTCCTCGCGGGTAAACATGGGGTGCAGCTTGCCGGCGTTGGGCATGATGCACACGACGACGCGGTCGAAAATGCCGGACGCGCGGCGGATGATGTTCAGGTGGCCGAGGGTAATAGGGTCAAAGCTGCCGGGGTAAATCGCTGTTTTCATGCGTGGATTCCCTTTCCGTAGAGCGTGAGCTTGATCTTGCCGTAATTGCGCTCCGTGAGCAGATGATACGGCGCTCGAAGCTGCGGGAGCACCTTTTCGCGGCGGCTCTCACACACGATTATACCACCCTCAGCTAATATGTCAAACTGTACAACATTTTCAAGTGCTTTGTCAAGCAATCCCGTATCATACGGCGGATCGAGGAAGATCAGGTCAAATTTTCCGCACGTGCGCAGGTAGCCGAGCGACTCGCCCTGTACCACGTCGCCCTGCAGGCGGCAGAGTGCGAGATTGGCGCGCACGAGCTGCACGGCGGCGCGGCTCTCGTCGACGAACACGGCGCTGCGCGCGCCGCGGCTGAGCGCCTCGATGCCGAGCTGACCCGTGCCGGCAAAGAGGTCGAGCACGCGCCGGCCCTCGATGTCGAACTGGATGAGGTTGAACATGGATTCCTTGACGTTATCGGTCGTGGGACGGGTGGCCATCCCCTCCGGCTCGCGCAGCCTGCGGCCGCGGGCCGTACCTGTGATCACACGCATGGCGGTTCTCCTTTCGGGTGATAGTGGTCGTAGACCGCGCGGGCAGCGCCCGCCGGAACGGCCGCGCACAGCTCCTCATACGAAGCCGCGCGGATGGCCTTGATGCTGCGGAACGCCTTGAGCAGCGCGTTGCGCCGCTTCTCGCCCACGCCGGGGATCTGATTGAGCTCGGACGAGAGGCTCTCGCGCCGCAGCCGGCGCTGATAGTCGATGGAAAAGCGGTGCGTCTCCTCCTGGATCGTGCCGATGAAGGCAAACACCGCAGGGTTGGCGGAAATGCCGATCTCATGCCCGCCGGGCGTGATGAGCGCGCGCGTGCGGTGGCGGTCGTCCTTGACCATGCCGAACACCGGAACGGTCAGGCCGAAGCCGTCGAGCACCGTCTGTGCGACCGTCGCGTGCTCCGCGCCGCCGTCGATGAGCAGCAGATCCGGCAGCGGGCAAAAGCCCGGATCACCGTCGAGATAGTGCTGAAAGCGGCGCGTGAGCGCTTCGTGCATGGCGCCGTAGTCGTTCTGCCCGTCCGTCGTGCGGATGCGGAACTTCCGGTAGTCCGACTTGCGCGGCCGGCCGTGCTGAAACACGGTCATACCGGCAACGATGCCGGTATCGCCGAGGTTCGAGATGTCAAATGCCTCGATGCGCTCGGGCGGCGCGTCGAGTTCCAGCGCACGCTGAAGCCATTCGAGCGTTTTGAGGCTGCGCTGCGCCGCGGTCGTCGCAATGAGAATCTCCTCGCGCGCGTTGTTCGCCGCCATCTCCGTCAGGCGGCACTTGTCGCCGCGCTGCGGCACGGCGAGCGCGACCTTGTGCCCCGCCGCCTCGGTGAGCAGGCGCTCGAGCGCTTCCTGCCCCTCGAGCGCGCACGGCAGCAGCACCTGCCGCGGATACGCGCCGCGGCTCTCGTAATACTGCTGCACGAGCGCGGCAAGCGCCTCGCCGTCCGGCTCCATCGGCTCGTCGAGAAACGACTTGTCCTTGCCGGTGAGGTTGCCGTCCGTAAAGTGCAGCACGGTAAAGCAGCACTTGGCCTCGCGCTGAAAGCCGACGGCGTCCGTGTCGGAGTAGGCCGTGGCGATGACGCGCTGGTGGTTCTGCAGGCCCTGGATGGCGCGCAGCCGGTCGCGCAGCGACGCCGCATATTCAAACCGCAGCGCCTCGGCCGCGGCCTGCATCTGCTCGGTCAGCTCGGCAGTCAGCTCCGCCGTGCGCCCGTCGAGGATCATCTCCGCCTCGCGGATGGCCTGCAGGTACTGCGCGCGCGTGACGTCCTTCAGGCAATAGCCTGCGCAGGTGCCCATGTGGTAATTCAGGCACGGGCGGGCACGCCCGATATCGCGCGGGAAACGGCGCGTACACGTCGGCAGGCGCAGCGTTTTGCAGACGGTATCGATGATCTCCGCCGTCATGCTCCGTCCGCCGTAGGGGCCGAAGTATT
>OODJ01002646.1_pt1 | contig 11706 bp, 10 predicted proteins | sample 1671611 | NCBI WGS metagenome assembly OODJ01 (sample SAMN06348174, study PRJEB24527) | human gut metagenome | biome: human gut; feature: ankylosing spondylitis patient; material: feces | host: Homo sapiens | place: China | collected 2015-10 | reverse complement strand
GCCTGTTCCTGGAGCTTGGGACGGTCGAAATGGAGCCCGGTGGCTTTTTCATACTGTTCCACGGTCATCCCGGAAAAATGGAGCAGGGACCAGGGAATGAACTGGGCATTGCCGTGCTGGCCGATCATATAGGCGTTGAAACTGCGGCTGTCCAGGCCGGTGAAATCAGAAAGAGCGTGGCGTAGCCGGGCGGAATCCAGAAGGGTCCCGGTGCCCATGACTTGGGAACGGGGGAGCCCGGACAGGTTGGCAATCTCACAGGTGATCAGGTCGCAGGGATTGGTGATGTTGACAAAGATCCCGTTGAAGCCGGCATCCATGATCTTGGGGATGAAACGGGCCACTTGGAGCACACTGTTCTTCAGTTCGTCATCCCGATTGAAATTCCGGCAGAGAGAAATGTCTCCCACCGCGTTGACAATGATATCGCAGTCTTTCAGACCGGCGTAATCCGTGGTGCGGTAGACCACCCGGTTGGGCATAAAAGGGACGGCATCATTCAAATCGTTGCATTCACTGGTCAGTTTCTTTTCAGCGATATCGCAGAGCAGGATTTCGTCTGTGACGCCCATCATGCCCAGGGAATACGCCACATGGGCCCCTACATGGCCGACACCGACGATGCCTACGGTCCGTCTTTCAATCATTCCAGAACCTCCTTAGTCAAGCTGAAACAAGATTTCCCTTTTTCTTCTTATTGTAACATGCTTTTGTTTACCCTGGTAGTTCAATTGAAAATGTATACTGGATACAGAAAATCCTGTATAACCTCTATTTCCTCAAGATTTCTTCCAGCGCCAGGCCGGCTTTTTTGTAGATCAGATAGGTGAGGAAGGAAACCACGGCGTATTTCAGCAGGTTGAAGGGGAGGACGGTGAGCAGCAGGAAATCCGTCAGGGAATGGACCAGGGGATTGGCGGCGCTAGCCATTTTTAGGATCACCTCCAACGGAATGTGATACAGCTTCACGTACAGGGGAATCGCCAGATACCGGTTGGCTGCGGTGGCGAAGGAACTGGCGATCAGGCTGCCCAGCACCAGTGAAGTAAGAGCGCCTTTCCGGGTCCGGTGGAGATGGTAGAACACCGTGCAGGGGAGCACGTAAGAAAGGGCACACAGGAGATTCATTCCTTCTCCTACGAAGGCAGAAGAACTGCCCGCCAGGACCAGTTTGATCAAGATTTTCAGCAGTTCCGTCAGAGCTCCGGCCAAAGGTCCGATGAAGAACCCGCCGAACAGAGCCGGCAGGTCGGAAATCTCGAATTTCATATAAGCCGGAGCGAAAGGCAGGGGGAATTCAAAGGCCATGAGCAGAGAAGAAAGGGCTCCCAGGACGGCGATGAACACCATCGTCCGGGGCGATAGAGCACGGTTCATTGGAAAAACTCCTTTCCTAATAAAACACTGTCAGTGTAGCAAAAGCAGAAAGGGATGTCAATTGGAAGGAAAAGGGAGAAAATGTTAAATTTACTACAACTGAGGCCGGTTATCTGATATAATAAATGTTCATCTAAGACATTTGTCTCCAGCATCCTGCTGGAGCCCAGGATAGAAAGGATGGCTGCTATGTCCAAACAGCTGATTGTCAATGCCGATGATTTCGGACGGCATCCTTTGATCGACCGGGCAGTGGCCCAGGGAGTGGAACGTGGCCTGATCCGGTCTGCCACCGTCATGGTCACCGGTGCCGCTTTTGCTGACGCCGTTGCTTTGGCACGCCGGACTCCGGAACTGGGGATGGGAATCCACTTCACCCTGGTCAACGCCAAACCGGTACTGCCTCCGGCCCAGATCCCCTCCCTGGTTGATCCCCGGACCGGGGAACTGTATCCGGATCACGGGGTTTTCGTCAAACGTTTCCTCCAGGGGAAGATCCGGCTCCAGGATGTCCAGCGGGAATGTACCGCCCAGCTGGACCGGTTCTTGGATACGGGACTGGTCCCTACCCACGGAGACAGCCATCAGCATATGCACGTGCTGCCGGGGATCATCGATGTGATCATCGGTCTGTGCCTGGACCATGGCATCCCGGCCCTGCGGATCCCCGCCATCCCGGTGAGCCTGGCAGCCACCCGGCCTTCCAATCTGGGAGAACAGGTGGGACGGCTGGGGCTCCACGTACTGGCGGAACGGGCCCGGAAGAAAGCCCGGAGGGCAGGACTCCTGGTTCCGGACCATTTTGGCGGGATTGTGGCCGGGGAAGCCGTGGACAAACGGGCCCTGCGGACCATCCTGCTCCAATTGGGCGAAGGCACCACGGAAATCATGATCCATCCAGGGACAGACAACAAGATCCTGATCCTTGATGAGGCAACATCTTCTGTCGATACCCGAACAGAAATGCAGATCCAGAAAGCAATGGACAACCTGATGAAGGGCCGTACCGTGTTTGTGATCGCGCACAGACTTTCTACGATCAGGGATGCGGATGAGATTATTGTGATCACTGAGGATGGGATTGCTGAGAGGGGGACACATGAAGAGCTGTTGGATATGAATGGAGTGTATGCGGCTTATTATAATATGTGATTTTGTTTATAGTATCCGATAATAAACTGCGAAACAGTTATCTTTATATTTGCAATCTACTGATATATATTATAACAGCGCAGGAAAATTAATTGTCTGGCGTGCATTTGCAGGATACTTAGATATTCTTAGACGATAAAAATATGCGTTATGAGCCCACAGGGTCACTGTCTGAGCGACAGCGAGTTTGACCCTGCGGGCTCATGCTTTTAGCAGATTTTTATCGCCTTAGAATATCTTAGTGTCCGAAACCGCACGCCAGACAATTAATTTTCCTGCGCGTCCGTCAATCTATACTATTTTCGGTATACGAATGACGGGAGGCCGTCTTCGCCGCAGGGGATCTGTACTGTTCCCTGGATCAGGGGGCGGGCATAGTTTATGAAGGCTTCAGTGACGTCAGATCCGTCTTCTGTGATCCACTCTGATGGAACTGTTTTTTCTTCGTTGCAGATGGCATTGACGTCTTCAAGACCACATTCCATGATATAGGTTCCGTCAGAGGTTTCTTTGCGGATAAATGAGATCATTTTTCCTGTTTCGCCGTTGAGGGCTGCCTGTACGCCGAATTCTCCGGCTTTGATGGCTTCCTGCTGGTCAGTGGCGGACATCATGGATGCTGAGCAACGCTGGCTGACGTTGAGTTCTACAGAACGGGCTTTTACACCGAGGCGGTTTCTGACAAGGTTTTCGAGATATTTACCACAGCCTGCCAGCATTTTGTGTCCAAAGGTATCAGTGCCTACGGAATTGTCGTATTCACAGATAAATGTGCCCTTGTCGTCATGGATTCCTTCTGATACGCAGACAATGACATTGCAGTTTTTCTCAAAGGAGTTCTCTACTGCTTTAAGAAATTCTTCCTGGTCAAAGGCTGTTTCCGGAAGGTAGATGAGAAGAGGGTTGTCTCCTGTATATTTGCGGGCAAGTGCAGATGCAGCAGTGAGCCATCCTGCGTGGCGGCCCATAATTTCTATAATAGTTACGGATTTCTTTTCATAAACATTTGCATCTATGGTAATCTCGCGGACTGTAGAAGCTACATATCTGGCTGCACTTCCAAATCCCGGAGTATGGTCTGTGTGGATCAGATCATTGTCGATTGTTTTTGGTTCTCCGAGGATACGGATATCACTGCCTGTCTGCGCAGCATAACGGGAAAGTTTGCTCACCGTATCCATGGAATCATTTCCACCGATATAGAAAAACCAGCCAATATTCATTTCTTCAAATTTTTTAAAAAGTCTTGGATAAACCGGATCTTCCAGTGATTCCGGCAATTTATAGCGGCAGGGAACAAGATAAGCACCTGGTGGGACTTTCAGACCGTCAAGTTTCTCTCCCGGAAGTGCTTCGGCAAAGTCAAGAACTGTTCCATTTAAAAATCCTTCAATTCCGTTTATCATTCCGTAAACATGCTCAATAGCTTCCGGATGACGCATTCCCTCGGATACAACTCCGTAAAGGCTGCTGTTAATTACTGCGGTAGGACCGCCGGACTGACCGACGATCAGATTCTTTCTGGACATAAGAAACCTCCTGTATCGTTTGATTTAATGTGATTGCTTTTCATTATATCATACAACTGCCTTCCATAGCAATTCAATAAAAAGGTGTGTTCCCACATCCCCCTGTGAAAGCACACCTTATATTTCCCATATTCAGTTTCTGTTTTTATTCCCCGAATTCCCTGTGGTCTTCTTCCAGTTTCTGTTCTATTTTAATCTTTTTTTTTGCCTCTTCTTTCTGCTCATCCCGTGTTTTCGGAAGGATCACATTAAGCATTACTGCAATAATAGTTGCAAGGACAACCGGTGATTTACCGAAAATTGTTGTTACCCATGTGGGAAAGCTTGCAAGTGCAGCTGTTGCCTGAGATACACCCATTCCCAGTGCAGCTGCAAGTCCTACGATAGATGAATTACGGTAATCCATCTCAGCAGAAGCAACCAGCTTCATACCTGTCATTGCGATCGATGCAAATACAGACACAGTTGCACCACCCAGTACACACTGAGGAATCGTTGTCAGGATAGCTGAGAATTTCGGAACCAGACCTGCTATACCGAGAATTGCAGCTGCAAGTCCCAGTACCCAACGGTTGATAACCTTTGTAGTTGTAACAATACCAACGTTCTGGCTGTATGTTGCTGTGGGAAGTCCGCCGAGCAATGCGCCTACAACGTTAGAAAGACCATAACCAACGATTCCACGCTGCAGTTCATCATCCTTAGGTGTTCTGTCCATAGCTCCGATCGTAGTCGCTGAATAATCACCGATTGCCTGAATAGAGTTGATAGCAAATAAAATTCCCAGTGCAACACAGGAAGACGGCTCAAACTGTACTCCAAAATGCATCAGAGATGGAAGCTGACAGACACCTGCTTCCCCTATGCTTGAGAAATCTACCATTCCAAACGGAATAGAAACCAGATATCCCACTATAATACCGATCAGAATAGATGCCAGTTTCCAGATTCCCTTTCCAAAATGATTCAGAGCTGTAACAACGATCAGCGTGAAAAATGCAATTGCCCAGTTCTGCCAGGATCCGTAATTCGGACTGCTGGTACCGCCTGCCATATAATTAATGGCAGTCGGATACAGGGAAAGACCGATGGTAAATACGACTGTTCCTGTGATTAGCGGCGGGAAAAATACCCGAATCTTCTTGACCAGCAAACCCATAACAACTGCTACGATACCACCAACAATCTCCGCACCCATGATTGCTGCTATTCCATACGATTCCGCTATCGCCTGCATACTTGGCACGTAAGCAAAGCTGACACCCATGATAATAGGCAGGCCTGAGCCAATTGCAAATTTCGCCTTTCCGCCAATCGGAAACAGCTGAAGCAAAGTTGACAATGCTGCAATGACCAGTGCCGACTGGATCAGGATAACCTGGTCTTCTCTGGAGAGTCCGCCTGGAACTGCTCCGGAAACGATGATCGCCGGTGTGACACAGCCAACGATCATAGCTACGACATGCTGCATGGCAAGGGGTAAAGCCTCACTCATGCGGGGGATTCCGTCAGTTTCAAAAATACTGCCTCTCTTCATAATTGCCTCCCAATTTCTTTTGTACGATTGTAACATTTTTTGTCCAAAAAAACAATTAGACAGTCTAATTATTTTTGGTCTAAAACTATACAATATTTACTCTTAAAATTTGGTTATTATTTTATCTTTTATATGTATTTTCCAGTATTTCATAAACCTTTCAGTTTATAATCTCAAATGTCCGATACAGATCCAGTCTTCCATATCCCCATCCCGGATTGGGGTATTCCATCTGTTCTTCTCTCACTGCCCCTTTCTGCAGATAAAACTTCACCGTATTTCCCGATGCATAAGGAATATTTCCTCTCACGATCGCCCATTCCTGCACCAATGCTGCTGCTCCTGCAACAACAGCCGAAGAAAGACTGCTCCCCGAAGCCTTTCCAAACGCCCCTCCCGGCAATGGAATGAGCAGATCTACTCCCGGTGCTGCCAGATCAGGTGTCACCTGGTTATTTGGAGTAAACCCTCTCCCAGCCTGAAAATACAGACTGTTATCCAGATACTGATAAGCTGTTGCCGTAATACCTCTGGTTGAATCCCCAGGTGCAGTAACAGTTATATAAGGTGTAGACTCCAGAAAATAAGTATCCGGCGAAATCAGCCCTTGCACCGGAAGCCACATGTGAAACCTGCTTCCCGATATTCCTTTTTTACTGACATTTACCTTCCAGATACCTGCTGCCGGATGAAAGAAGCGAAAATAAATCAGCTGTTTCCCGGTCATCCGCTCCATCTTTACGTAATTGACCAGCACTTTCGTCTCCACAAAAATGAAACTTAATTCCTGAGTACCTGCACCAAGAGAACTGCTCACATACAGCTTTTCTCCTGCCGGTGACTGTAACGATATCCCATAGTCATCCGGCGGATCTCCCCAAAATTCCATGGAAAATCCTTCTTCTTTATCCGCAATACGAAGTTCAACAGTATCCTGATTTTTCACATAGTCCAACTCTGCTGTATAATGATGCTGTGCTGCACCCTCATTTCCTGCTGCCACAGATACTGATACCTGAGAATCTTCATTAATATAATCTACATATCGACTCAGCTCACTGTCACCAACATGTGCGCTCTGATTGGTGCCAAGTCCCAGACAAACGGAAACCGGCATTCCCATCTCTTGTGCCATCTTCACTGCAAAAGAAATCCCCAGCATAATGTCGTCTTCCTGAAATACCGGTGCCTGTGGCGGATACTGGTAAAATTTTCTCAGATAGGATTTTGCTTTCTTTAATTTCACCACAATGATCGTTGCTTTCGGAGCTGCTCCTGAGAAATTTTCTGTGGGTACAAAATTGCCTGCTGCCAGCCCTGCCATAGCTGTACCATGTCCGTTCTCATCCAATGAGGGTACAATCTCCTGTGGATTCTCCGACAGCAATGCCTGATTAATTTCCTCTCCGGTAAAAACCTTTCCATAAGGAACCTGTTCATCCTCATTTCCCGGAATTGTCTGATCCCAGATATATGCAATACGGCTTACATCTCCGTTTCGAAAGATTGGATTCAGATAATCAATCCCGGAATCAATCACTGCGATCACTGTGCCCTCTCCCTGAAGTTTCAGATAGGGATGATTATGTAACCGCGTAATCCCGGATGAATTTAATGCATCCGCATCCATAAATGTATAACACTTCGGCAAAGATGCATACGTATAGGAATTAATTTCCAGCGGACCAATCTCATTCAGCGGAATATATAGAATTCCAAACAATTCATTCACAGGAAGAAATTTTCCACCCATATTCTGTCCATGTTTTACAATAAAATCCCCGTACTCTTCATCCTGTGCCGGCGGTATTGACGGCTCAGCATGAATGCCCGGGGGGTTTTCCTGCTGTATCTGCACTTCAAAATCGTCAGGTCCGAACATTACTGTCCTCCCTGGATTTTTTATACATGATATGCACAATATATGCTCTTTATGACAATTCTAACCTTTACTGTTCAGACTGATATTCGCTTCCTGCTTTTGTTTCTTCACAACAGTCAGTAATAATATAATTCCAGCCACAGTTGTAAAAATACTGATAAACTGCGAAGTCGACAATACTCCTACGCTTCCTCTTTCAATATCTCCTCTGAAAAATTCGATCACAAATCTTCCTATACTGTAGAAAATAAGATAGCAGGCAGCCACCTGTCCATCTGCTTTCTTATGCTTTGCCACATAAAGCAGCAGCAGAAAATGGGCAAAATCCAAAAAACCGGAATAAATCTGTGTCGGGATCAGAGCAACATTGTTGGGTGCAAAATCTGAATTTGTAAACGTAACCGCCAGAGGCCCTGAAGTTTCTTTCCCATAACAGCAGCCTGCCAGAAAGCATCCAATCCTGCCAAATCCCTGTGCCAGTGCAATGGATGGCATCATCAGATCAAAATACTCCAGAAATTTCAACTTCTTTATCCTGCAGTACAGCCAGCCCACCAGAATTCCTCCGATGATTCCTCCATATACCACAAATCCATCTGATCCTATGATCTGCCTTGGATTCTGCAGAAATTCCCTCCAGTTGGTGATCCAGAACAAAATCTTCGCAGATGTAAATCCACCAATGGCGCACCACACTACCAGATAAAAAATATGTTCACATGCAAGTTTCAGTTTACGCGCTCTCTGCTCAGCCACAAACCAGGCAGCCAATACTCCCATGGCAATCATAAATCCATAACCATATACCGTCAACGGTCCTATATGCAACAATTCATTATGCATGTCTCAAATCCTCTCAAATCTTAAAATACTTCCTGTCACTCTCTCATTTTATTTATTATTCACAGTCGGATTTCCCAAATAAACCTTCAAAAACCTCCAGCAATTTTTCATTTGCATAATCATTGGCTTCATTCTCATGTACCGCTTCCGCATCTGCTTCTCCGCAGATATCCACACCGGCAATCTTTCCACTGCTTTCTTTTGCACATTCCAATACAGTCTGTACACCGGACACCAAAGTTGTCAGCCTCATATCCCCCTGGCTCCATGTCGTCTGTGCATCCTCTGTACAAAGCACATCTTTATCAACAGATATATATAATGGAAGGAATTTTTCAGCATCTTCCTGTAAACCTTCCGATTTTCTCCAATTACATACTTCACTGACTGTTTCCCTGAGAAACCAGTTTCTCTCTTCATCATTCATCACCTGAAGTTTCTCTCTGGAGAGAAATATCACTCTGTCCTTCAGATTCTCATCTACCTGCTCATAGGCTGCTTCATCCGGTCCCACAAGGATCACATATTTCAGATTCTCCAGTTCCTCCAACGCTGCCGCGATCCATCCTCCACACGACAAAATCCCACCAAAAGCCGGAGGCTGCATATCTGTATGATTATCGTATACCAGCAGACAGAACGGTTGATCCATTCTTGTCAGCCAAAGTCTTGTCATATAGTGATAATTGCCGGAATCAATAAAATGGATTCCGGCAGTTGGATAATTTTCTGTTCGTTTATTAATCTCTGCGATTGCTTCCTCATCACAATAGCAGTTTGTCCCACAGACATCCTGAAGCTCAATCCAGGATACCTGTCTGTTTTTCCAGAATTCTTCTTCTCTGTAAATTCCGGAGAAATTCATCAGTACAATGGGATTCTGTTCCTGCATATTTCACTCAGTCCTTCCATTCTTCCAGCGGTTCATCATGATTTTTCAGCATTTCCCGGATTTCTCTGCCGGGACTTTCCACGCCTTCATCCGGAGTCTGCATCTCTGCATCCAGAATGGCGTCTGCATCTGCTGCATCTGCAGTCTTCCCGGTTTCTATTTCCATCTCCGCTTCCTGAACCTGAGAATCTGTATCTTGCTTCCATTCTGTTTCATCTTCATTTAAAGATTTATCCTGCACTTTTTCGTCCAGACCTGCATCTGCCGGGTCATCCCATGGTTTCTCTTTGCCATTCTCTTCCTGTTCTTTTTCAGCACAGAGTTTTTCGGATTTTTTCATTCCAAGACGAATCATGATCAAAAATACAATGTCTGCAACTCCATCAGCAGTCAGAATAATTCCGGAAAACAGAATCATCCGGGTTACACTCAAAAAAGAATAGAGTAACATGGAAACACCCAGCGCAATAAATACCAGACAGCCAATAAGAATAATCTTCCAGCGTCCTCTCTGGGCTTTTTTCAGTCTGTAACTTCCCTTTATCTTCCAGATACTGTCAACCAGTACCAAGGCTCCCAGTAAATATGGCAGAATTTTGATCACGATCTGCGGTGTAAAGAAAAGAAAAATCCCAAGCACCATGACGATCACACCTGTAAACAGATCAAGAATCGTTGCCTTTTCCTTCTCAGCTGTATAAATAACAATATGATAAATACCGGAAGCGATCATTACCAGTCCGAATACAATCTTGCAGATAATGTTTACGGTCTGGTCCGGAACCAGGAGCAGACACAGACCAAATGCCAGATAAAAAACCGATGATAAAATCTCGCTTTTTAAAAAATCAGAAACTTTTTTCCCCATAACCTTTTCCTCCTGACTGTATAATAGCAAGTCCCCACCCACTCTTATTGCTTTTCGCAATCTCCGCAGGGGACTTACTTGATTCGGTTAAAAATACTATTCCATTTCTTCTAAAATAGTATAACTTCTTTCTTTCTCTTCGTCCACAGGCAACTGCATGACTTTGTGTAAAATTTGTGAATTTTTCCTTGAAGTTTTTTTAGTGCGTATTATAATTATAGCGATACTCATAAATAATACATTTGAAAGTATTGCTATAAATAAAACTATGTCATAAAATGGATTTCTCCATAAGAGCCCTTAAATTTCAAGGCTCTGGGAAGGATTTATTTTGAAAAAACAACCAAAGAATAAAGTTTTATTTCTTATCCCTGTCGGTGTTATACTCGCCGGTGCAGTGATTTTTTTATGCACCCGCGGAAATGAGAATGATTCTGTCTGTAAAGAAAATGTAGCCCGCCTTCAGGCTCTGGAAAATTCAGACATTTCACAGACAGAAGAACAGCTTCAGGCTCTGAAGCAGACAACCGGCATTTCTTCCGGTTCTGATGCTTCAGACGGTTCCGGATCTACTCTGTTAAGTGATGTAGAAATCCGACAGGTTTTTGCCGGAAACGTCATCATCGGTGACTCTATCACAGAATCCATCGTAGAATACGGATATCTGGATACGGATGTGGTAGTCAGCAAACGAGGATTAAATGTAGGTGCAGCCGATGATCAGATCAGTACGGCAATTGCTCTGAATCCATCTCATGTATTCATGGCATTTGGTTCCAACGACCTGGAAATATATGGTTCGGCTTCATCAGAATTTATTGATGCATACAGGACGCAGATAAAGAAAATCCAGACAGCCTTACCGGATGTCCCAATTTATATCAACTGCATTCTGCCGATTACTGATGAAGCGATCGCACAGACTCCTGATCTTGGATATTACCCTGATTATAATGAAGGACTTATCAAACTCTGTCAGGAAATGGGATGTACCTTTATTGACAACTCAACGATTGTAACAGACAGTTCAGAGAATCTGTATGAACCGGACGGTGAACATGTGATTCAGGACTACTATCCCAAATGGCTGACAAATATGGCACAGATTGCGGGGTTAAAGGCATGAAAAATTATTTACATATTTTTATCAAAGGTGCATTTGTTCTTTTCCTTATCGCATATCTGACTGTCCTGTATACCTCCGACAGCGCAAAGAATGTACCCATGGAACAGATTGCACAGACTATGGAACAGGATTCTGATATCACTTCTTTGAATAAAGAAGCACGTTCCGATCTGAAACATTATTATCAGACAGATGACCGCAATATTGACGGTTATTTCTTCTACAAAGCTGCTTCACCTATGGCAGTAGAAGAAATCTGTATTATGAAAGCCACTGACAATACCCAGGCAAATACTTTGCTTGAAAATGCAAACGCCCATCTCTCCGGTCAGAAGCAGGTATTTGAGGGCTATGGCACAGATCAGATGGCTCTTCTGAACAATGCAGTTGTTGGAAAAAAAGGAAACTATGTATATTATATGTGCGGCGCAGACGCACAGAACTGGCGCACTGCCTTTCTTTCCATGATATAAGCATTTTACTTTAATCCTCGTAACTGT
>OODJ01002643.1_pt1 | contig 11723 bp, 8 predicted proteins | sample 1671611 | NCBI WGS metagenome assembly OODJ01 (sample SAMN06348174, study PRJEB24527) | human gut metagenome | biome: human gut; feature: ankylosing spondylitis patient; material: feces | host: Homo sapiens | place: China | collected 2015-10 | reverse complement strand
TTTATCAACTGCCCCACCACCACCCTTTCCATGATCGATTCCTCCATCGGCGGCAAGACCGCTGTGGATCTGGGGGATACCAAGAACATCGTGGGCGCGTTCTGGCAGCCCAAGCTGGTCATCGTGGACCCGGCCACCCTTTCCACCCTGCCCCGCCGCCACTACATCAACGGCCTGGCGGAGGCGGTCAAGGCAGGCCTGCTGGCGGACCCCGAGCTGTTTGCCATCTTTGAAAAAGGCGATATCGATACCCAGATCAGCGAGATCATCTACCGCAGCCTGCGGTTCAAGAAGAACGTCGTGGAGCAGGATGAGACCGAGCGCGGGATGCGCAAGGCCCTGAACTTCGGCCACACCATCGGCCACGGCATCGAGGCTGTCAAGGGCATCAAGGGCCGCCGCACCGTGGGCCTGTTCCACGGCGAATGCGTGGCGCTGGGGATGCTGCCCATGATCGAATCCAAGGCGCTGCAGAAGCGGGTGCGGGCGGTCTACCGCCGCATTGGCCTGCCCACCCGCACCACCTATAACAAGGAAAAGGTGCTGGCCGAGATGCTGCACGATAAAAAGGCCCAGGGCGGCCAGATCACGGTCATCAAGGTGCCGGGTCTGGGCTGCTGGCGGGCCGAGACCATCCCCGTGGAGGGCCTGCGCCCCCTGCTGGGTGTGGAGGAGTAAGCCATGAAAAACACCTTTGGCAGCGACCTTTCGCTGACCATTTTTGGCGAGAGCCACGGCAGGGCCATCGGCGCGGTGCTGGACGGCATGGCGGCGGGCGTGCCCGTGGAGGAAGCCTTTCTTGCTGCCTGCATGGACAAGCGCCGTGCCCGGGGCGACGGCCTTTCCACCCCCCGTGTGGAGGGGGATGCGGTGCAGTTCTTGTCCGGCGTGGTCAACGGCCGCACCACCGGCACCGCCATTGCCCTGATGATCGAAAACCAGAACACCCGCAGCGGCGACTATGCCAAAACGGCTGACCTGCTGCGGCCCGGCCATGCGGATTACACTGCCTACGCCAAGTACCACGGCTATCAGGATGCCCGGGGCGGCGGCCACTTTTCGGGCCGCGTCACCGCCGCACTGGTGGCGGGCGGCGCTTTGGTGCTGGGCGCTCTGAACCGGGCCGGGATCGAGATCGTGACGCACATTGGGCGGTGTGCCGGGATCGGCGATATCCCCTTTGCGCTGGACGATCCCGCCGCGCTGGCGGCGCAGGCCGAGGCACTGCTGAATCAGTCCGAGGGCTTTGCCCTGCTGGACGGCAGTGTGGAAGAACCCATGAAGGCCGCCATCCGTGCCGCCGGTGCCGAGGGCGACAGTGTGGGCGGCGTGCTGGAGACCGCCATTCTGGGCCTGCCCGCAGGCGTGGGCGAGCCCTATTTCGACAGTGTGGAGAGCAAGCTCGCTCACCTGGCCTTCTCCATCCCGGCGGTCAAGGGCATCGAGTTCGGCTCCGGCTTCGGCTTTGCGGACCAGAAGGGCTCGGAGGCCAACGATGCCTTCCGGATGCAGGGAGAGCGCATCGTCACCGCCACCAACCACAATGCGGGCCTGAACGGCGGCATTTCCAACGGGATGCCCGTGGTGTTCCGCACGGCGGTCAAGCCTACCCCCAGCATCTACAAAACGCAGGACACGGTGGATTATATCGCAAAGAAGGACGCGGAGCTGTCCATTCAGGGCCGCCACGACCCCTGCATCGTGCCCCGGGCCGCCATTGTGCAGACCTGCGCCGCCGCGCTGGCCGTGGGCGACCTGCTCACCGCAAAATACGGCATGGCCTGGATGGAGGACCCCACCGGCTACCGCAAGGAGGTGCTGTAAATGGAATACGGACTCATCGGCGGGCGGCTGGGACACTCCTACTCCAAGGTCATCCACGAGATGCTCTGCGGCTACCGGTACGACCTGTGCCCCCTGCCCACGGAAGAGGAAGTCCGGGCTTTTATGACCCGGCGGCAGTTCAGGGCCATCAATGTCACCATCCCCTATAAGCTGGTGGTCATGGAGTACTGCTCCTACATCGACCCCCACGCCAAGGCCATCAACGCCGTGAACACCATCGTCAACAGGAACGGCCTGCTCTACGGCTACAACACCGATTACCCCGGCTTCTCCTACCTGTGCGATGCACACGGGGTGGAGTTCAAGGACAGGACCGTGCTCATTCTGGGCACCGGCGGCACCCACAACACCACCTGGGCCGTGGCCCATGACCGGGGCGCGAAACAGATCTATACCGTCAGCCGCCATCCCGACCCCGAAAAGGGAGAGCTGACTTATGCTCAGGCCCTGACCACCGGGGCGCAGATCATCATCAACACCACGCCGGTGGGCATGTACCCCAATGTGGGCGTGAGCGCCCTGGATATCACCTCCATGCCCGGGCTGGAAGCCGTGATCGATGTCATCTATAATCCCGATAAGACCGAGCTCATCCTCCGGGCCCAGGAGCTGGGGGTGCCCGTTGCCGTCGGCGGTCTGGAAATGCTGGTGGCGCAGGCAGTGTACGCGGCAGAATTTTTCCTCGACCGCAAGTTTGAGGATGCCGGTGCCGAGATCGCCCGTGTGACCAGCGAGCTGCGGCGGGAACAGCTGAACATTGCCCTCATCGGGATGCCCTCCTCGGGCAAATCCACCCTGGGCCGCGCTCTGGCGGAACGGCTGGGCAAGCGGTTCGTGGATCTGGACGAGGAGATCGTCAAGGCCGACGGCCGGAGCATCCCGGACATCTTTGCCGCTGAGGGGGAGGCAGGCTTCCGGAAGCTGGAGGCCGCGCAGACCGCCCGCTTTGCCAGGGAGAACCGGCAGGTCATCTCCTGCGGCGGCGGCGTGGTCAAGGACCCGGCAAACCTCCGGGCGCTCCACGCCAACGGCATCGTGCTCTTTATCGACCGGCCGCTGGAGGATCTGCTGGTGGGCGGCGGCAGGCCCCTTTCCACCAGCCCTGAGGCCCTGAAAACCATGGAAGCCCAGCGCCGTCCGCTCTATCTGGCGGCAGCGGATGCTGTGATCCCCAACAAGACCACCCCTGCGGATGCCGTGACGGCGGCAATGGAGGCGCTGGATGAAATTTTTAGTCATTAACGGTCCCAACCTCAACCTGACCCAGTTCACGGAGCCGGGCATGGAGGGGCAGATCGATTTCAATACACTGCTGGATTATATCGAGGCGGGCTGTGCCCAGATGGATGTTCAGGTGGACTTTTTCCAGTCCAACCACGAGGGTGACCTCATCGATGAGATCCAGTCGGCGGCAGGCCGGGCCGATGGCATCATCCTCAACCCGGGCGGCTACGCCTATTACAGCGTGGCCATTCTGGAAGCGCTGCAGGTGTGCGGCGTGCCCGCCGTGGAAGTGATGCTGGCCGACCCCAGCGGTAAGGAGCCCTTCCGCAGCGTGGACGTGGTCTCCTTTGGCTGTCAGGGCCGCTTTGCAGGCGAGGGGGTCAGCGGATATCTCCATGCCTGCGCCTACCTTGTGCAGCTGCTCCGGCTGGATGGCGGCGCGCAGACGCACCTGGTGCAGTAACAACCCTCTCAGTCTCGCATTCGCTCGCCAGCTCCCCCGAAGGGGGAGCCCTTGGCAAGTAGGGCAGGCTGTGCAGCAAAACGGAAAGCATAGAGACAGAACAGAAGGGAAAAGAAACAAGATGATCATTTCGACCAAAAAAGGCACCCCCAAGGAAGAGCTGGAAAAGATCGTAGACAAATTCGAGAAGCAGGGCCTGGATGTGACCCTGATCACCGGAAAGGATTACAATGTGTTCGGTCTGGTGGGCGATACCACCAAGATCGATGAGCGCGACGTGCTGGCCAACCCCTGGATCGACAACGTCACCCGCGTGTCCGCTCCCTATAAGCGGGCCAACCGCCTGTTCCACCCCGCCGATTCCATCATCGACTGCGGCGGCGTGAAGATCGGCAGGGGCGAGAAGATCGCCGTGATGGCAGGCCCCTGCAGCATCGAGGGCGAGGAGCAGGCACTGCGCATTGCCAACGGCGTAAAGGCGGGCGGTGCAAGCCTGTTCCGCGGCGGCGCTTATAAGCCCCGCACCTCTCCCTACTCCTTCCAGGGTCTGGAGACCGAGGGCATCCTCGATATGGTCAAGGTACGGGAGGCCACCGGAATGCCCATCGTGTCCGAGCTGATGAGCGAGGACCGGATCCCCGAGTTTGAGGAATATGTGGACGTGGTACAGATCGGTGCCCGCAACATGCAGAATTTCCAGCTGCTCAAGGCCGTGGGCAAGATGCACAAGCCTGTTCTGCTCAAGCGCGGCCTGTGCAACACCATCGAGGAGTGGATCATGTCCGCAGAGTATATCATGGCCGGCGGAAACGAGCAGGTTATTCTCTGCGAGCGGGGCATCCGCACCTTTGAGAAGTACACCCGCAACACCCTCGACCTCTCTGCTGTGCCCATCATCCACGAAAAGACCCATCTGCCCATCATCGTGGACCCCAGCCACGCCACCGGCAAGGCCAATCTGGTCGAGCCGATGATGATCGCCGCTGTGGCCGCCGGTGCCGACGGTCTGGAGGTGGAAGTCCACTATGATCCCCGCCACGCATGGAGCGATGGCGCACAGTGCCTGACCCCGGATGCCTTTGCACAGGCCATGGCAAAGTGCCGTCAGGTCGCATGGGCCATTGGCCGGGATATGTAACACGATGAACGGCCTCACCCTCTCAGTCAAAGCCTGACGGCTTTGCCAGCTCTCCCAAAGGGAGAGCCTCTGGCGAAACCACAGACCTTGCGGTGGACTGCCAAGGCCTCGCCCTTTGGGAGAGGTGGCAGCGCAAAGCGCTGACGGAGAGGGCGAGCCAGGTAAAGTAACACGATGAACATTACGATAAAATCAAGCCGGACGGTGGGCGGCAACATCGCCGCGCCGCCCAGCAAAAGCATGGCTCACCGGGCGGTGCTCTGCGCGGCGCTGGCAAAGGGAACCTCCCATCTCCATCATCTTGCTTTCAGCAAGGATATCTCCGCCACGCTGGGCGCGGCGGGCCGACTGTGCGCCCGTGTCACCACCGGTGAAAACGACGCAGTGGTGGAGGGGCTGGGCCGCTTTCTGCCGGTTGATGCCCCCGTGGACTGCTGTGAGAGCGGCAGTACCCTGCGCTTCCTCATCCCGCTGGCCAGCCTGACCGGGCAGGAAGTGACTTTTACAGGCCGTGGGCGGCTGATGGAGCGGCCCCAGTCGGTCTACAAAACGCTGTATCAGCAGCAGGGCCTGCGCTTTGAGCAGGGCGCGGACCGCCTGACTGTGGAAGGTGCCCTGACCCCGGGCGAATACGAGCTGGCGGGCAACGTGTCCAGCCAGTTCATCAGCGGGCTGCTGTTTGCCCTGCCCCTTCTGGGCGGCACCAGCACCCTGCACCTCATCCCGCCCGTGGAGAGCCGGAGCTACATCGATATGACCCGCGCGGTGCAGCACGCCTTTGGCGTGGAGAGCCGCTGGCTGGATGAAAACACGCTGGAAATTCCCGGCGGGCAGCACTATCTTCCCGGTGATTACACCGTGGAGGGCGATTACAGCCAGGCGGCTTTTCCTGCCGTGCTGGGCGCTGTGACCGGCGGGGTGGCCATCACCGGCCTGTCTGAGGAGACCTTGCAGGGCGATGCCGCCATTCTGGAGATCCTCCGGCGGTGCGGTGCAAGATTCACCCGCACCGGGCAGGGCGTGGTGTTTGAAAAGGCCCCGCTCCACGGAACGGACATCGACCTTGCCGACTGCCCCGACCTGGGCCCTGTACTGATGGTGCTGGGCCTGCTGTGTGAGGGAACCACAGTCATCCGCAACGCCGAGCGTCTCCGCATCAAGGAGAGTGACCGCATCGAGGCCATGGAGACCGAGCTGCGGGCCTGCGGCGGGCAGCTGGAGAGCGAGGGCGGCACCATTACCATCCATGGCTGTGCCGACGCGCTCCATGCCCCGGAGCAGCCGCTTTCCGGCCACAACGACCACCGCGTGGTGATGAGCCTTGCGGTGCTGGCGCTGGCCGCCGGGCTGGCCCTGCCCATCAGCGGGGCCGAGGCCATTGCCAAGAGCTGGCCGGATTTTCTGGAAGCCATCAAGCCTTTGGGCGCGGAGGTGGAACATGTTGGATAAATCAAAGCGTTATCTCATTGTGGGCCTGGGCCTGCTGGGCGGCAAGTACGCCTTGGAGCTGAGCAGGGCCGGGTTCCATGTGGACGGCATCAACCGCAGCGAGGGCCATCTGCAGTATGCCCTCGCCCACGGCTATATCGCCAGCGGCAAGACCCGCGATTTTGAGGATCTGGTATGTCAGGCCGATCATATCATCTTTGGCTTGTACCCCACGGCCCTGCTCGAGTGGTTCCGGACTTACGGCCACCTGCTGAAGGAGGGCTGCATCTTTACCGATGTGTCGGGCGTAAAGACTGGTCTGGTGGAGCCCATTCAGGCCATGTGCAGGCCGGGCGTGGAGTTCATTGCCAGCCACCCCATGGCGGGCCGTGAGACCTCCAGCGTGGAGCACGCCGCCGAGGTGAATTTTGCCCCGGCCAACTTCATTGTGACCCCCACGGAAAAGAACACCCCGGAGGCCATTCAGTGGGCCAGGGAGCTGGCCGAGGTGCTGGGCTTCAAGCACATCTGCACCCTGACCGTGCAGGAGCATGACAGGATGATCGGCTATGTCAGCCAGCTCTGCCATGCCATCGCCGTCAGCCTGATGTGCGCCAACGACAATAGCTCTCTGTGCGAGTACACCGGAGATTCTTTCCGGGACCTGACCCGCATTGCACGCATCAACGATAAGATGTGGGCGGAGCTGTTCCTCTGGAACAAGGAAAACCTCATCTCCGAGATCGACCAGTTCAGCGGGGCGCTGAACGAGATGCGCAACGCCCTTGTGGCCGATGACCGGGAAAAGCTGGAGGAGATGTTCCGCCTGTCCACCCAGCGCCGCGCGGCGTTTGATAAGAAAGCGCCGTGATCTTTTCAGCACACAGCACTGCTGTTTTTCCCAGCTCCCCCAGTGTGGGAGCTGGTGAGGAAAGCGGGACTGAGCGGTTTAGCACAACACGAAAAAATGAGGTGTACCGAATGCCCAAACAGGAAGGCCAGAAATCCAAGCTGCTGGCGCTATTGCGCATTTTTGAGCAGCAGACCGATGAAAACCACCTGCTGAACGTGCCGCAGCTGGTGGAGCTGCTGGAGGCGCAGGGCATCCGCTGTGAGCGCAAGAGCGTGTACAGCGATATTGAGGCACTGGGTGCGCTGGGCTATGACATCAAGCTGCGCCGGGGCCGGGGCGGCGGGTATTTCCTTGCCAGCCGCACCTTTGATCTGGCGGAGCTCAAGCTGCTGGTGGATGCCGTGCAGGCAAGCCGGGTGGTATCCGGCACCACGAGCAGGCGGCTGATCCACAAGCTGGAAAAGCTCTGCTCCAACTACGAGGGCAGCCAGCTGCAGCGTCAGGTCTATGTGGAGGGCCGCCCCAAGACCGACAGCAAGAGCCTGCTGTACAGCATCGATGCCCTGCACGAGGCCATCAACAACGGTAAAATGGTGGAGTTCCTCTACAGAAAAGCCGACAGCCGCGAGAAAGAGAAAAGGACCGTCAGCCCGTGGCAGCTGGCCTGGGAGAACGGGTGCTACTACCTCATTGCCTTTGCCGATGAAAAGGGCATCCGCCATTACCGGGTGGACAAGATGAGCGGGGTCCGGGTGCTGGATGCGCCCCGGCGCGGTCAGGAGCAGTTTGCGGATCTTGACCTGCCTGCCTATCTGCGCAAGCACTTTGGAATGTACGGCGGGCCGGAGCATCGCGTTACCCTGCGGTGCACCGCTGATCTGGAAGGTGCCATGCGGGAGCGCTTTGGCGCAACGCCCATGTTTTTACCCGAGGAGAATGGCTGCTTCCATTTTGATGTCCCCATCTGCGTCAGTGACCAGTTCTATGGCTGGGTCTGCGGCTTTGGCGGCAAGATAGAAGTGGTTGCCCCGCCCGAAGTGCGGCAGGGGCTGTTTGACCTGAGCAGCAGAATTGCAAAGGCAAATCAGTAAAAAATCATACACACAAAAAGGTGCTGCCCCGCAGGTTGATCTGACGGGGCAGCACCTTTTATTGTGTATAGCTTGCTTTTAATTATTCCAGTACGTCCTGATATCCTTCAAGCTCTTTCTGAAGGCGTACCAGTCCACTGCTGATACCGTCATGTCGGCGGAAAATATCCTCATATTGCTGAGCAGTTTCTTTGTCCAGCGAATCTTCAAATTTAAGATAATGCCCAGTAACAGTTTGCCAGAAGTCATATTTGATTAAATCCGGTTGCGATTCAAACTGAACATCAAGAACCGCATCCCTCCGGGCAACGATTCTGCCAGGGCCATACTTGAGATTTGCCACAGCAGTACCGGGCACAAAGACTGCGTCATAGTGCTGTACTGCCTGATCCAGCAGAGTATACTCTTCTTCCGCTTTCTGATATTCTTCTTGCAGTGCCAGTGCCTTGTTCAAACGCTCCTGATATAGTTTTTTCTCTTTGAATGTGATATTTTTGAATGTGAGTCCTTTGTACAAGTTATACACAGATGTGCAATAGATGATATCATATGCAAGTATGTGTTTTGCTTCATCATTAGCAAGATCATCACGAATATACTGGAAATGACCATCAAAACGGCTCTTATCCGTGGACATCAATTCTTTGCAGTTCTTAATCTCTGCAACAAGTTCATCGCACATCCGGTAATATTCTTTCAGTTTAATTTGGTCGCCAGTGCCCCAATCGCCATAGTACTCCACGCAATCCGCAAAAAGCTTTGCCTCATTTGCTTTGTACATATAGTATTTATCCGGTTCATAGAGAAACAGATATCCGGCAACGGAACGAGCCGTCTGTTTATAGCTGTAATAGTTCGGAAAATATTTCAGCCGTAGTTTTTCACTGTCCTCAAGAAATGCTGCGATTTTTTCTTCTCGCTTTTCCAAATCACCGCAGTCATCCTTGAACAAATCCTGAAACAGCCGCTTGACAGAATTAGCTGCTTCTTCGTTCTGCTGGGAAATTTTTACCAATCCGCCAAAAGGCTGCATCTTCCCATCAATGATTGTTTCTATAACACGTTCCTCTTTTTTGTGACCCTTGATATGATCTAAGGCTACTGCAAAATTATGTCCAGACTGTTTGAAGGCAGCATCCATTTGCTTCCGGAATTGTTTTGCTGCCCACCATTTGAATGTTTCATTGTGCTCCGGGTCGTTCAGCTCTTCAAAACGGTCAATATAGTTTGCGAAAATCTGGTGCAGGTTTTTGGTATTCATCAGAAACTCCTTTCTCCGTTTTATTCTTCCGGTTCCTTCAATTCCAGATCACTGGGCAGGAGAAGGTCCAGCTCGGCGGCAGGCTCGGCGACAAGGCGGCGGCTCTGGTGGAAGATGGCCTTTTCCAGTGTGTTGCGGGCAAGGCGGCCATTGCCGGCGGTGCGGGCATCGGCAGCCTGCCAGCGGGCATAATAGCCCAGCAGGGGCTCGGTGCAGCTTTCGGCCAGACGATACCCCTTGTTCTTTGCCTGAACGTGGGTGATCTGCAGCAACTCCTCAGCGGTGTAGTCCGGGAACTCGATCTTGTTGGGAAAACGGCTGGCAAGGCCGCTGTTGGCGGTGAGGAAGGTCTCCATCTCCTTGGTGTAACCTGCCAGAATGACCACCAGCTCATCCCGGTGATCCTCCATCCCCTTCACCAGCGTGTCGATGGCTTCCAGCCCGAAGCTGTCCTGCTCGCCGCGGTAAAGGCTGTATGCCTCGTCAATGAAGAGCACACCGCCCAGAGCGCTCTCGATGACGCTGTTGGTCAGGGGAGCAGTGTGGCCGGTGTAGCGGCCTACCAGGTCGGCACGGGTCACCTCCACCAGCTGCCCGCCCTTGAGGGCACCGATGGCTTTCAGGTATTTCGCCACCAGCCGGGCAATGGTGGTCTTGCCGGTGCCGGGGTTTCCGGTGAAGATCATGTGCATGGACAGGCTGGCTGTTTTCAGCCCGGCAGCGGCCCGGCGCTGCTGTACCTGCAGGTTGTCGGCCAGACCGAACACATACTCTTTCACGGGAGCAAGGCCCACCAGTTCGTTGATCTCGGCCCGGATGGCATCCAGTGCGCCGGTGTAGGCGGCAGGCAGCAGGTCGAACAGGGGCTGGTCTGCGCCGTCGTTCAGACGGAACAGCAGCCCTTCCGGCCCGGCGGTCAGGGTCACGGTGCCGGTAAGGGTTTCATCGGTCTGCAGGCAGTATTCGCTCAGGGCACGGAAGATGCGGTCAGTGCACGCGGAAAGGCCTGCCGCACCCTTCTGTGTGGTGCACTGGGCCGCGACATAGTCCCGCACGTCGGCCCCGGCGGAAAGGGTCAGCCCCAGCCGGGCGCGGATCTTCTGGGCCAGCGCGTTGAGCTGCTGCGCGGCAAGGGCGGCCAGGTCCTCCCGGGTGTAGGAGGCCGTTTCGCAGACATCCCCCAGCGCCGACACCAGCGCCGCGCCGAATTTGTCGGCCAGTGCCTCCCGGCCCTTGTGGGAGTAGAAGATGAGGTATTTGCCGCAGGGGTCGATGCGGCTGACGGCTCCCGGGGCAAGCGCCGTGCCTGCATCCACAAGGATGCCCTCCTTGTTTACGAGATACCGGCTGGACAGGGGGGCGCTGCCCTTGACGGCCAGATCGGACAGGGTCTTCAGAAAGCCGGGATAGCAGCTCTCATAGTGCTCAAAGGCAAGGATCTCCCCGGGTGCGTGCAGGGCGGCGTAGAGGTCCTGCAGGAAGAGCTTTTCGGCTCCGGAATTGGGGTAAAGGGCCAGATCCAGCGTGGCGATCCTGTCGCTCTGCAAAAGACCCCGGGCCGCCATGCAGCGGGCAGTTTCTTCCAGTGCGAAATGCCTGCCTGTGCCTGCCCCGCCTGTGAGCAGAATGACGTTGCGGGCGGCGGGGGCTTCGGTGCCCAGCACAAAGGGGCGGCGCATGGCCCGCACCACGCTGTCCACAAAAGCATCCTGCCCCAGCACCGTCTGCCTGACCTCGGCGGCAAGGCCTTCAAAGCTGCCCAGGTGCTCCGGCTTCACGTCGGTGGTGCCCCTGGCCAGCAGGCCTTCGTCCTCCATGTCCCGCAGCATCTGGCGGCTGCTTTCCAGCGCGGCGGCGGTGGCATCGCTCTGGGTTTTGAGCTGGGCGTTCTGCTGCTTCAACAGCTCGTCCAGCCGTTTCTGCTGTTCCAGAAGCGCCGCGTTCAGGTCAGGCAGGGCGGCGCTGCCGCCTGTTTTGGGTGCAGAAGCGCCGGGGGCGGCCTTGAATCTGCCCCCCGGGCCGAACACGCCGTTCATCAGACTTTCCCAATCATCGGTGTATGCCATAAAACTTCCCTCCGTGCAGTGTTTTTCTTTCAGTATAGTGGAGTCTGGTACGTTTTGCAAGGAAAGGGTTGAAATAAAGGACAAAGTTCGTTACACTATTGTCAAACGAAAGGATGAATTGCCATGGAGCCAAGAACACCTGCTGAATGGAAGACGCTGTTTGAGAGCGAAGCCTTTGCCCGCCAGACGGAATACTACGGCCCGCTGGGGGTGGAGTATACCCCCGCCGGGACACACCTGCGCCTGTGGGCTCCCACGGCAAAACAGGCAGCAGTGAACCTGTACCGCCGGGGCACCGGCGGGGCCTGTGTGGGCACCCTGCCCCTGCAGCAGCAGGACAAGGGTGTGTGGAGC
>OODJ01002624.1_pt1 | contig 11768 bp, 9 predicted proteins | sample 1671611 | NCBI WGS metagenome assembly OODJ01 (sample SAMN06348174, study PRJEB24527) | human gut metagenome | biome: human gut; feature: ankylosing spondylitis patient; material: feces | host: Homo sapiens | place: China | collected 2015-10 | reverse complement strand
ATCAACCATCACCATATGATGAAGAGATATAGTATACAATACTATAGCATGAAAGCCTATCTATTACGTACTTCACTATCACGATCCCGCAGAACTGCTTGGAAGATAACCTGACTACCCACAACTTCACGCATTCGATCTAAAGAAAACCCCCGAACCCGAAGATCCGAGGGCGAAAGCGATGCCGCATCTTTCCAATGCAGCATGGCAGAGATTGATTATTGAAACTCGAGCGGCTTAGAAGCGATAGCTCATGCCGACCGAATAACGGTAGTCTTCCTGATATTCCGAACCGTTCGCGCGTTCAAGCGTGCCGTAGAAATTGAGGTTCTTCGACGTGTTGAACTGAGCGCCGATACCGTAGGAAACCCAAGTTCCGCCGATGTCAACGCTGAGATCACGGGAGACGCTGCCAAGCGACGCCGTGTAGTCTGCATCACCCAGGAAATCGTGATTGACGGATGCATGAGCGTAGACCGTACCGGCACCATCAGCGAAGGACGCACCGATACGAGCACCGAGACGACCAACCAGCGTCTGGAAGTCATCCTGCTCAACTCTCACGTCATTGGCGCCGGTAAAATCATCACCCTTTACGAAACCGTAAGCGAGTTCGGCCTGAGGTTCAACATAGAACGTGTCGTTGAGCTTCCAGTGGTAGCCCACTTCAGCAGAAAGTCCGAACGTCGTGTTGTTGTAGGACCCCTTAAATTCGCTCGCATCGCTGTAGGCAGTGATATCCGTTGAGAGACGGCCAATACGACCCACAAAGTCAACGTACGCTCCGCAGTCAAAGAACCCGGAAAGGTACGCCGCGAGCGAATAGCCGTCAGAATCAGCGGAACCGTTCGAGAATTTGCCTTCACCGTCCGTGTAACTGAAAGCGCCGCCCACAAGCCAGGTGTTGTTGATGCGGTAGTCACCGCCCGCCTGAATCGAATTGGCTTTGAAGTCAATCGACACATTGTCGTCGTAGGAGCTGTCGTAGCCGTAGACGCGGGCCCATGCACCAATCGTCGTCGAGGAATCACGAACGTCGCCAAGGCGCTGGCTGATGTGGTTCACTTCGTTACGCCACTGGACAAGCGTCATAGCGTTGTAGTTGCCGAAAGCATCCAAGGACTGGTTTGTCGTGCGGGAGGTGATATTGCCATCGTTGTCAGCAGTCCAGGTGTCGGAAAGAGCACCGCTTTGACCAGCAAAACTATAGGAACCGCCCTTCTGGTTATTATTAGTGATGTTAGTTACGTTTTTCAGTGCTGCTGCAGCTTCTTCAACAGAATTAAACGTATCGTTCAGTGTAGAACCTGCAGTTACAGACAAATTTTTACTTTGATTATCTGAAACGGAAACCGTTGATTTAGCATCATTGAGAGTAATTGAAGAGGTTCCAGTGCCGGTCAAAGTGTTGGCCTTGAAATTGCCGCCATGCATTATTACATTGGAATTATTTAATTCCAATTTGCCATTAGATTCAGACTTGCCATTGGAATTAATATTTCCTTTTGTTACATCAACAGCAGCATTAGTAAAACCTACAGTGCTTGTTTCAACAGTTTGAACGGCATCCTGGTTACCACTAAGGGTTACATTGGTTTTTGTTGTACCCTTTTCATCTCCGGCAAATTGGATATTTGCTCCTGAATCAGCAATCACCGCAGCTGAGGAAGCTCCCGTTACGTTAATTTTAGGGGCATAAATATTTAAATTATTGGGAGAATGTATGCCTTCTTTGTTTGTTGCCCGGATACCAGCAGAGTCGCCATTGATGACAATTTCTTCTCCAGCTGAAAACTTGGAAGTCGAACCTATAGTCGACTCAGCTCCATTACGCACCTGATCAATGCCATCTGTAGCACCATTTAAAGCGAGCTTCTTGTCAGCATGAAGTTCAACGAAGGCGTTCCCAGATCTCGGATCATTAGGATTCCACGTTTGGTCCTGATCATAAATTTTTACTGCTACGCCCTTCTTCGAAGTAATAGAAACATTTGCAGCATTAATCGTAACAGAGGAAGACTTATCGCTCAGTCCTTCTTGAATGAGACCAGCCAAAATGGCCGCACCATCAGACTCAACAATATCTCCTCCGGCAGTTAATGAAACGGAGCTACTAAATTTTCCGCCATCATTCACGGTCGGCTGGCTCATGATGGCATTACCGTCTGACGAAAGAAGTTTTATATTTCCGCCAGCATAAATCTCAATTGTTCCGCCATAAGCATGGACAGGAATCGGATCTGTACCTTCCTTAGCTGTCCCAGAAGCAGTAATGCTTAGGTCTCCGGATGTGTTAACAACCGTTGTTTTACCTTTTCTTGCAATAACCCCTACGACATCGGCTTGACCAATGGTCTCATTAGTCAAAGAGATTGATATTTTGACCAACAATCCCATATTTATAATTGCCATTGATAACAAGGGAGTCCCCATTGCGAGAACGATCACTAGTAATGCCAAATTTGCCTGAGTCGTTGTCATTATATGAAAGGGTTTCGGCGTTCCCCCCCCCCCCCGACAGTCATCAATGAAGCCACCAAAATGGCAATGTATGTTTTCTTCATTCGAATCAGCTCCAAATCTCATTCAAAGCAAGAACTTAGAGACCGCCCGGCAGGGCGCAGTCTTCAAGCTACAAAGAGTTCGTCAGAACGCCTGCACGGTTTCTGTTTGCGCAGTGTTTTCCTCTGACAGCGAACCTCTTGCAATTCTACGTGCTCCGTCAAATTTCAGCAATAAATAAACATTTGTATTCGCATAGAAACACTAACGTCTTTATTTGATTAAATTGATGAAAACAAAACACATGTGATCTTTAACCCTTCATCTTCCGAGCACTTTGTTGCTGTTTCAACACTTCCGTTTACTTTCTCAATCCCATAAAACAGTAGTGATGCCGTTCTAAATGTTTATGCCAGTATCATGAGATGGTTTGATGCCCATGTCATTCTTGATCGTTGTCGAAGATAGGAGCGTTGGATTATCTGACACGATCAGGCCTCGATGCCCTGAAGCAGACAGGCACATACGAAAATGCCAGGGAAAACGCCGGATTATATGCACCAACTTCAGCTTGTTGGAGGTCCAATCGTCACTGACAATCGGATTGTCCTTTCGGACCAACTCCAATATCTTTGGTTTCGAAGTTGGCCCACACGTTCACGCCCTTAGCGCGCTGCGTAAGGATGGCGATTCGAGCAAGAACTGCGTCAGCCCTCTGATGAACGGCAGGGGCAAGAAAAAAAGTCACTGCAGCCAGACTTCTGCGAGATGAGAAGTTAACCTTCCTTGTCAGACGTTTCGTGTTTCCTCTCATATACCAGCTTCAGGCCTATTGCGACCGAAGCGATAACGATAAAAAGCAATGCCAGATACCCTAAGGCCGTAGTGTTAAGTCCCATGTTGAGTCCTCAAAGATACGGAAAATGGTATGTGCCGTAAACAAATTTGTGACTATTGCAACGAGTAAAAACACACGAGCAGTTTGGCTAAATGATCAGCGGCAAAGTCTCTCGCAGACGTTCATAGGAACAGTTAATGGCGATGCACTATTAACGCAGTCAACCGCGGCTTCAGTTGCCGCAATCCCCTTCTGCCGCTACTGATGCCACTCCGGTGAGCGCAGAGGAATAAAAACATGCTTCATATGAAGCACCCCTATGTGCCATCTAATGATTGGCTTGCTTCGAACGTGCCGTGATACTTCATCAAACTCATTGGCAAAGAGACTGCTTGCACAGTGAACCAAAGACATGGCGATGTCGGCCAGCGACTGCAGCCTTGCTTTGTCGAAGGAAACGGTCTTGACAGCAGCCGTAGGGACAGCAGGACCGGCCTAAGACGACTCGTCGCTCTCGATCCGGTCCATCCTGCTCAACCGGATTCTTAAGCATAAAGACTTCGAACGTGAAAACCCGTTTAACTGTCGTATGCGTAATGTTTTTGAATGAGATGGTGCATTCATCCTATTCAGGCAGCTTAATCCAGAGCCCTCAGCTGAACTTGCCTTCAGATTTGTTTCGTTGTTTGATCCTTGTGCTTTGGAGCCTCCTGATTCTCTTTGCGGCAGACGTATACATAGAGAATCATGAGAATAATCCCAAATAACGATAACGACCCAGCAATCCAGCAATAAGCGGTTTGTCCGTCAATCAAAGCAGTTTCTCCAAAGTTATGTGGCGAGTGACAATCCTAAAAGCAGAACAAACAAAAACGAAATTATTACGAGACTGGCAAAGATGATAGATGACGTGCGGGATCGAAAAACTGCTGAGTGCAACGGGCCTGCAATTCTCTAAAAACTTATCACATCGGCAGCAAGGCGTGATGAAACGAAGCTGGACTTAAAATTATTCCATTTGCCATGAAGCTCTGCACAGATCGAACCGCTAATAGGATGTTCGATACATGGCATAATCCTGTAGACACGAAGCATGGTGGCATGCATGCCGCCACCTGCCCATCCATACCTACCGCGGCCGGGCAAGGAATTCATGGCGCAAGCCGTGGATGGAGCCCCTGCAAAGGGTGTAAAAACGACAAAGCCCGCTTGCAGGCGGGCTAAGTCAATGATGCAAGGAACGGTCATGACACACCAAACCCTTGCTTCGTGTTTGATCATACCACAGCACTTATCGATCGCGATTGACGGCGGCGTCCATCTTGATGGACTCTCGCTCGTTATCGTAATCGTGCTGTGGATTATGATCCGCAAGAAGCCTTAAGGCACTGGGGTCGTCCCTTCGGGACGGCCCCTCTTGCGTCACACCCGAATATAGCTCGTCATCAAAACCACATATTTTCAGGCAATCGCGCTTAATCTTTCTCTGCCCTTTTCAGCGACGTCGGCTAAACAAGTACGGCAAACTCATACAGTTTTGTGTCAGCATGTTGATTCTCTAACTATCAGCGGAACCCCAATGCGTCATGCTGACGCCGCGCCGATCCCGATCATTCTTTCAACAAATGATGAAGACCGTTTCGTAGAAACGTCCAAAGATTAGAAGATCAAAGCAACGGGTTTTGTCCGAACCCATCGTGCTGATAATCAGCGCGTGACCTTTTGGATGTGACACGCTTCCTCCTCACGCTCCACTGCACCGTAAATCCAAGGCTGCTGACGATTGTTCTGCGGCAGCTCTGCCGGCGAATAGTCACCGCTGGGCTCCTCCTTTCCTTTGAGGTTTCCGCTGTCCGGGAGGAGCCGTTCTGCGGCTTGCTTAACGCCGCGTCGTGGTTAGATACCAAGCGATCACAAGGACCGCCGCCAGAACACCGTCAACATGAATGTCACCGGTGCACACGAGTATCGTGTGTGGCATAATCTCCCACGAGGACAGAGATGCGCTTAACATCATATATCTCCTCATGTTGGCAAGCCCGGTGTTGCAAGCACCGGGCTTTGTCGTAATAACCTCTTGCGAGGACCTCAACGGCCGGAGCCGTTGTTCTTTGCTAAGAGCGGGTTGTTAAGCTCAAGAGCTCCGAACCAAAGAGGCAGAGACTGACTCGACAGAGTCATCCTGTTTCGTGGTTTCAAAATTATACAGAAAATCGATTCATTGTTTACTATCGATTTTTTCTTTCTCCTAGGCTTCAACATTAAATGCTTGCTGGAACTCATCAATTATCTAATTTATATGTAAAGAGTATTTGAGATTTTTTGCTTGCAAGTAAATGCCTTCTGAGCAAACGTTCCTGCAGATCTATTACCGTTGCTCGAGCATTGCATTCACCAATTCATTTACGGCCTGCTGAGATCAATTTCTTATGCACTAATGCCGAACCGTTGGACAGATGATTCCCAGAGTCTTCCATTCGGAGGCGGATCCTTCGAATCAGAAAAAATCACTAATAGTGAAGTCCGGTCACAGAGCCGGATGATGCGTATGGTATGTCGACGCAACAAAACAGCTGCTCACGCTCACCGCCTCGTCCAACAATTCTTTAATGAAGGCCATTATGGAGCTTCGTTATTTGAACGCTAATAAACCCAAAGATCGCATGGCTTAGAAAACAAAAGCAATCCAGAAGAAAATCCGAGATCTCTTTACTCTGTTAGGTTTGCCCTTACCTACACAGATTTTCTGGGACTAGCTGCACGCCCAAAGTTGGACTCAAATATCTGGACGAGAAAAAATCGTTGACTTCTTTTGAGATTTATTCTTCACCAAGAGTTCAACCTAACAGGCCCCATATGAAAACAAAATAAGGGCTTTTTGTTAGACGTTAATCTTGGGCGGCTGGAGAATTAAAATTTTCGACCTGAATTCTTTTCGCATTTTTAGGGTTTGCACCTATAGAGGTGCCATAATAATATGGCCAATTGTAACGCATACCCTAAAATAAATTGATGAGCAGCAGGCCCTGGTGCCTCGCAAACTGCCCCCTAATGGAAGGGCAGATGCGAAGGCAACTGATGGGTATTTATTGGATGCTTATGGTTTTACACTCCCCCAAACCTGACTCCAGCTGCCAGTCAAAGCACCCTTAGCATAGTCTACAACGCGGTTTTCGAAGAAATTGGTATGGGTTACGCCCAGCATTGCATCAACCCAGGGAAGCGGATTTGTCGTACTTTTAAAAATACCCTTCAAACCGAGTCCCATCAATCGACGATCTGCAATGTAGCGAATATAGGAACGAACATCTTCACGGGTAAGGCGCTTCATTTCAGAAACACCGAAAGCCAAGTCGATGAATTTGTCTTCAAGATCGACCATCACTTCCGCGATGCCGTAAATCTCGGCTTTAAGCTCATCCGTCCATAACTCCGGATTTTCCGTAATGTATTCACGGAAAATCTTTGTCATCGATTCAGTGTGAAGCGTTTCGTCCGCGATGGACCAGGCAATGATCTGCCCCATGCCCTTCATCGTGCCGCAGCGCGTGAAATTAAGCAGCATGACAAAGCTCGAGAAGAGCTGCATGCCTTCGGTAAAGGCAGAGAAAGCGGCAATCTGCGCCGCAAGATCGCCCTTGTCACGGCAGACCTCATTGAAGAAGTCATGTTTAGCCGCCATCGCTTCATACTGAAGGAATTCGTTATAAATCGACTCCGGAAGCCCCAGCGTCTCGATGAGATGCGAATATGCCGCAATGTGCACGGCCTCGCGAGCGGCAAAACTCGAAAGCATCATGCGGACTTCGGGCTGCTTAAAACGCGGCAGATAGGAATTCACATAGGCCCCTGACACGTCAATGTCGCCCTGCGTGAAGAACCGCAAAATTTTCGTGAGGAAGTCGCGCTCTGAATCCGTGAGCTTTTGCTGATAGTCCTTGACGTCCTCGAGCATCGGCACTTCCGTCCAGAGCCAGTGCATCTGTTCGGACTGCATAAACGCTTCATAGGCCCAGGGATACTGGAAAGGCTTGTAGTAATCGCGTGACTCGAGAAGCCCGCCCGCCCTTTCAGCCTTGGCTGCTTCTCCGGCCAGTTCCGTCATCGGCTGATTGATCTTTTCGTCTTCCATCATTTTCTCTGCTTACGTTATTTCAAATGCTTCCATCAGCGGCCGACAAAACTCAGCCTTCACAGGCGAGACACGTCGCATTGTCAGCCACGGCCCGCATATCGATTTCATCCTCAATGCGTTTGCGTTCAGCCTTCACTCCAACGCGGTCAGCCTTTCTCAGCTTGTCCGAGCGGTTGTAGTAAAGGCTCTTCAAGCCCTTCTTCCAAGCCAGGAAGTGGCAGGCATGAAGGTACGCAATCGACACGTCGGGCGGGAAGAACAGATTGACGCTCTGTCCCTGGTCGATGAACTCCTGGCGGTCTGCCGCCAGCTCAACGATCCAGCGCTGATCAATTTCAGGAGCTGTCTTGAAAACATCCTTCACATCCTGCGGAATATCGTCGCGATGCTGAATGGAGCCGTCGTGAGCGATGAGATCTGCCCACACCTCCTCCGTATCGAGTCCGAGTTCGGCAAGCTTGGCTTTGAGGAAGCGGTTTTTCATGATGTAGGCGCCGGAGATCGTATCTTGACGATAAATGTTGGCGCGATACGGCTCGATAGAGGGCGATGTGCCGCCCATAATGAGCGAGGACGAAGCATTTGGCGCCACCGACATCCAGTGCGAGAAGCGCCGCGAAACGCCGGAATCGGCCGCATCCGGGCATGCGCCGCGCTCTGCGCAGAGTTTCTTGTCGGCCTCTGCGCAGGCCGTCCGAATCATCCGGAAAACCTGCTTATTGATGGACTTTGCAGCCGCACTCTCAAAGGGCACGCCTTTCTTCTGCAGATAGGCATGGAACCCCAGCGCGCCAAGTCCAACCGAGCGTTCACGCATGGCCGAATACCGAGCGCGGGCGATTTGATCGGGAGCGTGGTCGATAAAGTACTGCAGGACGTTGTCGAGAAGCTCCATGGCGTCGGTGATGAACTGCTGATTGTTCTTCCACTCGTCGAAGTATTCGAGATTGAGCGACGAAAGACAGCAAACCGCCGTACGGTCATGAGAGGTCGGCAGGAAAATTTCCGTGCAGAGATTGGAGCCGTGAATGCTCAGTCCCTTGTCCTTAAGCCAAGACGGAAGCGCTCGGTTGGCGGTGTCAATGAAGACCAAATAGGGCTCACCCGTATGCATGCGCATCTCAAGGATGCGCTGCCACAAATCACGCGCTGATACTTTGGCCACTACCTCATGCGTGCTCGGATGACGAAGCTCCCACGTGTCATCGTAGGAACTGTCGCGCATTGACGCTTCAATCTTTTCCATAAATGCGTCAGAGAGATTCACGCCGTGGTGAAGGTTCAGCGCCTTCATGTTCTGGTCGCCCGTAGGCTTTCTCATCTCGATAAAGGGGATGATGTCCGGATGATCAATATCGAGAAAGGCCGCATAAGAGCCGCGGCGCGTAGAACCCTGACGATAGGCAAGACACGCGGCGTCATAAACCTTCAGGTGCGGCATCACGCCGACGCTCTTTTCGTCGGCGCTGCGGATGCGGACATGAATGCCCACGCCGCCGCCCAGCATGGAGAGCCAGTTGACTTCGGAGAGCGTATCGACGAGCCCTTCAGCACTGTCCTCCATATAGGTGAGGAAGCACGAAATGGGAAGCCCCTTCTTCGAGCGGCCAAATGAAAGAATCGGCGTAGAGAAGGAGAGCCAGTGACGGCTCGCATAATCGTAGATGCGCTGAGCATGCTCGGGGTTGCTGCCGAAAGTTTCCGCCACGAAGGCAAACCGTTCCTGCGGGCTTTTTTCGCTGCTGCGCATATAGCTTTCACGCAGACGCATGAGGCCGAGTTCGTCAAAGAGCTTATCTCGCTCAAAGTTCATTTGTACCGCCATGACGGCTCCCGAAAATACATTGAAAAAGGACGTCGGCGGTGAAGCAGCAGTGCTGGATGCATCGTTTCTGAGACGACAAACGAGGGATCAGCTCATTTTGACTGACCGCCCTCAATAGCCCTTATAAAAGGGTTTTATCGTCAAAGAACCACCATATCTTGTGGTTGGACGTCGTTGCGAAAAGTTTGGGAATCTTAGCCTTTGGAGGGCTAAAACCGCAAACTCCGGCGTCGACGCAAAGGCGGTAGTCATGAAATCTTGAAAGCGTTTTCGCACCAAACATCCCGTTGATTCACCGCAGGTGCCTGAGGCGTCATGCCGCATCCTAGGAACTGTAAGAAGATGTACTCGTTTGCAATCTTCATGAAGAGCACCGCTTGATGGGGCTGAACACGGGTATAGTAGTAGAAACGCTAAGCTGCTTCGGGGGCGCTCAAAGCCTTGCCCCCAGAGCTCTAACTGCTCAAATTCACTTTAGGGAGCCGAAAATGGCCGAGATTCTCAATGTTGATGAAAAGAATTACGATGAAGTCGTTTTGAAAAACGAGAAGCCCGTGATTCTCTCGCTGGGTGCTTCGTGGTGCGGCGACTGCCGTCGTGCGCGTCCTTTCTATGAACGTATGGCTCAGGACTATGAAGGCCGTCTGGTCTTTGCTTCTGCTGACTCTGACGCCTGCCCCAACCTCAAGAAGGAACTGGGCGTTCAGCACATCCCGACCATGGTGATCTTTAAGAACGGCAAGCCGCTTGACGGCCGCCTTGTTGAAGTGAAGACCCCGAGCGAACTCAAGGCCTTCATTGATGCGGGTCTTGCCGCCTAACCGCTCGACTTTTCAAGCCTTTCGCTGACCGTTTTGCTGCGGCTCGGCGTATGCTTCGCAATCCCGTCCACGACAAAACGTGCGGCGGGATTTTTCTTGATCTGCGAAGTGCGGCTCAGGGATCTGCCGCAGATCCATTGAATCGCCTCTTTCATTCCGCAACAGTGTTTCTGCCATGCTCAGCAAAGGCTTTTTGACGATCGGGCTCCTCATCATTTCGAACGTCTTCATGACGCTCGCCTGGTACCTGCACCTCAAGCTTCAGGCCGCAAAGGTCATCTCTTTCTGGCCCGTTTGGGCGGTGGTGCTCTTTTCCTGGTCGATCGCACTCTTTGAATACTCCTTCCAGGTGCCCGCCAACCGCATCGGCTTTGACGGCAACGGGGGGCCCTTTTCACTTCTCGAACTCAAAGTCATTCAGGAAGTGATTACGCTCACGGTTTTCACCCTCTTTTCAATGCTGCTCTTTGGACTCAAGCTTCAGTGGAACCATCTCGCCGCCTTTTTCTGTCTGGTGATGGCCGTGTGGTTCACCTTCCAAAAGCCGTGAGCCTGTCCGTTTCTGTGTTTCTGCAAAAAACGAACGCGTCAAAAAAAACCAGCAAAGGCGCTTTCCAACGCTCATCAGAAAGCGCCTCATGCATCGAGAAGGGACAAACGGCAGTCTTTAAGCGTGCTGCTGCGTCAGCCTGCAGTCTGCTGGAGCTTCAAGAGCGAAAAGACATTGAGCGCTGTGACGCGCAGGTTTTCCGAGGCCTTTGCCATCGCTTCGGCCAGTGTGCAGGGTTCCTGCACAATCGGAAACACCGCGGCAACGCCGCTGGCGCGAAGCTTTTCCCAGGAAGCCGGATCAAGCTTGGCGGAACCGGAAAAGACGATGACGGGCTTCCCGGCGGCACGCCGAGCGATGCCCTGCACGGCTTTTCCGCCGGCTGTTTGACCGTCCACAGAACCTTCTCCCGTGACGATCAAATCAGCCGTCTTCACCAGATCGTCAAATTTCATCAAGTCAAGGAGCGCATCAATTCCAGAAGCAATGCGGCCGTTGAGGAAGCGCGTGCCGCCGAGGGCGATGCCGCCGGTGAGATTGCCCGCCTTGAGGGCGAGCGCCGCTCGCTGCTCTCCGAGATCGGCCGCCTGGAGCAAAGCGCCAACAATGCCGAGGTCGAGCGGGTGCGCATCTCCAAGCGCCGTGAGCAGGCCGCTGAGGCCGTCCGTGCCGCTCGTCCACGCGTGGATGATCTTACTCGCTCGCGTGACGAGGCTCGTGCGCAGGCAAGCGACTTAGGTCTCCAGATTGCCGAGGCCAACGACGAGCTCGATCGCGTTCGGCGCGATGACTCCGAGGCCGCCGGCAAGCTCGCCGACGCTAAGGTGCGCCTTGCTCAGACGAGCGAGCGCCTTCGTTCGCTGAGGGGCCGCGTGCCCGATCTTGAGCATCGTCTGGAGGGTATCGATCGTCGTATCCGCGGGACTCGTCAGGCCTCGCGCTCGCTCGAGCTGCTGCGCCTTCGCGTCGATCCCATGCACGAGCGCTATTCTGCCCTGTTGGAGCGCGCCTCGGATTGGGCTGCGCGCCTGCGCGATCAGGCAACGCTTGAGGAGGCGGACTCGGCTTCGCTTAAGAAGACCATCGAGGACGCCAAG
>OODJ01002619.1_pt1 | contig 11785 bp, 11 predicted proteins | sample 1671611 | NCBI WGS metagenome assembly OODJ01 (sample SAMN06348174, study PRJEB24527) | human gut metagenome | biome: human gut; feature: ankylosing spondylitis patient; material: feces | host: Homo sapiens | place: China | collected 2015-10 | reverse complement strand
CCGTCTGCCTTTTTGTGGGAAATGGCGCCCGAAACGCCGATTCTTTCGCAAAGACCCTTTGCAAGCACCTTTTCGTTTTCCATATCAATAAGCTGATATTTTAACGATGAGCTGCCTGCGTTTACAACAAAAATTTTCATACTTTACTTCCTCCGGTGAAAAAATAGCTTGAAAAATATCCTTTAACTAATATATAATACTTTATATAAAAAGGTTTTTCAAGTTTTTTTTAAAAAGAAGTGATATTTTGGCAAGGGTAGGAATAATAGCCGAGTTTAATCCCCTGCATACGGGGCATTGCTTTTTGCTTAACGCCGCCCGTCGGCTCTGCACGGTAACCGCCGTTTTAAGCGGTAATTTTGTACAGCGCGGCGATACGGCAATAGCCGAAAAACGCGTGCGCGCACGCGCGGCGCTTTTGTGCGGCGCGGATATTGTGCTTGAAATGCCGGTATCTGTCTCTACGGCAAGTGCGGAAGCCTTTGCAATGGGAGGTGTTTCCTTATTGGACAGCCTTGGCGTTGTTGATATGCTCTGCTTTGGAAGTGAATCCGGGGAGATCAGCGCACTGAAAGAACTGGCTGAGATCCTTGTAGAAGAACCTGAAGAATATAAGAAACTGTTGAAAAGCTTTTTAAGCGAAGGGCTGACTTTTCCGGCTGCCAGAAGTCAGGCACTGACAGAATATTTTAAGAATCCGCGCAACTTCAATGGTGACGATTTTGACGGAGTCCTTACTCCTCTGTTAAATGAAGTTACACAGATCCTGAATACACCAAATAATATTCTGGGAATCGAATACTGCAAGGCACTTCTCCGCCTGAACAGCCAGATCCGCCCTGTTACCATCCGCAGGGCGGGAATGGGGTATCATGAAACCACTGTCCCTGAAGGAGATTCAGCAAGCTCCTCCCCTGATTTACAGTCATCTACTGATTCCTTTGCATCTGCAACTGCTATACGCAGTCTTATTCAAAATCCGGGATGTGACAATTCAGAGACAATCTCAGACATAAATAATCCAGTCAGGAATCCGGATACCAAAACTGCCAATATATTATCATCCCAGATTCCACCAGATGCTTTTTACGTTTTCAAAAAGGCGCTGGACTCCGGTGAATTTCTCACAGAAAATTCTCTGGACTCTATTCTTTCTTACTGCCTTATGAAGGAAAATGTAGAAAGCCTTTCTTCCTATATGGATGTTTCCGAGGATCTCGCCCGACGGATCATAAATCAGCAAAATCTTCTGTTGTCCTTTTCCCAGTCTGTATCTGTTTTAAAAACCAGAGAGCTGACTCAGACAAGGATACAGAGGGCATTGCTTCATATTATATTAAATATCCACACTGCACCCACTCAGATTCCCTTTGCCAGGGTTCTTGGTTTCCGCAAAGAAAGCAGTGAACTGCTAAGCCGGATCAAGCAGCACAGCCGAATTCCTCTTATCACCAAGCTTGCGGACGCCCAAAATCTTTTGGACAGTGAAGGAAATCAGATTTTATCTGAAACTGTTTTTTCTTCCAATTTATATGAAAAACTCCTTTGTCTGAAAACCGGCAGAAAATTCTGCCACGAGTCCCAGAAACAGCTTATTATCCTATAATTCTTGTTGTTTGGATGCACTTATGTTAAAATACAAACAGTGAGGATAAGGATATAAAATAAGGAAGGAGGAAAAGAAAAATGAAAGCTAATTCAGGTTTGAAAAAGAACAGAACAAAGATTCAGATGGTACTTACCGCCTTGGTAATCTTATCTGTTGTACGTCAGTTTTTCCTGGGAAATTACCACAATATGTTTCTGGGAATCCTGACATTGATCCTTTTTATGGTTCCCCAGTTTCTGGACAGGAAACTGAACGTCACAATACCACCGGGACTGGAAACAGTGATTCTGATCTTTATCTTTTCAGCAGAAATTCTTGGCGAAATCAATGCCTTTTATGTAAAAATCCCTATCTGGGATACCATTTTACATACTACTAACGGTTTTCTGATGGCTGCCATCGGATTTGCACTGATTGATCTTTTTAACCGCAGTGACAGGTTTTCCATTAAAATGTCACCGTATTTTGTAGCTTTTTTTGCATTCTGTTTTTCAATGACTGTTGGTGTTATGTGGGAATTCTTTGAATTCAGCATGGACTGGTTTTTTGGAATGGATATGCAGAAGGACTGGATCGTACCGGCCATCAACTCTGTGAAGCTGAATCCTACCGGCGCAAATGTTCCGATCCATGTAGATGTTCAGTCCCTGGCCGTTAACGGCGAGACCTGGAATCTGGGAGGCTATCTTGATATTGGTATTGTTGATACCATGAAAGATCTGATTGTAAACTTTATCGGTGCAATAGTATTTTCTGTCATCGGTATTCTGTATCTGCGAAACCGCGGAAAAGGAAAGCTGGCAGCTTCTCTGATCCCGCAGGTACGCAGCAAGCAGGAAGAAGAACTTTCTTCCAAAGATCAGTAAAATCCACAGCTACCGAAACTGGCGCACTTTTCTGGAAATATTCTCCAGCTCTTCTCTGGAAAGCTCAGGAAGTCTTTCCAGCTGATCCATAAACATGGCAAGTGTCTCTTTTCGCTGCATTTCCACCATCTGGGTGTAGAAATTAACCACTACCCCGGTGGCAATGGCAACTACAAAAAGCGAATAGATTGTCAGAAGAACAGAACACATTTTTCCAATAAAAGTAACCGCAACCACATCGCCAAATCCGGCAGTGGAGATCACCGCATAGCAATACCACAGTGCATCTCCGTATCGGTTAATGTCCGGTTCCGCCAGCTGGATCACTGCTGCGACAGCAAAAATAAACACAATAAAACCAATGATAATTTTATCTGCGCGAGTCCGTTTTAATACACTGCCTAATACTTTAATTCTTTTCATACACCTGTCCTCCAATGAAATAATCTATTATCTGAAATTAATTGAAGTATAGTATAAAACGGTTTCACTTGCAACACAAAAGCTTTGTGACATATAAAGGAGAATCCTCGTATGAAAGACAACAGAACGTTAAAAATCATCATCCTGATCACAGGAATTTTAACTGTATTATTAGGCATCTATACTCTTGTAAGACCAATGAGAACTTTTCTTGCCATCGGATGGATCCTGGGAATCCTTCTGTTTGTAAATGGTATTGAACTTGTAATCCTTTCTTTATCCAAAGAAAAGAAAGAAATCGGGGAATGTATTCTCGGCGTTCTGGAAGGACTTGCAGGTATTATCTTATTATTCAGCGGCATTCAGCGGTTCATCACAGACGTAATGGCAGCTTATATGGTCGGTGCTGTCATCCTGATCTATGGTATTTTCCAGATTGTCGGCGGCATAAAGACATACAGCACCTCTAAGGGAAAAGGTATCCTGAGCATTGTGTGCGGTGTTTTATCCGTGATTGTCAGCATCATTTCATTTACCCATCCTGTGCTTACCATGATCTCTGCAGGATATATGATCGCTTTTTCTGTTTTGATGCAGGGTATCAATATGATCGTACTTGGAATCAATTTCGGAAAGACCGAAAACTAACAAAAAGGTTATGACTGTATGAATAACACAAAAAGCCCCAAAAACGTATCTTTAAAAAATCAGCTTGAATTGTGGCTGTTCTGTGCACTCATTGGTGCTGTTGCCGGTGCACTGGTATGGATCCTGCTGAAAATAATGGCAGTCGGAACTGAATTTCTGTGGAAATGGCTTCCCGGAAAAACCACTGTTCCCTATTATACGATTCTTATCTGTGTAGCCGGTGCGGCAATTATCGGTATTTTCCGAAAAATATTCGGAGACTATCCCGAAGATCTGGAAACCGTTATGGAAAAAGTCAGAGCAGAAAAAAGATACGAATACAAAAACATGCTTGTAATGATGGTGGCAGCACTGCTGCCATTACTCATAGGAAGCAGTGTAGGTCCCGAAGCTGGACTTACCGGTATTATCGTAGGTTTATGCTACTGGGCCGGAGACAACCTTAAGTTTGCCAAACAGAATACCAGAAATTATTCGCAGATTGGTGCCGCAGTCTCCATGAGTGTGCTGTTTCACGCACCTCTGTTCGGCATTTTCGAAGTAGAAGAAAACTCTGAGGAAGACCTTGCAGCCTTAACAAAGGGTTCCAAATTATTTATTTACGGAATCGCGCTGGCTGCAGGCACTGGTATTTATGCAGGTTTATCTGCACTTTTTGGTGCAGGGCTTTCCGGATTTCCATCCTTTGATATGGTGGAAATCCAGAGAAAAGACTATCTGCTTATGATTCTGTATATTTTGTGCGGTCTTATCCTGGCATACTTCTATCAGGCAACACACAAGCTGACCGGAAATATTTCTAACAGATTCCCGGCAGTTGTAAAAGAGATTTTTGCAGGTTTATGCCTTGGAATCACAGGTTCATTCTTACCTGTACTTATGTTTTCCGGAGAAGAGCAGATGGGAACACTTATGAAAACTTACACCTCCTATCTGCCGCTGGCACTTATTGCTATCGCGTTTTTCAAACTTCTGCTGACAAATCTGTGTATTCAGTTCGGTTTAAAGGGAGGACATTTCTTCCCTGTCATCTTTGCCGGAGTATGTATGGGATACGGCGTGGCAATGCTGACCTGCGGGCCAGACGGGGGACATGTGGTATTTGGAGCTGCAATCGTTACTGCGTCACTTCTGGGCGGAATCATGAAAAAGCCACTGGCAGTAACCATGCTTCTCTTCCTCTGCTTCCCGGTTAAAATGTTTATCTGGATATTCATCGCAGCAGCGGTTGGGAGCAAACTTATCACACTCAAACCAGAGCAGGAACCTTCTGCAAATTACAGCAAGCAATAGAGTCGCTACCAGACAAAAAGAACCATTATATCAGAAAACATGGCTGTATGCTTCAGGCAACAACTATAACTTCTGTATATAATGGTTCTTTCATTTACAATTACATGTTATTTTTATAATTACTTTTCTCCGGAAAGAAGAATACGGTCATTATCCAGCATCTTACCGGCACCTGTCTTAAACTTCTCCAGAAGTCCTTCCACTGTCAGGCCTTTCTTTTCTTCTTCATGGATATCCAGCACAATATCTCCGGAATCCATCATCAGAATACGATTTCCCAGATCAAGGGCCGACTGCATATTGTGGGTGATCATCAGACAGGTAAGCTGATGTTCCTCTACAATTCGTTTCGTAAGATTCAGCACCTTCTCTGCTGTGCCCGGGTCAAGGGCTGCTGTATGCTCATCCAGAAGCAGAAGCTTGGGCGGATTCATGGTTGCCATGAGAAGTGTCAGCGCCTGTCTCTGTCCACCGGAGAGAAGTCCTACCGGCTGAGTCATACGCTTCTCAAGTCCGATATCCAGAAGCTTCAGTTCTTCATGGAATCGTTCTTTCTCCTGTCTGGACACATGGGAAAGCCATCCGCCTTTCCCTGCTGCAAGTGCCAGATTCTCTTCTATAGTCATTCCAGGTGCAGTTCCCCTCATAGGATCCTGATACAGGCGACCGATGGTCTTTGCACGTACATGCTGGGGCATAAAAGTAATATCCTGTCCATCCAGCATGATCACACCGGAATCTGTAAGAAAATCTCCACAGATCGCATTAAACAGAGTGGATTTACCAGCTCCATTGGAACCGATGATCGTTGCAAAATCACCCTTCTCCAGATTCAGGGATAAATCTCTGATGGCCTGTTTCTCGTTTACCGTACCCGGATTAAAAGTCTTGGAAATATGTTCTATCTTCAGCATAAATCACTGTACTCCCTTCCTGTGAGTCATTCTTCTCTTAATCTGCGGCCACTGTTTTTTCAAATATGGACCTGAAATAGCCAGCACAACGATCACAGAAGATACCAGTTTCAGCATAAATGCCGGCATATTGAATCTCAGTGCAACGGTATATACCAGACGGAAAATAAAAGATCCAAGTACCATGCCAACAGCTCTCACGAAAATTCCACCTCTGCCAAGAATCGTACCACCGATCAGCAGGGAAGCCAGCGCAATGGTAACCATTCCCTGTCCGATATTGATATCTACAGATTTCTGTGACTGAGACAGAAGACATCCGGAAAGTGCTGTGAAGGAGTTGGCAACACAGAGACCTACAATCGTAGTAAATACCGGATTAATAGATGAGGATTTTACCATATCTGCATTATTTCCTGTTGCCCTGATTGCCAGACCAAGTCTTGTCCTTAAGAAAAATACAAGGAAGGCAATCACAATGGCTACTGCAATGAAAGCAACTACAATATCTCCTCTTCCTTTCAGCGGTGTACTTTTCAATGTTTCTTTCATCATGGAAAATACCGTCTCTGTTCTGTTCATATTGATCAGGGAGGAACCTCCCATCACTGCAATATTCACAGAATAAAGAGCCGTATTAACGATAATTCCTGCAAGAAGACTGTCAACACCCAGCTTTGTCTGAAGTATGGCTGTCACAAAGCCCGAGCATATACCTGCAGCCATAGCTGCAAAAATTGATAAAAAAGGATGTCCGCTGACTGCCACTGCTGCTCCCACTGCTGCTCCCAGTGTGAAACAGCCATCAGTGGAAAGGTCACAGACATTCAGCATGGAATAACTGAGAAACAGGGCAAGAACTGTCAATGAACAGATCAGGCCAAGTTTCAGTGCGGTCTCTCCAAGAGAGAGTATAGTCGCAATAGTCACGATGATTTCCTCCAATTTGTATTTATTTTATTACATTCAATGAACAGCAACAGAAAATATCTGCTGCTGTTCATTTTAATCCAGAAAATATATCAGTCTTTTCAACCGGCACAATGGATTCCATAAACCCAGAACTTATTCTGAATTTATTCAAAATGCTGTCCGAATATCCTTATTATTTCTCTACATCATCAAAGCTCTCTGCTGTAACGATCTCATTTACCTGTGTGCATAACGGCTCGAAATCTTTTTTAACAGTTTCAAGATCAAGTCCAAGTCCCTCGCAGGTTTCTGTGTTTACTGTTGCAGTACCATTATCAAAAGTTTCAACAGATGTTGTTGCAGGATCTGCATCATTCATAAGGATGTCTGCGATCATATCTGCTGTCTTCTGTCCAAGGTTTGCATAATCAACACCATATCCGACAAATGCACCGTTTAGTGCAAAGGAGTCAGCTCCTGTATACTGTGGGATACCTGCATCAATGAATTTCTCATAGATAGAAAGCTCTGCTGTCATAATTGTGTTGTCAGTTGGTGTGAATACTGCATCTACGCCATCTGCCACCAGTGCATCTGCTGCAAGCTGTACCTCATCTGTTGTGGTACCTGTACGCTCTACATATTCGATGCCTTCTTTATCCAGATAATCCTTGGCTTCCTGGATGGCTGTTGTAGAAGAATCCTGTCCGATATCGTATAAAAGTCCGATTTTCTTTACATCCGGGTTCACTGCCTGGATCAGTTTCATGATGGATGCTGTATCCAGATAATCGCTTGTACCTGTAATGTTTGCTCCAGGTGCATCCAGATCCTCTACAAGACCGCTTCCTACAGGATCAGACACTGCGGAAAATACAACCGGTGTATCAGTTCCTTCTGTTGCGGACTGCATACGCATTGCTACAGGTGTTGCAATACCTACCATCAAATCTACATTATCAGCCTGAAAATCAGAAATGATCTGTTCCATAACATTAGCATCTGCATTACAGTTATCATAAGACACATCAAATGTGACACCCTTTTCTTTGCCAAGCTCCTCCAGACGGGACTGGATGTTGTCTACGATCTGGTTCAGGGAAGCATCATCTACATAATTGCAGATGCCCACTTTAAAATCCTCCGCCATAACCGGGCTTGTCATCATCATAGTTGTTGCTGCTACTGCTGCTGCGATCACTAACATTCTTTTTTTCATGGTTTTGTTCTCCCTTCTTATTTCCGCTTATGATTACCTTTTGTACACCTTGCGGTCTGCTTTTCCGGAACAACTTTCATGCGACAGAATCGCTTTTCCTGTAACACAAAAACCGTCCCAAGCTTATATCATGCTTGAGACGGTAATAAAAGTTCTTTATTATCGCGGTACCACTCAAATTGACGAATCGTCCACTTTCTCATGTACAAACATACACTCCTGATTTATAACGGGTTCGGTTCCCGTCGGTGCCTACTCTCACGCTTATCAAGATTTCGGACCGCCCTCGAAAGGCCATTCAACAATCAGTTTCATACGGCTTCCCACCAATTGCCGTTCTCTGGAATGATTCTTGGTTGTTTACTCTTCTTTCTCATCGGTTTTGAAACACTGTTAAATTAATCTTTTAATATACTTTATGCTCTTTTTGTCACTTTGTCAAGGTAAAGTTTGAAAATTTCTGTATTTAAGAGGTGATACCCCATACATTTTCTTGAAGCTGCGTATAAAATAGCTCACATTCTGATATCCGCTGCACATCGCAACCTCTGTAACGGAAGCTGCTGATTCCTCCAATAGCTGTCTAGCATGCTCCAGCCTGAGATGATTGATATACTGCGACAGAGTAATATGAAAATGCTCTTTAAAGTAGCGTGATATGTATTTTTCTGACAAATGAAACTGTGCACCAAATTCCTTCAGTGAAATTTCCCTTGTATAGTTTTGCCGGATATACGTTATCATTTCTTTTTCTGTTGTGTTGGTGCCGTTTGTGCCATTTTCCAGAATCAGACCATTTCTCCACATTTTCTTAATAAATTTGATGAGAGTTATTTTTGTCTCAAATTGCGCCTCTATATCTGCAGCATCTGTGCTTTCTGCGTTTTTCCCTGATATTTGTGCATTTATCTCTATCAGCCGCTCGCATATATCTGCTGCTGTATCATTTATCTGAGGACTAATCATAAGTCTGCCTCGTTTGAGAGGGGATAGGATTGATTTTTCCATGAGATCATCCGTCTGAAATGATATATATTCAAGAGGAAACAAAAACGTGTAATAATCTGCATCTCCTGTCGGCGAGCCCATTAAATGCAGACTGCCCGGAGATACCACAAATGCATCCTTTGGGTTTCCTATATAGTTTTCACCTGATATGGTCACATGCAGCTTGCCCTGCTTTACATATATAATTTCCAGCTCATCGTGCCAGTGTACCGGAATCTGGAATGCACGCTTTACATTACTGATATGGTATTGGCTGAACGGATTTTCCGGTGTGCCGTGTGGCCGGTTTTCTTTTAATTCAAAATACATTTTTCTACATATTCCTTAGTCTCTTTTAATTCCCATCCGGTTTGTTTGCTGTAATAATTACATATCAACTGTTCTATATTTTAACATATTGCATGCATAAGGTGTGCATTTTTTTATTTGTTCTCTAGGATTTAGTAATAGATAAAGTAGAAATAGTACAATTTTTCCTTGAAATAATACAAGAATTATTTGTGATAATGTAATATATTGATACATGCAAGCTTCTCTTCTTTATATCTTCCTCTCCCAATTGAAGCTTATAACGAGAAGTTTGCATTCATTCTGTTAATATCACAAAGTATACATACATTATAAATGAGGTAATCTATATGCAGGTTCAAAGAAAAACACTTACACAGCTTTCCATTCCAATATGCTTCGAAACACTTTTTTACATGCTGGCAGGCATGGTTGACACTCTTATGCTGTCATCCGTGAGCGACCAGGCGGTTGGTGCTGTCGGCACGGCAAATACATACATCTCCGTTTTCATCATCATGTTTGGTGTCATCTCAAGCGGTATGGTTGCTGTCATGACGCAGAATATCGGTGCCGGAAAACCGGGTATAGCATATCAGGCAAGGCAGCTTGGGCTTATATTTAACGCTGTAATAGGTGTGCTCATGTCTGTATTTCTGGCTGTTTTTTCCGGAAATATTCTTAAAATGGTAAGCATTGCACCGGCGCTCTTTGATTCGGCAAATACTTATCTGCGCATTGTTGGAGGTTCCTCCTTTTTAAATGCTCTCATACCGATTTTTTCAAGCTACCTGAGAGTTTTCGGCTACACAAAGCAGTCACTTTGGGCATCAATTATTGGAAATGTCATTAACTTTATACTTAACGCTGTTTTTCTCTTTGTCATGAACTGGGGCGTTATGGGTGTTGCCACAGCAACGGTTATTTCACGTATTATCAATCTGATTATTGTTGCCACAATGGGCGCTGTGCTCATCAAGGCAAAGAACAGTCCTGAGCGCATAGCTCCCGGAAAAATTCTCGGACAGATTATAAAGATTGGCTTTCCATCTGCCTGTGAAACCGCACTTTACAATATCGCAATGACTCTTGTAGTGCGATTCATGAACCAGATGGATGCTGACGGAATGAACGTCACTGCGCGCTCTTATGCCACACAGATTGCTAACTTTTCGTACTGTATCGGTGCTGCCTTAGCTCAGGCAAATGCCATCCTGACCGGCTGGCATATCGGTGCAAAGGAGTATGACGAATGCGATAAGGGCACTCGCAAGGCCGCTATCTATGGTGTGATTACGGCATCCTGCCTTTCTATCGCTTTTGCCCTTTTAGGTAACTATATTGTGCGAATCTTCACGGATGACGTACAGATGATACATCTTGTCACAAAGCTTCTCGCCATCGATATTGTGCTGGAGCTTGGAAGAGTCACCAATCTGGTCTATGGTCAGGCGCTGAAGACAAGCGGTGACGCCGTATTCCCGGTTGTCATGGGTGCTGTTTTTATGTACCTTGCGGCGGTCGGTGGAACATACTTCTTCGGACTTCATCTGGGGCTTCTCGCAGTCGGTGCTTACATCGGACTCGCAAGTGACGAGTGCATCAGGGCGGTCGGCATGGTGCTGCGCTGGAAGAGCGGAAAGTGGAAGAACAAGGGACTGGTTGATTAGAATATTCGGTGCTTTGTGCCGTGTTTCGATTTTTAAACCGATTCAAAAGTCAAGTTCCTCTTAAAAATTAAATGTTTCTGGGTCAGAACCGTGTTTTTCGTTCTTGTTAAGCTCATTTATGGCATTCATATCACCCTCAGACAATTCAAAATCAAACACGTCAAAATTAGAAATAATTCTTTCCTGATGCGTTGACTTTGGAAGTACAATTATTCCTCTCTGAAGCTCCCATCTTAAAACAATCTGTGCAGGTGTCTTACCATACTTGTCAGCCAGTGCAATAATCACCTCATTTTCAAGTGTTCCTGCTCCGTTGCCTCCAAGTGGGCTGTAGGCTTCTATTGCAATACCATTCTTCTTAGCATATTCAACATTTTCAATATTAGCGTAATAAGGATGAATCTCAATCTGGTTAACCGCTGGTACAACTGTCCAGTTTTCACTGAGAGTCTCAAGATGGTGAACATTGAAGTTACTTACACCGATTGCCTTGATTTTGCCAGCCTTGTACAGGTCCTCCATATCTGCCCACGCCTTCTCATAACCGTTAGCTGGCCAGTGAATAAGATACAAGTCTATGTAATCAAGTCCCATGTCTTCCAAGCTCTGTAAAAATGCTTCTTTAGTTCTTCCCTGTCTAATATCCTCATTCCAAAGCTTAGTTGTAACAAATATATCCCTTCTGTCAATGCCACTCATACGTATGCCTTCGCCTACGCTTTTTTCATGGCCGTAAACCTTAGCTGTATCAATATGTCTGTATCCAGCCTCAATCGCCCATTTTACTGCATTAGCTGTATCAGCTCCGTCTGGTGTTCTAAAAACACCAAGACCTATCTGTGGAATTTTAACTCCATTATTTAATGTAATATAATCCATCGTTTCGTCCTCCTTTTGTATTCATTTTATGAAATATGATATTTCTTGTTTTCTGT
>OODJ01002616.1_pt1 | contig 11793 bp, 4 predicted proteins | sample 1671611 | NCBI WGS metagenome assembly OODJ01 (sample SAMN06348174, study PRJEB24527) | human gut metagenome | biome: human gut; feature: ankylosing spondylitis patient; material: feces | host: Homo sapiens | place: China | collected 2015-10 | reverse complement strand
TATATTTATATTATAATATTATATATACTATATAGTATTATTCGTATTATACATAATTTATCCTATACTAAGGAAACTGTTTTTCTCATGCCTCAAACTAAATGTCATTTTCGAAAACGTTAAACGTTAAACGTTATCATGTAAGAACGGACCTCCACAACAGGGGTGCCTCCGCAAACCTTGGCCGACTGAAAATCGAAAACGTAACAATGTAACAATGTAACAATGTAACAACGCAACTTTGAGCTGAGGCAAGCGTAAGTTACGACCAAACGCAGTCGTAAGTTATCTACAGAGACGGACGTAAGCAACCCTCGGCAAGGTTCCTGGCCAAGACCACCAAAAACGGAAGCAAAAAGAAGGAAAAAGAGACTGATTGTTTAGGCAAAATCCACCAGTCCAATACGTTAGACCCGACGACTCAAAAAATGATTTCGCTACCAGGCGCTCGTTCTCCTCCAAAAGGTGGGTGAATGATCCCGTCATGGCAAGCAAAAGCCCTCCAAAAGGGGATGAAAACCAAGAAAAAACGCCCTGTTAAGATTATTTAACGGAAGCCCCCCCCATTTTTGCAATGTTTAGTAAATTTGCACCCGAGAAGCAACCATTCTCCTCGCTTTGCGCACCTTTTGCCACACCTGAAGGCGACCACAAGGGACACGCATCTGAGCAAGAAGACACTAAGAAAAAAAGTGATCAATAAACATAGTAAATAACACCAAAGAGAGAACATTAAAACGATGAGAACAACTACATCACAACAAGGCAAGCGCTTCACTTGGTGGCGCTGCCTGAGTAGTAGTTTCGCCACGGCGCTCCTTGCAGCAGCTCCCCTTGTAGCATCTGCTCAAAAGGGCAACGCGACGCGAAACGACGGAATGGTCGGAGCAGCCACCCTCAAGGGTCAGACTGAAGCCCAGATTGTTGCGGCCAAAGTAGGTAATGATTTGGTCGGATCGCTGGACGATCCGAGCAAGGTCTTTTTCTTCTACAACGTAAAAACGAGCAAGTTCCTCAGCATGGGAGGCTATTGGGGTGTGCACGCTTCGCTAAAGGACACCCCCAGTGCCTTTTGGGCTCAGGATGGCGGCACTATATTTACAAAAGCCATCAACTTTGCCCAAGACCTAAGAACCAAGCAGGGCAATCAGATGAAATGGGTGAACTCAACTTCGAGTACCGACAAAGGCGTGTTCCTTGACCGAGGCTACGAGAATAAAGCCAGGGATGGATACAACGGCTGGTTCCTCGAAAAGGTTCCAGGCGACACAGAGCATAACACCTATAGGCTCTGCACCTATCAATTGCAAACTGGAACAAGCAAGGTCTATCTCTCGGCGCTTGGTGACATTGCATCAGAAAAGAACTGTGGTGCGGACTCAAAAAGCGACCTTAACAAGAAGGGCCTATGGAACGAGCACACCCTGTGGCGTATCATTTCCTTGAAGGAGATTCAGGATTTGATGGCTGTAGCGTCCGAGAACCTGACCGACCCGCTTGACCTTACCTTCAAGTTGGCCTGCCCCGGATTCGATCGTGGCCGAATGGACATCGATGCTTGGGAATCGGTCGGCACGAATGTCGCCGAAGGTGGCTACGCAAGAATCGGACTGGAGCAATGCTACAACAAGTTCGTACCCACCAAAGGTATGGTAAAGCCCTTGGAGCGCAGTAGCGACGACACGTACGAAGGTAAGTTCGACAAAAACTACGAGTTCCCGTACAAGGGAGACCAACTCCAAACCTTCGCTGACCGTGAGGACTACAAGCGCCACATGGCCAAATATTTCTGTATGGACGTACGCGGCGTGCACGGCTACATCTACCAAAAGCAGAATGTAACGAAGCCTGGCACCTACGTCATCGAGTGCAAGGGCTACTCCAACACGCCGAAAGCCCTTCTCTTTGCCGGTATTGGACAAAACAATGGCTCCGGTTTGGTCGATGGCACAAAGCGCACAACCACGCTGAACCAGGTCAGCAACATGTCGGCGGACGAGCAGGCACGCCTCCACGTGGACGAGCTGAACATGGACTATGCGGGCAAGGAGTTCTACGAGTCAAGCAAATATGCCAATAGCGTGATCGTACAGGTGACGCAGGAGATGATTGACCAAGCTGGTGCAGAGGGTGTCAGCATCGCCTTCGGTCTCAACATTGGCGATGGCAGCCAAACTCCCAACCTCAACGAATGGACCGTATTCGACGACTTCCGTCTGATCTACGTAAGCAACACGAAGAATGAGGACCTCGTTCTCGACGAACTTCGTGGCGACTTGGAGTATCTGAAGAATGGCATTACCTACAAGAACCGTGTGCTCCGCCTTGCCAAGACGTTCAAGCAGAACAGCTGGAACTCCTTCGTGCTGCCCGTAGATCTTACGGTTAAGCAGCTTCGCAATGCCTTTGGTGGCACCGTGCGCCTTGCCAAGCTCAAGAATCTCACGGCCACCGAGCTGCAGTTCGAGACCGTAACCCTCGACGGAAAAGCCGACAAGGAAATCGCTCTCGAGGCTTACCAGCCTTACATCATCTTCCCGACCAAGACGATGGAGGACAACAATAATAGCCCCTACATCGCCACCATCGCCAAGAATGGAAACACGGAGAATCCCTATAAAGTAACGATCCAGGCTAAGCGCTTCGAGATCCCCAACGTCACGTTCAAGACGAACACGAACAATGAGAACGACCTCAGCAACATGGACGAGAAGTACTGGACGACGACGCTGATCCATAACGTGGAAACCATCACGGCCTACGGCACCTTCGTCCGTACCTTCGACCCGTACGCTACACAGAACGAGAACACGGGTGTTTGGTCATTCTCCAGCAGCAAGGGCACAATCCGCCCAGGCTACTACGACTTGAGGGGAAGCTACTTCTTCGATAATGGCGACGTCTATTACTCTGACACGAAGGTGCGCGGCCTGCGCGGCTTCTCTTGCTGGTTCAAGCCCAACAACAACGAGGCGCCCACAGTCTATATCGACGGCGTGAAGCAGGAGTCAGAGTTGACGGCCATTGGCGAGCTGATTGTAGGCCCCGAAGCTGCGAACCGCTACGGCCACGACAATGGCGTGTACAACCTCCAGGGACAGCGTGTCGGCAATACGACCGAGGGACTGCCCAGTGGCATCTACATTGTCAACGGACGCAAGCATGTGGTAAGATAATCGAATCGGACAAACTTCAAAAAGGAATTAAGAAAAATGAAACGTAAATATATCAAGCCCACAACATCCGTGGTGAGAGTGGAGACGCAGGGCAACTACTGTAATACTGCTTCTACATGGAGCGTACGCGACGCCAGCGGAGCAATACAGTCCGACGCCGACAGGGGTTATGTCCTCACGGACGAGGACGAAAATGCAAGGGCTTACGATCCCTGGAACAGCGAAACCTGGTAGTCCGCGCGGCATAAGGCCGTCGGAAACGACTACCTACGAGACATGAGGAACCATGGACGGAAACCAGCAATGGCATACGTCCATGGTTTTTGGACTTCTATCCAGACTTAGTCGCCATTTCGTATTGGGAAACGTTTCCGCATCGTCCTTTTGCCCAAGAAGGCTACTTTTTTCATCCAAGTAGGCTATTTTTTCAATCATTTGCATCATCACAGTTATCACCTTATATGAGAAAGAAATATACCCCACCCCAGTCCCAGACGATCCCGCTCGACGTGTCAGGAAACATGATGGACATCATTGCCTTCAGCAAGCCTGGGGGCAAAGGCAATCCGGGCACGATACGCATCCAAAAGCGTCCCGACACCATCTTACCCTTCACGCAGGAGGAAGAGGAGGAGGAAGACGACAGGAAAGACGCAACTCTTTGGGAGTTTTAGCATGGAACAAAGCCAGTCTATGGTCGCCCCAAATAATCAATAACCGAAAACAAACTAACATGAACATACTTCTATCTCTGTTGGTGTCGTCAGTCTATATTTTCAACGCGCAGGGGCAATACCTCTGCATCGGCGAAGACGGCACCCCCACGCTCTCCGACGCACCCGTGAGCCTCGACGTCACACGGGTGGACGAGGTCGCCGACGCCGGGCGTTTCGACCTCGACTACACGGGCATGAAATGGATTCTCAAGCCCTCCACGGAGCACACCTACACCCTCGGCTACCAGGTGGGAGAAGCCAATGCCACCACCTTTGTCTATGTGCGCTCGGGCGCCATGGCCACCACGTTTGAAGAGCCCGACGCCACCTTCCTCGATGGGCAGTGGGCGATATCTACTGGCGAGGAGAGCCAGCCCATCCTCCTCGACGAGACGGCTGACTATGTCTGTCCCCAGTTTTACAAGCAGCATGCCGACGTCACGCTCCAGCGCAGCCTGGTCCAGCAGGAGTGGAACACGCTCTGCCTGCCGTTCCCGCTGCACGCGGATCAGGTCAGTGCACTTTGGGGTGAGGGCACGCGCGTGGCTGAATACACGGGCGACACGGGCGACAAGCTCCTTTTCACCACCTGCGAGGATATTGAGGCGGGCGTGCCCTACGTCCTGAAGCCCGAACGGGTCAGCGAAGACAACGTCTATCGGATCGAGGGTATTGACATCACTTCTTGGGACCGCGGCGACCGGTCTCGCGAGACCGTTGCCGATGGCACCCGCTTCATCGGCTTCTATGGACCCACGACCGTTCCGGCCAATGCCTACGTCTTCGGCGACGGCGACCGGATGTACTGTCTCGAAACCGACATGGGGGCCAATGGCTTCCGTGGCTATTTCCAAAGCAACGATCCGCAGGCTGCCGATCGCGACCTCGGCTGGACAGTAGAGGATCAGGAGGTCACCTCCGTCCCGCAACCCGCCCCCGTGGTCTCACGCCCTGCCGATGGCGCCGCCTTCAACACGGGTGGCCAACTGGTGCGCCGCAAGGGTTCTGCCGAACCTCTTGCCCCTGGCCTGTATATCGTCAATGGTATTAAAATCATCGTCAAATAAGTCTCACACAATGAAAACTACACAACACATCCTACTGTGCCTTCTGCTGTGGGCCTTCTCCGCTGCCCATACCCTGGCAGCACACACCGATGCCGAAACGAAGTTTATCAAAGCGGGGAGCGACTTCTCCGAGCTGGACGTCTCCAAGATTCCGAGCGCCCAACTGTGGATGCTCTCCACCAACGGAACTGCTTCTGGCAAAAACTTCAAGATCGACTTCTCGAAGAAGAGCCTGGAGATAGTCCTCGACGTCTCCGCTTGCACCTCCGCCCTGGAGAACATCATTTCCTTCGGAAAGAAGATACAGGACTGGAAAGGCAACAACCTCCACTTTTATTATATCCCAACCAAATTCCAGCTTCCTTACACTTCCAGCAGGAGACAAACATTCAACGAGCGACTCCGCGGAAGCTGGGTCAACACGTGGCAGAATACGCAGACCGCATTAGACGTGAAGCTTGATGACGACACGAAGCTCCTCACCATCCATCTGACCAAGGATGGCTTCTATGTCAACGGCGTGCTGCAACAGGCTTCCGGCTCGGCTATCTCTGCCTTGTTCTCCTCCGGGTCTTCCACCATCCAGATAGGTAGCGCCGAGGGGGAGACCCGTAGTCATGCCGTCTGCAAGCGCGTGCGCCTGATAGACTATGTCGATATGAGCAAGACAGACCGCATCGCCGCCTGGACCAGCAACCCACAGAAGTTTGAGGACCACAAGGAGGCTGCTCATACCACCTTCCTGCCCTATCCCTCCACAGCGCAGCTTCGTGCCGACGCAACCCACTACGACGCTCCGTGGCTGCCCACGGACGAGACGCGCTCGCTGGTGAGAAGCCTCAACAGTAGCGAGAACGGCAAGGAGTGGAGTTTCTGCTATGTCAAGGGCATAACGAGCGGACCCGCGGCCAGCGAGTTCTACGCCAAGGACTTCGAACAGTCGCCCTACTATGTGGCCAGCCAATGGAAGCCCATCCGCGTGCCACTCTCCTGGGAGATGGCGGGCTACGGACGCCCTGTCTATACCAACATCGGCTATCCCTTCAAGTACGATCCGCCCAAGGCCGTGGCCAGCCGTAGCGAGACCAACGAGACCGACAACAATGCCACGGGCTTCTACCGCCGCCAGTTCACGCTCGACGAGTCGTGGCGCGACAAGCGCGTCTTCCTCCATTTCGATGGTGTCTATAGTGCCGCTGCCGTTTGGGTGGACGGCAACTACGTCGGCTACTCGCAGGGATCCAATACCGACGCGGAGTTTGATATCACCGCAGCCCTGGACAAGCAGGCCGACGGCAGCATCCGGACGGGCAGCTCGGCAGACAACGTCCACCAGCTCTCCGTGCGCGTCTATCGCTGGTGCGACGGATCCTATCTCGAAGGGCAGGACATGTGGCACCTTTCGGGCATTCACCGCGACGTCTATCTCGTAGCCACGCCCAAGGTCTTTGTAGCCGACCACGTCATCACTACCGACAACATGGCCACCGACGCTACCAGCGGCGCCATGCAGGTAGCGCTCACCATCGACAACCGCGACCGCGTGGCAGGTGCCAACAAGACCATTGCCGTCACGCTCAGCGACAAGGACGGCAACGTGGTAGCTACTGGCAAGGCTGAATATGAAAGCAAAAAAGACAACAACGGAAGACAGACCCTGACCGTGAGCCTTCCGGGACTCAAGGGCCTGCATCCTTGGAGTGCGGAGTCTCCTTATTTATATAATGTGACGGTGAGCCAGCGTGCTGCCGACGGTACGGAAGAGATGGCGTTCAACACGAAGTATGGTTTCCGCACCATCTCGCTGACGAAAAATCCGAACGTCGTCTATGTCAACGGCCAGCGTGTCTTCTTCAAGGGTGTCAACACCCAGGACACGCATCCCGAATACGGACGGGCCATCGACGTGGAGACGATGATGAAGGACCTGACGATGATGAAGCAGGCCAATGTCAACACGGTACGCACGTCCCACTATCCGCGCCAGCCGAAGATGTACGCCATGATGGACGCTCTGGGCTTCTATGTGATGGATGAGGCCGACGTGGAGTGCCACTATGACTGGATATGGGGATGGAGACACTTAACCAAGAGACTCACCTCAGACGGAAACTGGACCGCTCAGTATGTGGACCGCAACGTGCGCATGGTGGCGCGCGACCGCAACCACCCCTGCGTCACGTTCTGGTCTTTGGGCAACGAGTCGGGAAGCGGCCTCAACTTCGAGAAGGCCTATGCGGCGGTGAAGGCCCTCGACGCCCGCCCCATCCACTATGAGGGTACGACCAACTGGGGCAACGCCAGCACTTCGGACCTCTATTCCAGCATGTATCCCACGGTGGACTATGTTGCAAGCAATAAGAATGGAGTCAAGGATCGTCCCTACTTCATCTGTGAATATGCCCATGCCATGGGACAAGCCGTAGGCAACCTGAAGGACTACTGGGAGGCCATAGAGAGCAGCACCGGCATCATTGGCGGCTGCATTTGGGACTGGGTGGACCAGGCCATCTACCGAGTGGAAAGCGGCTCTGGCGTCGTGGCCGACAAGACCAAGAATGGTTTTCACAATTGGACCTCTGGCTACGACTACAATGACATCGGGTGGTTTGGAGTTGGCTTCCAGGGCAACTTCCTCAACAACGGCCTCATCACGCCCGACCGCGCGTGGACTTCCAAGCTCACCGAGGTGAAGAAGGTCTATCAGTATGTGGCGTTCTCCGACTTCGATGCGGCCTCGCGCTCAGTCTCCCTCACCAACAAGTATGTCTTCACCACCATTTCTCCCGACCGCTACGACCTCGCCTTCCGCGTGTTCAAGGATGGACGGCTGGTGGAGGAGGCTACCGTCGGCCACTTCGACGCGATCGCGCCTGGAGCCACGGCACGCATCACCCTGCCGCTGGCGACCAAGACTGATGAGGCGAGCGAATATCTCGTCAATGTCGAACTGCGCATCAAGGAGGCCTGCGCATGGGCGGAGGCCGACTACAGCATTGCCGATGAGCAGTTTGCCCTGACCGCGCGCCCAGCCTGGACCGCTCACACGTCCAAGGGAGGTTCCCTGACCATCAGCGGCAACACCGTCTCGGGCAACGACTCCGAGGGCAACGACTATCGGATGGCTTTCGACAACAACGGCAAGATGACGGCGTGGACCTATGCGGGCAAGCAGATTCTGCACGCCAATGCCAATGGCACGATTGCTTCGGGAGCTGCGCCCGACTTCAATAGCTGCCGAAACATCGACAACGACAAAGGGAATACCGCAAGTATCGGATGTGTCAATTCGTCCTCGACAAAAATCATCAAGGCTTTGACCCGAGACGAGGCTACAGGCTGCGCCACCATGACGGTGCAGGGCAATGCCAAAAACTGCCAGTACACCATCCGCTACACGTTCTATCCCGATGCCACGGTTGACATGGAGACGACTTTCTCTCCTTCGGGAGCTACCCGCCGTCTGGGTCTTGGCCTGCAACTGGCTTCGGGCTTTGAGAATGTGGAGTTCTATGCGCGTGGTCCACGTTCCAACTATTCCGACCGCAAGACGGGTTCCTATCTCGGACGCTTCACCACCACGGTCGATGATATGGTGGAGGAGCAAATCCACCCACAGACCTATGGAGACCATGAGGATCTGCGCGAGCTGCTGCTCAGCAACAAGGCCGCTGGACTCACGCTCACAGTCCTGGTCGATGGCCAAGCATCATTCTCGCTCTCCCATTTCGACGAGTCGAAATGGATAGAAGAAGGCAGCGACCTGTGGAAAATACCCACCCATTGGTACGACCTCGTGCGCAAGCCCCAGGTGTTTGCCCATATCGACTATTGGCAGCGCGGACTGGGCAACAACAGTTGCCAAGGCGACGTGGTCCTGCCGAAATATGAGTGTCCCACCTCAGGAGACCATACGTACACGCTGCGGTTGAAGCCCAATCTGTAGTTGCAACTTGGTTGATCTGATTCAACGATCGCCTTATTCAACATTTGCAGCCCACGGGAAAAACAGACACTTGCCTGTTTCCCCGTGGGCTGCTCTGTCATCATAACGGTCATGAGAAAAGCGGAATGGCAATTCTCATTGTTACATTGTTACGTTGTTACGTTTTTGATTTTTGATAACGCATTAACGTTATAACGTTTAACGTTTTTGTTTTCGGAAGGCAGCACAACACAAACCATGCTTCGCCAGCACAAAATCTGCAGGAAAAGACTCCCGCTAAAAGTCGGCTGTGCGTTGACAAAATGGTAAATATCTGCCACACAGGGGGTTGAAAGTAAGCTAAAAATGAAACTTTAATCTTATTTAACGCTCTACCCCCCCCAATTTTGCAATGTTTAGTAATTTTGCACTCAAATAGATTGTGCATTCCTGCCAAAATCAACCTGTCGCCCTACCTAAAGGCGAACAAACTGGGTTAGAACTAAGTATGGAGGCACTAAAAAAACTGTGGTCATTACTAACAACTAAAAAGAGAACATTTAAACGATGAGAACAACTACATCACAACAAGGCGAACGCTGCTTATGGCGGCGCAGTTGGAGTGTTGGAATCGCCACGGCACTCCTCGCCGCAGCACCCTTTGTGGCATCAGCACAAAGTAACGGCACAACGGGCGACGGAAATTCAACCAGTTCTTACGAGGGCGTAGGCGACCTGCCGGGCGAAACCTTTGAGGAGCTCCAGGCGGGAATCACCGCGGACTGCTCCTACGGCGACCCGAGCAAAGTGTATTTCCTCTACAACGTGGGGTCAGGCAAGTTTCTCAACATGGGAGGCTACTGGGGTACAAGTGCCTCTTTGAAAGACTACCCGATGCCACTCTGGACACGCAATGGAACGTCTACGAAAATTGATGGAAGCGAAACGCCCTCTCTCAACTTCGCACAAAACATCGCTACCAGGGAGGGCAACATGGTGCAATGGGTGAACGGGGGAATCAACGGAACGACCGACGTCGGCGTATTCTGCGACCGTGGTTCAACGACCAATTTCAACGGTTACGACGGTTGGTTCTTTACAAAAACAACAGATTCGAACGGTAAGGACGCCTACCTTATCTACACTTTCAAGACTACTACGTCAAGTTCTGGGTTCAGCGCACAAGATGGGATGTACCTTACGGCCTTTGACGAAGGACAAGCTACAGCAGACAGGAACTGTGGAGCAGATACATACACGAATATCTGCACCAACGGTACACCTAACGATTATAGCAAATGGCGCGTCCTCACGCTACAGGACATCGACAACTTGCAGTTAGGGAACAGCGTGGAACTGAAAGATCCACTTGACTTTTCCTTTATGTTGAAGTGTCCTGGCTTCGATCGTGGAAGAACGGACATCAACGGATGGCAGGTATTTACCTCTTCCGTAGCATCGGGAGCGTACACCCGTATCGGTTTGCAGGAGTACAACTACAAAACGGACACGAAGGTATCGACTGCGGCCACTCCCCTGTCACGCGGCAATGGCAATGAGTATAACAACGGTAGGTTTACAAAGTCATCCTCTGATCCATACAAATTCTACTTCTCGGACACCAAATACCAAAACTTCAACCAGTGGTCCGACTACCTACGCTACATGAGTAAGTTCTTCTGCATGGACGTACACGGCACGCATGGCTACATCTATCAGAAGATGTTTGTGAAGCAGCCGGGCATCTACGTCGTAGAGTGCAAGGCATACTCCAACACGGACAAAGCCCACCTCTTCGCAGGCGTCGCAGGCAACGACTTGTTCGAGGACTCAAAACGCACGACCATACTTAGCCAGGTCGACCACATGTCTGCGGAAGAGAAGTCTCGCCTCCGTGTAGCTGATCAGAACATGGACTATGCGGGCAAGGAGTTCTACGAGTCAAACAAATATACCAATAGCGTGAGCGTACATGTGACGAAGGAGATGATTGAGCAAGCTGGTGCCGCTGGTGGCGTCAGCATCGCCTTCGGTATCTACATTGGCAACCCCAACGATGCCAGCGAGACGCCCAACCCCAACGAGTGGACGGTATTCGATGACTTCCGCGTGCTCTACGCCAGCAACACGAAGAGCCCAGACCTCATACTCGACGAGCTGCGCGGCGACCTGGACTATCTGAGGAATGGCACCACCACCTACACGAACCGCATGCTCCACCTTGCCAAGACGTTCACCAAGGACCACTGGAACTCCTTCGTACTGCCCGTGGACCTCACGGTCAAACAGGTTCGTGATGCCTTTGGTGCCAACGTGCGCCTTGCCAAGCTCAAGAACCTCACGAACACCGAGCTGCAGTTTGAAACCGTAAACCTCGACGAGAATGAGAAGGCTACCGCCATCCAAGCCTATCAGCCGTACATTATCTTCCCGACCAAGACGATGGAGGCATACAATGGCACCCCCTACACTGCTAACATCACAACGGGAACTGGCAGCGATTACAAGGTAACGATCCAGGGTCAGCGCTTCCAGATCCCCAACGTCACGTTCAAGACGACTGTCGACGGCAAGAACGACTTCAGCAACATGGACGAGCACTGGACGACGAGGCTGACTCAAAAAGCGGGAGCCATCACGGCCTACGGTACTTTCGTCCGCACCTTCGACCCGGACGCTACACAGGACGATGTCACGGGCAAATGGACTCTCTCTGAAAACAGGGGAACGATCCTCGATGGCTACGACAACCTCGTAGGAAGCTATTTCTTCGATAAGGGCAACGTCTATTACTCTGACACGAAGGAGCGCGGTCTCCGCGGCTTCTCTTGCTGGTTCAAGCCCAACAACAACGGCGTGCAGCTCGCAGTCTATATCGACGGCATGAAGCAGGAGGCGGAGTTGACGAC
>OODJ01002610.1_pt1 | contig 11808 bp, 10 predicted proteins | sample 1671611 | NCBI WGS metagenome assembly OODJ01 (sample SAMN06348174, study PRJEB24527) | human gut metagenome | biome: human gut; feature: ankylosing spondylitis patient; material: feces | host: Homo sapiens | place: China | collected 2015-10 | reverse complement strand
CGAGGCGCTCGATATTGACGACGACTGGCGCGAGCTTTTGCTCTCGGGCGAGGATCTGCCGTATTCGCGCATCCCCGTGTATGAGGACAGCATCGACAATGTCATCGGCGTACTGTATCTCAACCGCTTTTACAAGGCGCTGCTCGACGATACCGACGCGGACATCCGCAGCAACCTTATGAAGCCGCTGTATATCTATAAGACCGTGAAGCTGCCGGACGTGCTCGCGCAGCTGCGCAAAAACCAGCAGCATCTTGCCGTCGTCACGGACGAATACGGCGGAACGCTCGGCATCGTGACGCTCGAGGATGTGCTCGAAGAGCTTGTCGGCGACATCTGGGACGAGACCGACGAGGTCGAAGACGAGATCGTTGAGCGGCCGGACGGCATGTATGAGATCGACGGCGATCTCCCCATCGGCGATCTTGCGGAGCTTCTGGACGTGACCGAGGAATCGCTCGACACCGCGAGCGCCCCCGCCGGCGGCTGGACGATCGAGAAGTTCGGCGCGTTCCCCAAGGTGGGCGATACCGTGGAGGCGGACGGTCTTCGCGTAAAGGTGCTCGCCATGGGCGAGGACGGGCTTCGCGTGGAAAAGATCCTCGTGGAAAAGCTGCCCGAGGACGAAACGGACGATTGACCGGGAGGGTTTACCCATTCAGGACTTGACGCAGAAAAGAGAACGGGCGGTGCTCGCGGGGCTTTCCGCATCGAGCATGGACGCCGAGGAGCGCTCCACCGAAATTTCGATGGAGGAGCTTGCCGCGCTCGTGGATACCGCGGGGGCGGACACGGTCGCCATGGTCTTGCAGACTCGCCAGTCGCCCGACCCGCGCAGCTTTCTCGGCGCGGGCAAATTGCAGGAAATAAAGGAGATCGTAACGAACAACGAGTGCGATCTCGTCGTGATCGACAACGAGCTCTCGCCCTCGCAGGCGCGGGCGATCGAGGAAGAGCTCGGCGTGCGCGTCGTGGACCGGAGCGGACTCATTCTCGATATTTTCGCCCAGCGCGCCCGCACAAAGGAGGGCCGGCTGCAGGTGCAGCTCGCGCAGTATGAATATCTGCTGCCGCGGCTGACCGGCATGTGGACCCATCTCAAGCGCCAGGCCGGTACGAGCGCGCCCATCGGCACGCGCGGCCCCGGCGAAACGCAGCTCGAGACCGACAAGCGGCACATCCGCGCCCGCATCGCAAAGCTCCAGAGCGAGCTGAAGGAGGTGCGCAAGATCCGCGCCGTCCAGCGCGAGCGGCGCATGAAAAACGACGTGCCGGTCATCTGCCTCGTCGGCTATACGAACGCGGGCAAATCGACGCTGCTCAACGCCCTCACCGGCGCGGATATTCCGGCGAATAACCGGCTGTTCGATACGCTCGACACCACCACCCGGCTGCTGACCGTCTCCGACACGCTCGATGTCGTCATCTCCGACACGGTCGGCTTCATCCGCAAGCTGCCGCATCAGCTCATCGACGCCTTCAAGGCGACGCTTGAGGAGCTGGAGTATGCTGACCTTCTGCTGCACGTCATCGACATTTCCAACCCTGAGTGGATCGCGCAGGCAGAGGTGGTGGATCAGCTCATCCACGACCTCGGCGCGGAGGGCATCCCCTGCATCCGCGTGTACAACAAGTCCGACCTGTTCTACGGCGATATCCGCCCGCACGGCGAGCGCGCGGTGAACCTCAGCGCCAGGACCGGCGAGGGGCTCGACGAGCTGCTGCGCGCCATCGACGCCGAGCTTGACAAGGGCACGCGCCGCGTGACCATCCATTTGCCCTACGACAAGGGCGGCTGGCTCGACAGCCTCTACCGCGAGGCAAAGGTCGAGAGCGTGGAGTACGGCGAGACCATCGACATCGTGGCGGTCTGTACGCCGCGCGTGCTCGGCCGGGTCAAGGACTATGTCGAGGGCTACACCGAGCCGAAGGAGGACTGGGAGTGAGCGCGCCGCAGAGCTACTATGTTCCCGTGGACGCGGGGGAAGCGGAGTTCACCGAAAAGCGCTCGCACTTTCTCGGCCACGTCCGCCGCGTGGAGACCGAGGCCGAGGCCCGCGCCTTTCTCGACGAAATGCGGAAAAAATACTACGACGCGCGCCACAACTGCTGGTGCTACGTCCTGCACGAGGGCGGCGTGGTGCGCTACGGCGACGACGGCGAGCCGCAGGGCACGGCCGGTCAGCCGATGCTGAACGTCTTTCAGCGCGAGGGCGTGGAGAACGTCGTCTGCGTCGTGACGCGCTATTTCGGCGGCGTGCTGCTCGGCGCGGGCGGACTGACGCGCGCCTACGCGAAGTCGGCAAAGGACGCGCTTGACGCGGCGGGCAAGGCGCGGATGCGCCTGTGGTCTGCCGTGACGGTAGACTGTCCCTATCCGATGCTCGAGCGCCTGAAGCTGCTCGCCGCCGCCCACGGCGGCACGGTGGAGGGCACCGACTTCGGCGCGGCGGTGAGCGTCCGCATCCTGCTGCCGCAGGAGAATGCGGCGGGCTTTGACGCCGCGCTCACCGAGCTGTCCGCCGGCACCATGACCGCGCGGCGCGAGGGAGAGCGCTTTCTGCCCGGACCGCGCGAATAGAAACAAGAAAAAGCAAGGAGGAACGACCGATGAAAGAACCCGTTGCCCGCTCCGACCTGCGCCTCGCTCTCGGCGGGGCCTACTATGGGACCCTGCGCAAGCTCCTGTGGATCAAGGAGCGAAGATCCTTCACACGCGAGCGCTGTGAGGCAATCCTGCCCTACAGCGCGGCGAGCCACAAAACGCCCCTGATGCGCAGGCTGCGGGACGTGGATATGTGGATGCAGGAGAACAAGGTGACAAATCTCCGCCTTGCCTCCGCGCGGGTGAACGGCATTGTGCTCCGCCCAGGGCAGACCTTCAGCTACTGGTATCTCATCGGCCGCCCGACGGCGAGGAAGGGCTATCTGCCCGGTATGCTGCTGCGCAACGGCAGGGCCGTTGCGGGCGTCGGCGGGGGACTGTGCCAGCTCTCGAACCTCATTTTTTGGATGACGCTCCACACGCCGCTGACCGTCACCGAGCGCCACCGCCACGGCTACGACGTCTTTCCGGATTCGGACCGCACGCAGCCCTTCGGCAGCGGAGCGACCTGCTTTTATCCCTACGGCGACCTGATGATCCGCAACGACACGGCGGACGATTATCAGCTCCTCGTCACGGTCGGCGAGCACGACCTCATCGGCGAGTGGCGCTGCTCCGCCGCGCCGGAGTGCCGCTATGAGATCGTCGAGCGCGATCATGAGATGCGCGCGGAGTATTGGGGCGGCTACACGCGCCACAACGTGCTCTGGCAGCAGCGCTTCGATGCGGACGGTGTGCTGCTCGACGAGAAGCCCGTCGTGCGCAACGACGCCATCATGATGTATTCGCCCTACCTCGAAGAGGGAGGCACAAGCAAATAAACGAAAGCATCTGCCTTGCGGCAGATGCTTTTCTGCTATGCAGCGCGCTCGCCGTCCGTGCGCTCCAGCCAGCCGCTGCCCTCGGTGATGCGGGCGACGAGGAAGGAAGCGGCGTAGTCGCCCGCGGCGTTGACCATCGTGGCGGGCGGGTCGACCAGATTCCCGATGGTGACGGCGATGGGGTAGGCAACCGCCATCCGGTCGGGGAAGAAGAGCGAGCAGAGGATGAACTCGGCGATGTAGCCGCCGCCTGGGATGCCGCTCATGGCGACGGAGGAAAAGACCGCCACGGCCAGCACCTCGGCAAACAGTCCCGCGCCCTCAAACGGCAGGCCGAACACGCCGAAGAGGAACGCGACCTTGAGCACGCAGCTGAAGCACGAGCCGTCCATGTGCATCGTCGCGCCCAGCGGCAGAACAAGATCCGCGACCTCGTGCGGGATGCCGCTGTCCTCTGCGGCCTCCATATTCGCTGGAATGGTGGCGACGGACGAGCAGGTGCCGAGCGCGGTCACCGCGGGGCGCAGGATGTGCCGCCGCAGCCGCCGCACGCCCTCGCGCCCGCCGCCAAGATACGCCAGAAGCGGGAAGGCGAGCAGCGCATAGACGAAGCAGAGCGGGTAGTAGGCCAGCATCGCGCGGGCATAGGACGCCGTGATCTGTGCGCCGTAGCTTGCGACCATCGCGGCGAAGAAACCGAAGAAGGCGATGGGGGCGTAGCAGCTCACGAGCGAGACCATCTTCAAAAGGCACTTCGTCGCGTCGTCCAGCACCCGCGCCGTTACGGTATCCGGCCCGCCGCAGGCGGAGACCGAGAAGCCGAAGAGCAGGGAAAAGACGATCAGCGGCAGCATTGCCCGCCGCGAGAGCAGCGCGGAGAAATCGTTGACGGTGAAGAAGTTGACGAGCAGCGTCGCAAGCGGCGCGGGATCGTCCACCGTGCCCGCCGCGGCATCGGTCCACGGCGTCAGCACCGGGGGAAAGACACGCACGATGACCAGCATGATAAAGGCCGCGAGCAGCCCGGTGACAACGAAGACGCCGAGCGTCGCGCCGAGGATGCGCCCCGCCCTGCGCCGCGAGCGCGTATTGGCGATGCTGCCCGCGAGCGAGCAGAACACCAGCGGCACGACGAGGCAGAACATCATGTTGATGAACACGGTGCCGAGCGGCTCAAGGCAGACAGCCCCGGGCCAGGCCGCGCCGACGGCGCAGCCGAGCACGATGCAGGCGAGCATCGCGGCAAGGAAGCCGTAGCTCCGATAGAAGGAATGGGTCATAAAAAGCCCTCCGATCTCCCAAATTTTTGTGTCTATCTCTATCCATAGCGGGAGACAGGCTCGAATATGACCGAAAAATTTGGAAAAAGGGCTTGACTGTCAAGTTGCTTTATGCCTTACAATGCGGTATCATAGCATTGGGAAGGATCGGCGCAGAGCGCGGAAGGAGAGCCTATGAACATCAAAGAGATCGAAGAGCGCAGCGGCCTGTCGCGCGCGAACATCCGCTACTACGAGCAGGAGGGTCTGATCGCTCCCGTGCGGCGGGAGAATAAATACCGCGACTACAGCGAGGAGGATCTGGAGACGCTGCTGCGCATCGCGCTGCTGCGGAATCTCGGCTTCTCGCTCGACGAGATCAGGCGGCTGCAATCCGGCGAGCTGGAGCTTGCCGCCGCCATGCGAGAGCGCAGCGCGGCGCTGGAGAGCGAGGGTCAGCGCCTGCTGGCGGCGCGGAACGTGTGCGACGCCATCTCCCGCGAGGTGACAAGCTATTCCGCCTTACGGCCGGAGGACTACCTCAACGGCTTTGAGCCGGACGCAGCGGCGAAGCAGCGGGACGTTGCCGAGCCGCACCCGTTGCGGCGTTACCTTGCCCGTGCCATCGACCTCACGCTCACGGGAATATTGGTCTCGTTTGTGCAGTTCATGCTGCTGCACCATAACCTTGTGAACATTTCCAAAGCAGAAATATTCCTTTGCGGTCTGGCAGGATGGGGACTGCTCGTTCTCATCGAGCCGCTGCTGCTCTCACGCTTTGCTGCGACCGCGGGCAAATGGTGCATGGGCATCACCGTCACGCGGCCGGACGGCGAGAGGCTCAGCTACGGCGAGGCGCTTGAGCGCACCGCCGCCGTCTGGCTTTACGGCGCGGGCCTCGGCATTTCCATCGTGGAGCTTGTGTGCAACTACCGCAGCTACCGCCGCTATATGAACGGCGAGGAGCTGGCTTGGGAGAGCGGCAGCATCGAGCGCTTCGACGAGCGCGGCACAGGGAGGATGGTGCTGCTCTACGCGGCGATCACCGCGTTGAGCCTTGCCCTGACCCTTGCTATGGGCTTGAGCGCCGCGCTGCCGCCGAATCGCGGCGACCTGACCGTGGCGGAATTTGCGGAGAACGTCAATTTCTACCGCGACTTTTTCGACTATGGTGAGCGCTGGTCGCTCGACGAAAACGGCGAGTGGGCGGAGAACCAATACGAGAATGTGGTCTACTTCGGCGGGGGCGACGGTCCCGCGCCGTTCACCTACACGGTGGAGGAGGGAACGCTCCGCGCCGTGCATTGGGCATATACCGAGACGGCGGAAACGATCTACGGCACGGGCGATGAGAATGCCCGCATGGCGTACCTCGCGCTTGCTGCGGCGCAAAAGGGCACGAGCCTTTTCAACATCCGCAGCGTGGTAAAGCAGATCGGCTCGAACAGCTGGGAGGGCGATGCCGACTATTCCGCCGCGTGGAAGAATGTCGAAATGCGCTACGACGCGCGGATCGAGGGGGAGTATTATTACAGCGAGGGCTTCTTCCTCTCCGTGCAGGACGGTCAGCCCATCACGGTCACGCTGACCTTTGACGCAAGGCTCGCGGAATAACGGGGAAAAGGGGAAGCGGCGGCACAGGGCTGTGCCGCCGCCTTCAAATTTTATCCCCGTGGGGGTTGCAGGGAGAGATTTTCTGTTGTAAACTAAAAGCATACCAAAGATAAGGGGAATCCGATCCATGCAAAAAGCAACGCAAATGACCGCTACCAAACGCCTTGTCCTCACCGCCGTGAACATCGCGCTGTGCCTTGTCCTGCCAATGGCATTCCATTCCATCCCGAACGGCGGCAAGATCATGCTGCCGATGCACATTCCCGTGCTGCTGTGCGGCATGGTCTGCGGCGCTCCCTACGGCGCGGTCTGCGGCCTGCTTGGTCCACTGCTCTCAAGCATTCTCACCAGTATGCCGACAGCGGCCCTGATGCCTGCCATGATGGTCGAGTGCGCGGCCTACGGCTTGACGACCGGCCTGATGCTGCGCCTTGTACGCACGGGGAAGACCTATGCCGACCTCTACCTTTCGCTCGCCGCCGCAATGCTGGTCGGTCGCCTTGTCTCCGGTGTGACAAAGGCTCTCTTTTTCATGGCGGGACAGTATACCATGCAGGCATGGATCGCCGCGAGCTTCGTGACGGCGCTGCCGGGCATCGTGCTCCAGCTCGCCGTCGTGCCGAGCATCGTTTACTATCTCATGCGCGCGGGACTGATCCCGCAGCGCTACCCGAGATGAGGAAAGAGCCGCGAGAGGACAGGCGCTTGCTGTTCTTTTTCGAGCGCCGCAGACGGAAGACCGGCGCCCGCGTGTCGGTCGGGCGGCACCTCCGGGTGGCAGGGCTCTTAACGAAAAATTAGCAAATATAGCGGCTTTCTTAATTTTCTGACGCAAAATCTTGTGCTTTTTCGATTGCGGGACCTGCGCGGCAGACGTATAATACCCTCACTTGCTTTTTGAAATGGGGGTCACTGCTATGCTTGCGCAGGTCATTGCGATCTGTATTTTTCTCGGGATGTTCCTTCTGATCATCCTCGATCAGTTCGAGCGCCATGTCATCACGCTCGTCAGCGGAGCCTTGGTACTCGTCCTTGTGTTTGGCCTTTGTATGCGCTCACCCGCAACGATATGGGAAGCGCTCAATCTCCGCTCGTTCTTCACGACGGGCTTCTGGTACGGAGCCGGTGAGGAGAGCACGGCGGGCATCAACTGGTCCACCATCCTCTTCATCGCGGGCATGATGATCATGGTCGAGGGGCTTGGCAAGGCGGGCTTCTTCCGCTGGCTGTGCCTGTCGCTCGCAAAGCTCGTTCACTACCATGTGGTGCCGCTGCTCATCTGCTTCATGTGCCTTTCGGCGGTGCTTTCGATGTTCATCGACAGCATCACGGTCGTGCTCTTTCTCGCCACCGTCACGCTCGAACTGGCGCAGACGATGAAGTTCGACCCCGTGCCGATGATCCTCTCGGAGATCTTCTGCGCGAACCTCGGCGGCGCGGCGACCATGTGCGGCGACCCGCCGAACATTATCATCGGCACCTCGCTTGGCTATACGTTCTTTGACTTCATCGAAAATACCGGCGCGATCGTCGCGGTCTGCTTCGCGGCTGTCGCCGTCTATTTCTGGCTGTGCTTCCGCAAGGAGCTGCTGCGTGAGGAGCGCGCGAACGGCGGGCCGGTCGTCTGTCCGGAGCCGTCCAGCGCCATCACGGACCGCAGAGCCTTCGGCGCGAGCGCTGCCGTATTCCTGCTGGCGGTCGTGCTGCTCGTGACGCACGCGCAGACGGGCCTGACGGTCGCCTGCATCGGCGTGATCGTCGCGGCGCTGACGCTGCTTGTGATGGCGCTGTCGCACGGAAGGGCGACGGTGCTCGAGGTCATCCGCGGCGTGGACTACAAAACGCTGCTCTTCTTCATCGGCCTGTTCGTCTCGGTCTGCGGGCTGGAAAAGACGGGCGTGCTGGATATCATCGCGCGCTTCATCACCAACATCAGCGGCGGCCATGTGGCGACGATCGTCGTCATCATTCTCTGGCTCTCCGCCGTCACCAGCGCCTTTGTGGACAATATTCCCTTTGCCGCCACGATGATCCCGGTCATCCGCTCCATCGCCGCGGTCGAGGGCATGGACGTGGGCGTGCTGGCATGGGCGCTGTCCCTCGGCACGGACCTCGGCGGCAACGCGACGCCCATCGGCGCGAGCGCGAACGTGGTCGGCACTTCGGTATCCGCCAAGGGCGGCTATCCCATCGGCTGGGGGCGCTACTGCAAATACTGCGTGCCCGCCACGATCCTCGTGATGGCGGTGTCCACGGTGTGTCTGTTCCTACGCTACCTCTGAGAGAAGAAAGGAGTATACCACGATGAAAGACCAGATCATCATTACCATGGGCCGTGAGCACGGCAGCGGCGGCCACTACATAGCCGACATGATCGCCCGTGAACTCGGCATCAAGCTCTACGATAAGGACTCCATCGAGTCGGAGATCGTCTCCGAGGGCTACAGCGAGGAGCTGATCCGCCGGATGGACGAGAAGCCGGTCAACTTCTTTGCCTCCCGCCGCATCGGGCGATTTTCCAATTCGCTCGAGGTCAACGTGGCGGAAAAGACCTTTGATATGATCCGCGCCAAGGCGGCGAGCGGGGAATCCTTCCTGCTCATCGGCCGCTGCGGCGAGCAGGTGCTCAAGGACGATCCGCACCGCGTCAGCCTTTTCATCGGCGGCGATCCGCACGCCAAGCTCTGCCGCGTGATGGAGAAAAAGGGGCTCTCCGCAGAGGAGGCCATCGAGGAGATCCGCACGGTCGACCACCAGCGCAAGGCTTACCACAACTACTACTGCGAGACGAAGTGGGGCGATGCCCGCGCCTATGATCTCACGGTCAAAAGCGACGTGCTTGGCATGGAGGGTACGGCGGAGATGCTGATCCGCTACATCCGAGCCTTCCAGGAAAAGGACTGAACAAGAGAAAGAGGAAGCCGCGGCAATGCCGCGGCTTCCTTTGTTCGATTTCGATGTGCGCTTACAGCAGCAGAATGCCGGCGTCCGCGCAGGTCTTGAGGGTGTCGTCGTCCCAGAGGCTGACCTGCACCTCGCCGATGTGGGCGGTGCCGATCATCAGCATACAAAGACGGCTCTGACCGATGCCGCCGCCCATGGTCAGGGGCAGCTCGCCGTGCAGGAGCATTTTGTGGAAGGGCAGATCGCGGCGGTCGTCGCAGCCGGCCAGCGTCAGCTGCCGGTCGAGCGAAGCTTCGTCGACGCGGATGCCCATGGAGGAGATCTCAAACGCGCGGCCCAGGACGTCGTTCCAGAACAGCAGATCGCCGTTGAGCGTCCAGTCGTCGTAGTCGGGCGCGCGGCCGTCGTGCTTGATGCCGGAGTGCAGGGTAAGACCGATCTGCATCAGGAAGACGGTGCCGTGCTCACGGCAGATGGCATCCTCGCGCTGCTTGGGGGTGAGGTCGGGGTACTTGTCCTCCAGCTCCTGCGTGGTGATGAAGAACACGTCGCGGGAGAGCTTGGTGTGCAGGCTCGGGAAGGCGATGCCGAGCGCGTCGTTCGTCTCGACGATGGCGCCGACAATGTCACGCACGGTGCGCTTGAGGTAGGAGACGTTGCGGTCGCCGGCGTCGATGACCTTTTCCCAGTCCCACTGATCGACGTAGATGGAGTGGAGGTTGTCCACCTCTTCGTCGCGGCGGATGGCGTTCATATCGGTGAACAGGCCCTTGCCGACATTGAACTCGTAGCGCTTGAGCGCCAGACGCTTCCACTTGGCGAGGCTCTGCACGACCTGCGCGTTGTGGCCGACGTCGGGGATATCGAAGCTGACGGGGCGCTCCACGCCGTTGAGGTTATCGTTCAGACCGGAATTTTCTTCCACGAAGAGGGGAGCGGAAACGCGGCGCAGATTGAGCGCGTTGCTCAGGTTGACCTGGAAATTGCTCTTGATGAATTCAATGGCGCGCTGCATCTCGTAAACGTTCAGCGGCGTGTGATAGTGGGCGGGAATGTGGGTCTTGCTCATTGCCGGTTCACTCCTTCAAAATATTTGTATGTTTGATATGGATAAAAAACGCAAATTTGATTATAGCAAGTTACACAAAAAAATCAAGAAGAAAATGTGTAGAAAGCGTAAAGTTTCTTTGGCCCGAAATCCCTTGACGCTGCGGGCGAAAAACGGTATCATAAGCGGAGTCTACAGAAGAAACAGCGGAGGAGATCGGATTTGGAAGAGAAGAAGTGGAATGCGGGCAGCATCTGCCTGACCTTTGCAGGCTCCTTTCTCGGCGCGGGCTATGTGTCGGGGCAGGAGCTGTGGCAGTTTTTCGGCTCGTTCGGCGGCGGGGGACTGCTCGGTGTGCTTGCGGCGTTGGCGTTGCTTGCGGTGTTTGGGCTGGCGCTGATGTACATCATTTCCCGCACCGGCATCGCGGAGATGGACGCGGTGCTCGTGCCGTGGAAGAGGCTGGCGTGGCTGCGGAAGCTGTCGTCTGCGCTGCAGCTGATCTTGCTCTTCGGCGTCATAGCGATCATGTACGCCGGCGGCGGCGCGCTGCTCGAGCAGCTTTTCTCGCTGCCGACGTGGCTCGGCCGGACGCTGATGGCTGTGCTCGTGACGCTTGTGGCGCTGCGGGGCCTGCGCGGCGCGGTGGGAGCCTTTTCGCTCATCGTGCCGGTGATCGTCGCGCTCACGCTGATCTTCGGCGGCATGGCGCTCGCGCGGTACGGCGTGAGCCTTCCGGCCTTCGGCGCGGCGGAGGGGAGCAATCCGCTCATGCGCAGTGCGGCCTTCGGCGCGGTGACCTTCGCTTTCTATAATTTCTTCGGCTCGGTCGGCATTTTAGCGCCGCTCGGAGAGGCGGCATCCTCCAAAAGGGCGGCGCGCCGCGGCGTGCTCCTCGGCACGGCGCTGCTTCTGCTCATCGCTTACAGTGTGCTGCTTGCGGTGATGGCTGTGCCGGAGACTGCGGACGCGGAGCTGCCGATGCTGGCGCTCGCCTACGGCCTCAGCCGCCCGCTGGGCTATGTCTACGGCGTTTTGCTCCTGCTGTGTATGTACGGCTCGGCGCTGTCCATGACCGTCGCCATCACGACCTACGCCTCGGCGCGGTCGGAGCGCGTGGAGAAGCGGCGCGGATGGTTCATTCTCGCGCTGGGAGCGCTGGGCTACGCCGCGAGCAGCGTCGGCTTCGGCGACCTCATCAGCGTTGTCTATCCGGTCTTCGGATATTGCAGCAGCGTGTTCATCGTCTGCCTGCTCGTCCATGCCGCGCAGACGCGAAAAAAAGAATATAATTTTTTTGAAAATTCAGGAACAAAAGAGGAAGAAATTTCGTCTTAAAAACAGCACAGAGAAATGGTTACAATTTGTATCCAAATTGTAACCATTTCGCAAAGACTTCTTAAGAAACCTGTGTTATACTGTATGAAGTGTATTACACACAGCAAATCCGGGAAAGGAAGAACAGCAACATGGAACAGACAATGGAACCCGTCGCGCAGACGACGCCGGCGCAGAGCGCCGTAGAAACGCCTACCCCTGCCGGCGCACCGGGCAGCG
>OODJ01002605.1_pt1 | contig 11830 bp, 8 predicted proteins | sample 1671611 | NCBI WGS metagenome assembly OODJ01 (sample SAMN06348174, study PRJEB24527) | human gut metagenome | biome: human gut; feature: ankylosing spondylitis patient; material: feces | host: Homo sapiens | place: China | collected 2015-10 | reverse complement strand
TCAGTGCGCCTTTTACAAAGGTTGTCATAACGGCGCCAAAGGTACGGATATCATAAAAGTTCTGGCACATAAAGTCCCGGATTTTACGGTCCAACTCCGGGTCATCTTTCTTGGCGACTTTCAGGGCATCCTTGGCATCAGCATCAATGCCCAAGTATTCGAGTGCTTTTTTATCGCTGCGGTTCAGGGGAACCTGATCTTTAATGTAAATCTGGTATCCTGCTTCATCTTCTTTGGCTACTTCGACATAGTTGCGAATCTTACGCTTCAAGCAGACATCTGTAACAATGCCATATCCCGTTTCCGGGTCGACACGCGGCATGTTGCCTGCATCCGGGTCGCCGTTCGGATTTCCGTTTTCAACGTCAAACAGAATTACAAAATCATACCGGTTTTTGATCGGCTCACGCATGGTCTTCTTCCTCCTTGTCCTTCTTTTCGTAGCGTTTTTGTGTCTGATGATAGTAGCCGATTTCAAATGCGCCCTGCTCCGGGAGCGTCATGTGCGCCGGATACGGCTGCGACAGCTTGCCCATGAGGTCGGTGAGCTGCTGGTTATAGAAGATTTTGCTGCCCGGCGCCAGCTTTTGCAGATGCTTCTGCGCCAGCTTTACGAGTGTCGGGAAGACGACGGCGGGTGTTGCGCAGGCGGAGCTGAAATACTTATCCTTGATAGTCGTGTTGATGCTGGGGTTCGCGGCGTCCTGTACAGCCTCCAATACGGCAAACAGCCGCCCGAGCACGTAAGGGCAATAGGTGCTTTGCTCGTTCAGTTCCACGGTCAATACCTCCTTTGGGCAGAGCGGTGATGGATTTCTTGTGTAATAGGCCTTCAGAATCGCGGCCTTGCCGCGCGTGATCTCGTGCTCGGCGCGGATGCGGAGCGTCACGCCGTTCAATAAGGTTGCGGGATAGCGCCCACCGGACAGAACCGCGCGCATCAGATCGCCCGCCAGCTGCGGCGCCGGATCGGCGTATTTTCCGTCGGAGCTGCGTCTTGCCGTTTCCCGCGCCAGGTCCCAGACGCAGAGCCTCGCGCGCGCGTCGAAGGAGGGACGGATGATCTCCAGCGCCTGTTCGTGCGCGCGGATATGCGCCGCGAAGTGCGCAAGGCTGTCTCGCAGGAAGAACCGCACGGAAATGCGCGCGGCGTTCGGCGCAAGGCCCAGAAAATAGACGTGCTGCGTGGGAAGCAGCGTCTGCTCCAGAAATTCACACGCCTGTCCCTTCGCTAGAAGCGCCAGCGCCCGGCTGACGTCCTCTTCCTGTATGCCGGAATCGGCCGGAATGCCGAACAGCGCCATGGTTCCAAGATCCGCGTACGCCGAGCCCGCGTTTTCCGCCCAGCAGACGACGGTCGTGTCGCCAAGCACCTTGCAGTGGTTCCGGTCGGCCAGCAGTGCGTTGAGCGCCGTGGTGTAGGCAAAGGCCGCGTATTCGCTGACCGGCGCGTTTTGCGAGTATTCGTGGCCGTAGGACCAATATGCGTTCGCGTTGAACGAGACCAGCGAGCCGCCCGAGCTCTGCGCGCCGCGCACGCCCTTGATGGCAGGATGCGTCGCCACGATCGGCGCGGTTTTTCCCGTGATCAGACACTGTGCGCTGGGCGCGTCCGGGTTCCCCGCCTGATAGTGCCGCTGCCACGCGGCCTGTAGTTCGGGGTCCTCTGTGACCGGATGGCGGCCGCTTGCGCCGTCGTAGGAAAAGACAAAATTCGCGTTCCCGGTCACATCCTTCCAGCGGCTTTGGAGCAAGGGATGGCTTGGTGCAAGCTCCGGCTTCCAGGTGTCAAAGAAGGCGAGCACGGCCCTTGCCGCCGGCGTGTCCACATCGTCCAGCAGCGCATGGTGGAGCGCCGCGCAGGCCTCAAAGCACTTTTTTGCGCGCTCCGGCTTGCCCTTTTCGTCTGCGCCCAGCATGTAGCTGGCGTTATCGCAGAGAAAGTTTGCAGAAATGCCGGACGAGCGCAGTTTATGCGCGGGGACGCGCATCTGACGGGGGAGAAGCACCTGCTTTTTTCCGCTGGTTGCCGGCTCACGGCAGTCGAAGACGTCGACCAGCGCGCCCGTGTCATCGATTTCCAGCTGGAAGCTCACGCGGAACGTCTCGTCCCAGCCGGGGGCGGAGATTTTGCCTTTATGGAGCATTTCCTCGTAATACGCAGTGAGCGCCTGCAAGATCATGTGACCACCTCCACGTTCCGGCAGTCCAGCACGCCGCGCTCTAAATGGGCTCTGAAGAACTGCGCCCGGATATCCTGCGGGTCCGCGTAGTCCAGATCGTAGAGCATCCAGCCGAGCTCCTGCGTCAGATCGATGGCGGGAATCGCGCCGCCCGGCCATTCGCGGAAGCATGCCGGAAATTCGCGGCAGCCAAAATACGGCGTGTGGTAGCACTGGCCCTTTGCAAGCCTCCGGCGCAGAATATCCTGGAACTTGCCCGCGTTGTCGCCGGGGGCGGCCTTGTCTGTCAGGTCAAAATGGCACTCGATTACATAGTGAACATCCCGCAGGACCATCGCCGCGCGCTGCTGGATCTCCTGCGCCGTATAGAGCGCGGGCGCTTTTCCGCCCTTTGCCGCCTGAAGAACCGCAGAGGCCAGAAGCGTGGACTTGACCTCGTTGCGGCGGATGTTCGTAAAGCGGATGGGATTTAACAGATAGATGCGGTCGACAGTGTACCGGAGTCCAGGGTGCCAGTAGATGGCCTCCACCAGCCCGCGCGCGGCAGAGGGCGTGATGACATCATAGCTGACGCGTTCGGTCTTCATTTCCGGACGGGAGAAGCAGGCGTAATCGCCCCAGACCTCAATGAACATCGACATGGGCACCACCTCCTTTCCCAGCAAGCTTTCGGTTCGCGGACAGAAGTACGTTCATACAAATCCCTTCCTCCTATCAGATAAAAATACCAACGCCTGTCTCTAGGTTCATGGCAAGGCCGGTTTTCTCGTCGTATTTTGACAAATCCATCAGAATTGCCGACCCATCCGGCAGCAGCTCCAGTGCTCCCGCGTCATCCAGCGCGCGAAACTGCGGCTCGTAGCACGCGACGCTGAACTGCCCGAGCTTCCGAAGAAATGTCCGGCTGACCTCGCCTTTTTGCAGGCGTTCACAAAGCGGCGCACCAGCTCCGATTGGCAGGTAGATCGTTCGGGTCGGCGCTTCGATCAGGTGAAAGCGTCCGGCAATCTGCGCAAACGGCAGCATGCAGCCGTCAATGCCATGCTCTGTTGCCTCCAATATTCCCCTCTTATCCAGCGCGTCAGCGCCCTTGAGCCGGAGAAGTTCTTCAAAATACGCATAGATGGCCTCCGGCGAGGACAGATCGGTATGCTTTCTGGCCGCGTACTGCAGCGCGCTGAGATTTTTAAGAAGCATGACCGGCAGATTCTTGCCGTCTAGTGAAAAGCGGTATACGAGGCTCTCATCTGTACGCCGCTTTCCTTCCCGGTTGCAGCGCCCGGCGGTTTGCAGAAGCGAATCGAGTCCGCAGTCTTCTCGATAGGCGACCGGAAAATCCACGTCCACGCCCGCTTCAATCAGAGAGGTGGATACCACGCGGCACGCAAGGCCCCTTGCCAGACGCTCGCGAATTTCTGAAATTTGCCGTTTGCGGTCGTGCGCGCAAAGAAGCGTGGTCAGGCAATAGCGCCCTTCCTCCGGCAGCGCGTCATAGAGCTCCTGCGCCGTGCTCCGGCGATTGACGACGCAGAGCATCTGCGTGTCCTGCGTCAGGCGGCGGCCCATCGCCTCAAGAGAAATATGTCCCAAATCGGCCGGCGTTGTTCGGCGCAGCGCGGTGTACAGCGCCTGGGTATGCGGGCAAATTTCCCGTATGGCAAGCGCGGGAGAGAGCTCCTTCAGAAGCGGCGCAACCGCAGGCTGCGTTGCCGTACAAAGGACGGCGGTCGTATGGTAAAACTGTACCAGCTGCGCGATCGCGGAAAGACACGGCAGCAGATAATCAATCGGGATGGTCTGCGCCTCGTCGAAGATCACAACACTGCCTGCGATGTTATGCAGCTTCCGGCAGCGGCTGGGGCGATTGGAATAGAGCGACTCAAAAAACTGCACTGCCGTTGTGACGACGACAGGCGCGTCCCAGTTTTCGCTCGCCAGAAGTTTCCGGTACTGCGCGCCGGTCATCTCCTCGGGCTCTGCCAGCTGATATTCCGTGCCGGCATAGTGCGCCAGCACGTTTTCTGCTCCGAGAAGGTCTGAAAAGACAGACACGGTCTGGTCGATGATCGAAGTGTAGGGAATTACGTAAATGACGCGGTCCATCTTCTGCGCCGCGGCCTGCTCGAGCGCAAAGGCCAGAGAGGAAAATGTCTTTCCGCCGCCGGTCGGCACGGTCAAGGTATAGAGCCCCGGCGGAAGCGTCCGTCCGCCATCGATGCACGCGCGCAGCACGGAATTGCGCTGTCTGCCGATCGCACTTTCCCGCTTGCATGCAAGATATGTTGCCGCGCGGCTGCGCACTTTGTCCAGCAGTTCCGAAATGGCGGCAGACCCTCCGCGCGGCGCCGGGGCTCCCTCCATAAAATTCTGCGTGTCCTGAAAATCCGCGTCAACCAGGCAGGAAAACAGCATCCGGGTGTAAAACGCGTTTTGTATCCAATCAGAGGTCAGCCACGGGGCAGGCGCAGGACCCGGCAGCGGCGGCAATGCCGATTGGTCAAAGCTTACCGGCCGCTGCATCCTGCCAAAGAGCGAGGCTTCGTCCGGTCCGTCGGCTTTCGGATTGCCCACATCCGGGATTCCGCCATGGTGTCCGGCGATGGCGAGCGCGGCGGGAAGGTTCCGGCGGGAAAAGGCCAGCTTCGCGCCCGCTGTCGAATGGTCTACGATCGCGCCGCCATGCAGCCGCGCCTGAAATTCGGGTGTGCATTTTCCAATGTCATGCAGCAGACCCGCAAGCTCCGCATCTGCTTCCGCGCCAAAGACTGCAGCAAACCGCTTCGCCAGAGCGGCGGTTCCGCGCAAATGCTCAGCTACAGTCTGTTCTCTTCCGTCTTCGGCAATATGCGCAAGAAAAAACATATTCACCTCCGAAATTTTGTTTGATTCACCGGTATTATACTGTGAATTCCCGGATATTGCAACTGCCATTGCCGCACGCCCCGAAAAAAATTGGAAAGCGCTGATTTCCGCCGCGCGTGGGACGCGCCTTGCTGGATGATCGACGGCAAAAAAACACAGCCACCGGCTCTGCCGGTGGCTGTGTTTTGCAGTTACGATTCGCGGACGTTGAAGTCCTTGGTGGTGACGAGCTTATGGTTGAAGTAGATTTCAAGCGTGTAGGTTCCGGCCTTCTGCGGCATGCTCGAGAGCGTACCGACGAAGAGATTTTTCTCCCACATCGTGCTCCATTGCCGCTGCGACTCCTCGAAGCTTACAAGCTTGCCCGCCTCGTCGCGGACAACAAGCATGACGGCGATATCTTCCTCCGCCTTTGTGTCGAGCGTCACGAGCGTCTGCAGCGCAAAGGCCATCTGCTCGTTGATGGTGTAATAGTTGTTGCGCGTGGTGGAAATGTTCGTGCTGTTGACAGTTTCCACATTCGCGGGCTTCAGGAAGAAGCCAAGATATGTGCCCGCCATGCCGTGGTCGGTGTACTTGTCCGTGACGGCGGGGGAGTGATACGTCGTTTTCGTCTCACCCTCGAGCTTTTCGCCGCTCTTGAGCGCTACGGTGAACGTATAGTCCGCGTCCGGTACAAGATCGGAAAGCGGAATGCGAACAGGCGCTTCCTCTGTCTCGGGAAGTGTGACGGGCGTATCGATTCCCGCGATCTTTGCCTCGAGCGTCCAGCCGGGCTCCGCCGGGTCGACCTCGCACGTCCAGTCGAGCACGAGCTCTTCGCCGTCGACGTTCGCTGTGAACGAGGAGAGCTTCGTGATGTTCGGCGTGATGGTGGTCGAGACGCTTTGCAGCATCGTGGGCGTGGAGATGATGACCTCATACGTTTCGCCCGGGGTGAGACCCTCAAAGGTGACAGACGGCGTGGAAACGATCTGCGTGTCGGAGTAATCGTCTGCGCCTGTGATCGTGACGGTCCAGCTCTCTGGTGCGTCGCCCTCAATGTTCCACGAGAGAATTGCGGACGAGCTCGAAATCGCAACCGACAGCGGCGGGACGATGCTGACGGTCGGAACCGTCGAGAATGTAGCGGCTGTCCGGCCGATGAGCTTCGTGTTTTCGGGCTCCTGCAGCGTGAAGGTGTATTCGGTGCCGGACTGAAGGCCCGCAATGACAGTGCTGTGGCCGGAGAAGGTCGTCGTCTGGGGCTCTAAGCCCTCCGCCGTATAGCTGACCGTCCAGCTGCCGGGGTCGGGACCGTCCAGGATGATGAGGTTCAGCTCGGCCTGTGTCACGGAGACGGCGGTCGCGGTGAAGCTCAGAATTTCCGTCTGCGCCAGCGTTGTCGCCATGATCGAGTAGTTGCCGGTCAGCTTTTCGCCGTTGGCAGGCTCAATGGTCACAGTGTACTGCGTGCCGGGCACGAGGCCGGAGAACGTGAGGCCGGTATTTGCCTGAAAGCTCTGGTGGAACTTGTTCCCGTAGGTGTCGGAGCAGACAACCTGGAACGAGCCGTCCTTTTCGGCGGAATCGACCTGCACGGTCAGATGATCCGTGCCCGCATCAAGAAGGGTAATGTCGTCAATGTGGATGTTGCTGGGCGCGATGATGAAGAAGTAGACCGCTGCGCCGATGCCCGCGATCAGAAGCAGGCAGCAAAGCGCAATGGGGAGCCAGCGGCTCTTCTTTCTGCGCTTTTTGGGGGGAGAGCCCGAATCGTCCAGCGGCGCGTCGTCCTCCTCGTCCGGCTCCAGAGAGCCCGCGATGCCGTAGCCATCGGGGTCCTTGAGCGCTTCTTTGTGGACGGAGTCGATGAGGTCGTTGAGCATCTGTGTATCCGGCGAGAAGTTTTCCTTAAAATCCTCCGGCATGGCCTCGGTGTCCGCAAACTGGACGGGCTCGACCTCTTCTTCCTGCGTGAGGTCGACCGGCTCGTGCTCGCCCGCGATGGGGGGAACGATGAGCGTATCGTCGAGCTGGTTGCGCTTCATGTACTCGACCAGCGCGTCCTTGAGCTCCTGCGGCGTCTGGTACCGGTCTTCGGGCTTGAAGGCGCAGGCCTTGAGGATGATCTCGGAAATTTCGTAGTCCGCGTACATTGGGACGGGGAGCGCCTCGCCCGTGACCCTGCGGCGGTCGGCAGCCTTTGCAGACGTGTTTTCGTCCTCAAAGGGCGCGTGGTTGCCGTTGAAGATCCGGTAGAGAATGAGGCCCACGGAGTAGATATCCGTCGTCGGCTCGATCGTGCCGAGCAGACTGAACAGCTCCGGCGCGGAGTAGGAGCTGAGCATGCTCTCGGGCATGGTGCAGTATTTGAGATCGTCGATTTTCGCGATGCCGAGGTCGCCGAGCAGGAAATGCCCCTGCGCATTTAAGTAGATGTTGGACGGCTTTACGTCGCGGTGAATGAGTCCCGCGTTCCGAAGGTCGATGAGCGCGCTGCAAAGGTCCATGGCTAAGTTTACCGCGCAGAGCTTTGTCATGGCGTTGTCCGCCAGGTAATCGACGAGCGTCTTGCGGTGCTCGGCCAGCAGATACATATCGTAGCCCACGCCGTCTTCCTTAGGTGCGATCTGATAGCTGCGGAAGCAGTCAAGGTTCGGGCTTGCGGAGAGCGCTTCGAGCGTGGTGAGCTCGGTCTGATAATCCGAGACGACCTGCTCATAATATTTCTGCGCGTCCTCGGTCGTGGCGGCGGCGCCGGTGAACATCAGCGCGTCGACCTGCTTCTGCGACTCCGGTACGGAGATGTGCTTGAGGATGTAGGTCTGACCGCTCTTGGTGCTTTTGACAATATATACTGCGGCTGCGCCGCGGACACTCAGACACTCGACCACCTCCATATTGGACAGCAGCGGCGAAATGAGTTTGAGTTCGGCCAAATGGTTCGCCTCCTTTTCATACGTCCTATTATTTTAAGCGATATTCGATAAAAATGCAATACAAGATATTGTACATTGGGGTTGGAATTTGTCGAAAGGTGTGGTATGATACGCGATAGGTATCAGAAAATCACAGCATCGTCTGTGACAAGCCCCGCGCGCACGGTGCTTTTTCCTGCGCGCAGCGTAACGGAGGATTTGCATGAAATTAAGAAAATGCGAATTCTGCGGCACGGAGTTTGACGCCGCGCTCGGCCAGTGTCCGCTTTGCGGAAAGGCCGTGCAGCCCGGCGCAGCCGAGCCGCAGCCCGTCATGCCCGCGGCCTACAAGCCGGCAGGCGGACACGGCGGAAAATTCAGCAAAAAGAAGGGCGGTCGCTTTGCGCAGAGCCCGAAGAAAGCAAAAGAGGAAAAACAGCCCGTGGAAAACCCGTATAAGATCCCAAAGTGGATGATGGTCATGATCTGCGTGATTTTGGGACTGACCGTTTTAATGGGCGCGGCGTTCGCGTTCTATCAGCTCAGCTGGTTCCCGAAATTCTTGGGCCCGTCCGAGCCTGTGAGCATGCAGGAGCAGGAAGCAGAGGTTCAGCCGGAGCAGCCTGCGCAGGAAGAGCCCGTGCCCGCCGCACCCACCGAGCGGCAGTATATGAACGAAGAGGACTATCAGCCCGAAGAGGCGGAGGAGGAGCCGGAAGCGGTCATTGCGTGCGAGGGATTGACGCTCGCCACAAGCTCCATTACCTTTGACGAGCCCGAGCGATTCTACAATATTACGGTGCAGAAGCTTCCTGAGACATGCAACGAGGATGTGACGTTCTCGTCGAGTGATGAGACGATCGCAACGGTCAACCAGCAGGGAAAGGTCGTTGCGGTAAACGGCGGTACGGCGGTCATCACCGCGACCTGCGGCAGCCAGACGGCAACGTGCCTTGTAACCTGCGACTTTATTGCGGAGGAAGAGCAGACCTCGAGCGAAGAAGAGCTTGCACCCGCGCTCAACTCGACCGATATGACGCTGTTCTATCCCGGCGAGCAGGCGCCGCTGATCGTCAATAATCTTCCCGACGGCGCGCAGGTGACGTTTACGAGCGAAAACGCATCCGTTGCGACGGTCTCCTCCAGCGGCACCATTACCGCCGTTGGCAGCGGCACGACGACCGTGCGCGCGGAATTCAGCGGCACGAGGCTTGAATGTATCGTCCGCTGCAAGCTCGACTCCAGCGCGGAATCCGGCGCGGAAGCGGACGCGGAGGGCTGCACGATCAGCCATTCGGACGTGACGATGGCGTTCCTCGGCGAATACTTCAAGATTTCTCTCAAGGACGCGGACGGAAACCGCATCAAGGGGCTCTCGTGGAGCTCCGGCAATACCGGCGTGTGCACAGTCGACGCCGACGGTGTTGTCACTGCGACCGGCAAGGGCACGACGACTGTCTCCACCACCTACGGCGGTAAGAGCTTCGAGTGCATCATCCGCTGCAACCTCAAATAACAGACAAATTCCCGGACGCAGGCGTTTTCCTGCGACCGGGAATTTTTGTTCAGGCCTCTGATTTTCTGCTTCTGCGGAACAGAAGCGTGATGCACCAGAGCCCGGCGAGACCGACCACCGCGTAGACGATGCGGCTGACGCTCGCGGTCTGGCCGCCGAAGATCCACGCGACCAGGTCGAACCGCGCAAAGCCGACCAGACCCCAGTTGACTGCGCCGACAATGGCCAGAATCAATGCCAAGGTATCCATGTTACTTCCTCCTTTTTATGAACACATCCGTAGTATGTACGGCGCGGCCGCCAATTATTCTGCAAAACGCACAGGAACAGGAGAAATTGAGATTGCTTTTTTGGCGAAATCCTGTATAATAATTATAGCTGTAAAATTTTTAGGCGCTATGACAATTTTTGAGTTTCCCGTCCGGATTTGTCTCCGCAGGAAACAGTCTTTCCTGACAGGAGGTATGGATATGAACATGGTTTGTCTGGACTTGGAGGGCGTGCTGGTGCCCGAAATCTGGATCGCGTTTTCCGAAGAAAGCGGCATTCCGGAGCTGCGGAGAACCACGCGCGACGAGCCCGATTACGATAAGCTCATGCGCTGGCGGCTCGGCATTCTCAAGGAGCACGGGCTGAAGCTCGCGGATGCGCAGAATGTCATCGCGAAGATTGACCCGCTGCCGGGCGCGAAGGAATTCTTAGACGAGCTGCGCTCTATTACCCAGGTCATCATTATCAGCGATACCTTTTCACAGTTTGCCGGTCCTCTGATGAAAAAATTAGGTTATCCGACCATTTTCTGTAATTCTCTGGAAGTAGCTGAGAACGGAGAGATTACCGGATTTAAGATGCGTGTGGAGAATTCCAAATATACTACGGTCAAGGCACTGCAGTCCATCGGCTTCCAGACCATCGCCAGCGGCGACAGCCATAACGATCTGGGTATGATCCAGGCCAGCAAGGCAGGCTTCCTGTTCAAGAGTACTGAGCAGATCAAAAAGGATCATCCGGAACTGCCGGCATATGAGACTTATGATGAATTGATGGCAGCGATCAAGAGCGCACTATAATAAAAGACATCATTTAAAATAAAAGACATCTTTAATTAAGAGAAAAGGAAGCGTGGGTATCGAGCAGGATGCCTGCGCTTTTGACGCCCACATTATACTAATTTGGAATGAGGTAATCATGGGAATGGAGCAGGAACAGACACCCCATAAGCGCCGTGTGCGGTATAAGGGAAAATATCCGAAAAAATACGAGGAAAAATATAAAGAATTACAGCCGGAAAAATACGGAGATACCATTGCCCATGTCATCAGCAAGGGCAATACGCCCGCAGGTATGCATAGATCCATTATGGTACAGGAGATCCTGGATTTTCTGAAGATCCAGCCGGGAGAGCCCGGATTCGACGCGACGCTGGGGTACGGTGGACATACAAAAGCTATGCTGGAACAGTTACAGGGCCGTGGTCATATCTATGCCACAGATGTAGATCCGGAAGAGTCTGCCAAGACGAGGAAACGTCTGGCGGATGCCGGGTATGGAGAGGATATCCTGACGATTAAATTGCAGAATTTCTGTACCATAGATGAGATCGCAAAAGAGGTCGGAGGATTTGATTTTATTCTGGCAGATCTTGGGGTTTCGTCTATGCAGATTGACAATCCGGACCGTGGTTTTACATTCAAGGCAGAGGGACCTTTAGATCTGCGTATGAATCCGGAAAAAGGAATCAGCGCAGCAGAAAGACTGCGGGATATTTCCAAAGAAGAGCTTACCGGCATGTTGATTGAAAATTCGGATGAGCCATATGCAGAAGAAATCGCAGAAGCAATCACAGAGAAGATCCGCAAAGGCGGCAAGATCGAGACAACAACGGGACTTCATCAGGTGATCGAAGAGACACTTGCATTTATCCCGGAAAAAGAAAGAAAAGAAGCAGTACGGAAATCCAGCCAGCGAGTATTCCAGGCACTTCGTATTGATGTGAATAATGAGTTTGAAGTATTGTATGATTTCCTGGATAAGCTGCCGGGTGTATTAAAGCCTGGCGGAAAAGTTGCAATCCTCACATTCCATTCCGGAGAGGACCGTCTTGTAAAGAAATCATTTAAGGCTTTACAGAAGCAGGGAGTTTACAGTGAAGTTGCAAAAGATGTTATAAGACCAAGTGCAGAGGAATGTAACACTAATCCAAGAGCAAGGTCAACAAAGATGCGCTGGGCAATAAAGGCTTAACTTAAAGCAGTGCTTAATAAAATAAATATACAAACCATTTAAAAAGTGGTATGATGTATAATATTATGAGAGAGGAAAGCATATGTCAATCTGTGTAATAAAGAGATAGTGACTTGGGTGCTTTG
>OODJ01002595.1_pt1 | contig 11907 bp, 11 predicted proteins | sample 1671611 | NCBI WGS metagenome assembly OODJ01 (sample SAMN06348174, study PRJEB24527) | human gut metagenome | biome: human gut; feature: ankylosing spondylitis patient; material: feces | host: Homo sapiens | place: China | collected 2015-10 | reverse complement strand
GAGTCGTTATGCCAGAGCAACACCAGTTCGCCGTTGGCAGATGCTACCTGTTTGATGAGTTGTGTTGAGTAGGCAAGTGCTCCCTCATAGCCAAGATTCATATAAACAGGTTCGTTCAGGCTGCATTCCATGATTGCCAATGGGTGGAGAATAAGTGGCGAGATACGTTTATTCTCAGGATTAATCCAATGTACCGGACGAGATGTGCCGAGGCGAAAACCGGCAACATCCGGATAGCCCATCGTGAAATCATCTGTAATACCTGCTTTTTCCAACCATACCATATCTTCCGGTTCGCGTGAGGCCAGATAATGATGCCGATTGTAAGTGACCGATTTTCCGGTTTGTCTCTCCAACAATTCTTTTTCTGTTGAGATGAGTGCCGGTGTTTTACCGGCATCGTAACTGGTATGCAGCCCAATCTGTACTTTTTCGGTTTTACAAAAGAGCAAAAGCTCTTGTAAGTCCTTTGAATGCAGTTTATAATGAGGCTTGTCATAAACGGATGAGCCACCTGACTTGATAAAAAACAGAGATTCACAACGGTTTTTTCCGATAACGGCCTTTAATTTGTTTCGTTGTTTTACAAGCCAGGGAAATGTGTAGAACGGATCTTCCTGTAACGGACCGTGAAACATCTTCCAGGCATGTTTCAGCCCTGTGCCTTTAATCGTTTCTCGTATCAGGTTGCGGAAAGTCCGGCAAAAGAAAGGAGCATCTACATCGTGTGTCAGCCATACTTTTTGTATGTGTGGGGGCAGTTCGACGGCTGACTGTACACGCGCTTGGCGTAACCAGCGTCGCAACAATTTACCGTATTCGTCGACTATCGGGCGATGAATGAATCCTGCTTTGAAGGGTAGGGATTCTGTTCCGAGGAAGCGACCGTGGATGTCCCGTATGTTGCGTTTCCGTATTTCTTCATATCGCGTCAGCAGAAAATAGGCACTGGCGATGATATCGGCATGTACCACCCAAGTATCCCCCTGCCATTCTATTTTGGGAGAACCGAAGAGCAGCGGTACGCCTTCTATCTCTTCCAGTGGTAGTTTGGGCATGGACTCGGCTGTCCCGTAAACTTCATCCCGGAAAAAGGGAGACGGGATGATGACTACGCGATAACGGGAGAATTTGTTGGGATCCGATGTGTAACCGACAAGACTGGCTAATACATCGGCCTTTTCTCCTCCTATCAGGAATTTGGTAATATAGGAAATAACGGCTTTCATACTGTCTTTCAACTTTACAGGAACAAACGGACTACTTCGAATGCTTCAGCATAAGGACAGCCAGCTTGTACACCGCGTGTTTTTGCCAGTGAAAAGATAAACTCTTCGGATAGATAGTCGCGTGTTCCTTGTGATTCGTATGCTTTTAATGCTTCGACTTTGGCTTGAATGTGCTTTCTATTCAGTTCAACAAAACATTGTGTGTTGAATGTCAGATTGTTCCAAATCAACTCGTAGCCCAGCAGTGTCGTGTTTTTGAAGGCGCGTAGGCCTTCTTGGGCGATCGTTGTATGATCCTGGTGAATGTCGTGTAGGCTTGGGATAAAGACCAAGTCAAAGCTGTTCGATTTTTTTAGGCGGATCAGTTCTTCCAATATTTCCTGCCGGACATATCCGAGTTTACGGACCTCATAATTGTAGATGATGAGGTTTTCAGGTGATATTCCCAATTGGGCAGTCGCTTTCTTGACTTCTGTCTTCAAAATATCTTTCGGAAAACCTTCGGGTACGGACTGCTGAGCGGTTGAAAAAGCGACATAGGTTACTTTCTTTCCCAGTTCGATAAGTTTGCTTATGGTTCCTCCCAGTCCTAATTCCCCGTCATCCGTATGGGGGGCTAAAACCAGTATATTATTATAACTGTTTAATATCATAAATAATTTATCTGTTTATTATCCTTCCTATTTTTAAACAGGCTCTATTTAATAAACTTAATTTTCCTTTGGTTATTGTGAAGAAGGGGGTTTGAATTGCACCGAATTCACGGAAAAAACGTTCGACTCCCGGTATCATGGAACCTTCGAAATCAAATGTGTCGGTATATTGTGAAACATAACGGATTGCTTCCCACAAAATTAAACTGTGTGCTCCGGACTCCCGAAGAGTCGGATTTCCTCCACCAGCCAGATACCAGGCGGAACTTTCTTGCCAGACGATAAAAGCGACAGCATGCAAACGTCCTTTTTCGTCATAACCGCCCCATAAATCTCCCTGGTCCCGTTTTCGGCAAATATTGATCAGTTTGATTAAAACTTCCATATCTTCTTTGTTGGTGATCTGTTGACGTTTGAAGGTTTGTGCCTGTATCAACAAGAACTCTTCTATAGAAATTCCTTTTTTTACTGTGATATGATATTTGTCTCTGGCTTTTGTGATGTTCCGTCGGATATTGAAACTCATATTTCCCAATATTGCTTTTGTGTTTCGGATATCCTTCAACATATAGGTGTAGCGTGTTGTTTGTCGGTAACCTTCCCAATAGAATGGTAGCCAGTCGGTGATTCCGTAATGAAAATTTTGCATAAAATACGGATAGCTTTTAAGCGTGTTTAGCAGTTGTTTGCATAAAACTTGCCGGTGGCCTAAAGTTTTGGTGTATTTGGTATCTTTGGATTCCGGTGCGAACCAAGGACCCATTGTTTGTGTGTAGGATGGCATTGAGATAATACCTTGTCGAGGACAATAAAGTGGCATCGCTGCCGTAATCCTTTCTTTTTCTTCAACCAATAAGACTTTCCATTTATCTTTGCCACAAACCGTATCGAGCCACCAGTCACGGGAAAAGATGGGAATACTAGTTTCAGTGTTGCAAAGCAAATGGTATTTGTCTTTTGTGTTCATGAATGATTTTCTGTATAATCATGGACACAGATGACTACAGACTTGATCCGTATCATCTGTGTGTCATTGATTTTATCCTTTTAACGCTTCGAAGATCAGGTTGGACAATTCGTCTGCCAGTTCAGGATTGTCGGCAACGCATTGTTTGGCGGCATCACGTCCCTGTCCTAATTTAGTGTCGTTGTAACTGTACCACGAACCGCTTTTCTTAATGATGTTCAGTTCTGCACCTAGGTCGATTATCTCACCGGCTTTGGAGATACCTTCACCGAACATGATATCGAACTCTGCTTTCCGGAAAGGAGGAGCAACCTTGTTCTTGACTACTTTTACGCGCACTTGGTTTCCTTTGATATCGTCGCCGTCTTTCAATTTACCGATGCTGCGGATATCCAGGCGGACAGAGGCATAAAACTTCAACGCATTACCGCCGGTTGTCGTTTCGGGATTGCCAAACATCACGCCGATCTTGTCACGCAACTGGTTGATGAATATACAACAGGTATTTGTTTTACTGATCGTTCCTGTCAATTTACGTAGAGCTTGTGACATCAAGCGAGCTTGTAATCCCATCACGCTGTCACCCATATCTCCCTCGATTTCGGCTTTGGGTGTAAGGGCTGCCACGGAGTCGATCACGATAATATCTATAGCGGCAGAACGGATTAATTGTTCTGCAATTTCGAGAGCTTGTTCACCATTGTCCGGTTGTGAGATGAATAAATTATTCACGTCAACTCCTAGTTTTTCGGCATATGATCGGTCGAAAGCGTGCTCTGCATCAATGATAGCGGCAATACCGCCTTGTTTTTGAGCTTCAGCAATGGCATGGATTGCCAAGGTGGTTTTACCGGAAGATTCGGGACCGAATATTTCTATGACACGGCCTTTCGGGTATCCTCCCACGCCTAAGGCTCTGTCTAGCCCGATAGAGCCGGAAGGGATAACCGCAACATCTTCCACGACATTATCTCCAAGTTTCATGACGCTTCCCTTACCGAAATTCTTTTCAATTTTGTCAAGGGTAAGTTGAAGTGCTTTTAACTTGTCTTGATTGGTTTCTGTGTTTGCCATAATTTATTGATTTTAGATTTTGAATTTTAGATTTTAAATTCTTCCAAGATCTGCTTTGCATGATCCTTGGTGTTCACTTTGGTGATTATTCGTTCGATAATCCCGTTTGCGTTAATGATGAAAGTAGTTCGAACGACTCCCATGTAGGTTCTTCCGTATAATTTTTTTTCAGCCCAGATACCGTATGCTTCCAGTATCTTTTTTTCTGTGTCGGCAATCAGATTAAATGCCAGGTTATATTTGGCGATAAATTTCAAATGTGAATTTGCCGAATCGGGGCTGACACCAACAACTTCAAATCCTTTTTCCGTGAGGGAAGAATAACTGTCATTCAAACTACATGCTTCAGCCGTGCATCCTGATGTGTTGTCTTTCGGGTAAAAATAGAGGATTAATTTTTTGCCTTTAAAATCATCCAGCGTGATTTTTTTCCCGTCTTGATTTATGCCCTCGAAGTAAGGGGCTTTATCTCCTTCTTTTAATGGTGTCATATGCGTTTATAATTAGTGATTTACGATAAGGAATATAAACAATTTATGATTTGATATAACTTGTTTATTTCTTTTCCCGTAGTCTATCTACAAAAGTAGGAATATTTTGGTGAAATGAAATAGAGTTTTGGAATATTTGTACATTTGCATAAATCTAAAAATAGCGTATGGAATTTATTGAAACGTATAATTTGACTGGGTTGATTATCGGAATTTGCACGTTCTTGATAATCGGGTTATTTCATCCCGTGGTGATTAAAGCGGAATATTATTGGGGGACGGGGTGCTGGTGGATTTTTCTTGTTTTGGGAATCGTGGGAACGATAGCTGCTTTATGGGTGACGAATGTGTTGTGGTCTTCTTTGCTGGGCGTGTTTGCCTTTTCTTCTTTTTGGACAATCAAGGAGATTTTTGAACAGGAGGAGAGGGTACGTAAAGGGTGGTTTCCCGCAAACCCGAAGAAACAGGATAAAAAAATGTAAAATTTAAAATGTAGAGTGTAGAATGAAAAAGCTTTGTGTGGGGGTATTATAAATCGGAAATCATAAATCAAGAAATTAATACATGGATAGTTCAGCAATAATAGAACAGATGAACCGGGAGAGCCGGGGAACGTTAATGGCGAGTTTAGGTATTGAGTTTACCGGTATAGGGGAAAATTGGTTAGAGGCAAAGATGCCGATTGATGAACGGACGATGCGTCCCGGGAATTTGTTGCATGGTGGAGCGATTATGGCATTAGTGGAGACCGTGGGAAGTGGGTTGACTTATATCGGGGAGAATTTGGAGGAGAATCACGTGTTTGGGATTGAGATCAATGCTAATCATGTTCGAAAAGCACAAGGAAAATATGTTATCGGGCGTGCGGAGTTTATTCATAAAGGTCATCGTACACACGTGGTAGCTGTCAACGTAACGGATGAGTTTGGTAATTTGGCTTCCGTGGGACGGATTACGAATGTGGTGCTGCCTAAATCTTAATTAATAAAAAATAGTTTTATAAAGATAGAATGAACGGAGGGTGTCAAAAGTTCATTTTGCAATGACTATTTTCTCCTTGTGAAATTATTTGATAGTAATTTGTTTAGAGGTGTAATGGGAAGTTGGTAAATACAAATAGAACTTTTGACACCCTTTTGTTTATATGGAATTTTTTAATTGTAGAATTTCTTGTTTTAATTTGCCTACTTCTTCAGCTAGTTCCCTTATTTCTGAATCTTTTTTTGCTATGATACAGAGTAGTTTATCTTCGATATTTTGTTCTGGAGCAAAGTACGTGGGGATTTCATCTTGTTGAGATTGAAATTTTTCTCCTTTTCCAGTAAAGATCCATATTGGGGATAAGTGGTGAAAAGTTTTGTCAAAGTATCTTCAGTAATGCCTGTTTTACTTTCTAGAGTTCCTCTTGATATTCCTGTTAAAGAGTAAAATTCTCTTTTGCTAATCCCTAGATTTGCTACAAATTGTAATATCCTTTGTTTTATTGGTGAAATATTTTGCATATTACTTTGCATTTGGCGAAATATTTTGTATCTTTGTTGGACTTTAATAGATTAAATGATTGTAAATATACAGAAAATAATGGATTAAGCAATGAATTTTCGTTGTTGTGGAGAGGGGGTTTATTACAAACGGTATGGGTAGAACCGTTTTTTTCTGCCCTGACTTAAACCGATGATTATGGAAAAGAACGATTGGGCCAATGTTTCAATAGAGAATGCGTTGGACGGTTTGTCTATGGAAGAAATCGAGAGACTAGAGGCGTATTACATGGCAGAAGCGGAATGTTTGATGGCGTTTGGGGGACAAGAGAAGAAAGAGCCTTTGACGTTTATGTTAAAGCATTTACGTGCCACCGAGTGTTTGTTTAAAACTTTACAATTTCCATGGGAAGAGAGTGTTGCAGTCCTGTACGGAAGTTTTATGCACTATGTTGCTTTGGAGGAGAGGAAAGAGAGTGGAAAATGTTTACCGGACTTTATGACGGAATTGATTAAAAGAATGAAATTCCTTGCCCAAAAAGGACCGTTGATCACGGCTTTGTTTCGTCGATATCAAGGTCAAAGAAAAGAAGTGGAGGCTTTAGTTGCTTTAAAGAAGGGTGAATTAAACGAGCAACAATGATGGACGGCGTGAATAAAGGTTCTTTTTGCGGTGGGATACCAGGAAAGGAACAAGGTTTGTCATTGAAAGATTATTATCTGATAAAATCGCAAGTGATGAGGCGATACCGGAGTAACAAGTTGATGGAAGAATATGACGAGAATTTACTGGGAGGGTTACGACATGATATTGATGAGATGAGGCAAGTACTGAATTGCTTGAGACTACCGTGGATGAAGTTGGCAGATGCGTTTTTTCAGGGGTACGTGGAATCTCCCTTGGCAGATAAAAAAGGGAGATTGTTAGCTTCACGATTTATCGAGTTGATGGTAAAATTATCGGGAGAAGTTTCTTTTGTTGAGAAATTAATGGAATATGGTAATTTTCAAATGAAGGAAATAAAGGAATTATTGGATGCGTGTAAGGAGAAAACGTATTATAGTATCACGGTTGATAATGAGTTGTTGTACGGTCTCTCGGTGCAACAATTAGTTGAGCTTCATGATACGATTGAAATGTTTCTCGAACATGGAAATTCTTCCTTTCATGAGTTTGAAGATGATGATCTGTACTCGGTTGATATGTCAATGTCTGTTTTTCGTTTTGCGGATTGTGATTCCTATTCTATTTCTTATGATTTGGATACTTACGAGGGAGAAATGAGATTTACTTCTTCCGAACAAATGAGGTATGTAATCAAGCGGATGCAACAATTCTTGGATAAGATGGAAGAGGGGGATTTTGTTGATGCTGTCGAAGAGGCTCCGGAGGAATTTGCTGTTGTTATCAAAGAAGACCGTATGCCAAGAGAACGAGTTTTGAGGTCGACTCCGTTTGTGGATAGACAGGTGTGCCAACGTGATGAGGAATCGCTGATTACAAATTTTAATATAGGAGTCAATGACTTGTGTTTAAATGGTTTGTCTGCCGGACAGTTAAAATGTATTGTTCGAAAGTTGGAAGGTTTCTTGGATATAGTTAATGAGAAATGGAGAGAATGAGGTTGAGAACATGTAGTCACTATTTGATGTGTGATTGGCATGGAATGTCATGCATTTCCCGTCATGATTCTTGTTTGCAAATTTCTATTTTTGTGTAATGGGAATTTGTGTGGGAGTGTGAATGAAAATTAGCTGGTATTTAGGAGAAAATAAGGCAACACAAGCAGATGACTGACGTGTTGCCTTCGTTTCATAGCCGTTTGGAAACTGTGTTTGATATGTTGGCAGTACAGTCGTGAGATACGGGGTGTGGCTGAATACGCTCTTATCACGTGTTTATTTGTGTTGGAAAAGTATTAAAGCATTATAATTTATAATGAATATTCCATTTTGGAGTGGGGTATAAAGTGCGATTCAGAACTTTTGAAATCATTTCTTTTAGGAATTAAGTCGTTTGATGGTTTCTTCCAGTTTGAACATTTCATCTCGGAGGCGTGCGGCTTCAAGGAAATCCGTTTCTTTAGCGGCTTTTTGCATGGCGGCTTTTGTTTTTTGCAACATTTTCTCCAATTCCGGTTTACTCATGTAGGCAATGACGGGATCTGCAGCCATGTTCACGTGTTCTTCTTCGATGTAAGCACGGGAGGTCTCTTTCAGCACGGATTCCGTGGATTTACGTATTTGGGTTGGGGTGATACCGTGTTGACGGTTATATTCCATCTGTTTCTCTCGACGGTACTGGGTTTCATCGATGGTTTCCTGCATGGAGCGGGTGATCGTGTCGGCGTACATGATGACTTTACCATTTAGGTTACGGGCGGCACGTCCGGAGGTTTGTATTAGTGAACGAGTGGAACGTAGGAATCCTTCTTTGTCGGCATCGAGGATGGCAACGAGAGAAACTTCGGGCATATCCAATCCTTCACGTAACAAGTTGACTCCGACAATCACGTCAATTACTCCTTTACGTAAATTTTCGATGATCTGTACTCGTTCCAGCGTATCCACGTCGGAGTGGATGTATTGGCATTTGATGCGAATACGGTCTAAATATTTACTTAGTTCCTCTGCCATTCGTTTGGTCAATGTGGTTACAAGAACTTTCTCGTTGACCTCGATCCGTTTTTGTATCTCGTTGATAAGGTGGTCTATCTGGTTTTTGCTAGGAACGACTTCTATTTCCGGGTCAAGGATTCCGGTGGGGCGAATGATTTGTTCTACGACCACGCCGTTGCATTTTTCCAATTCATAATCGGCTGGGGTGGCACTGACGTAAATGGTTTGTCCCGTGTTGGCCTCGAATTCTTCAAACGTGAGCGGGCGGTTGTCGAAAGCAGCCGGAAGACGGAATCCATATTCCACGAGTGATTGTTTGCGGGAATGGTCGCCACCGTACATGGCTCTCACTTGCGGGAGAGTCACGTGCGACTCGTCCACGACAAGTAAAAAATCCTGTGGGAAGTAGTCCAGCAGACAGAAGGGGCGGACACCGGCAGCCCGTCCGTCGAAGTAGCGGGAGTAATTCTCGATGCCGGAGCAATAGCCGAGTTCTCGAATCATTTCCACGTCATATTTTACCCGTTCATCTAGTCGCTTTGCTTCAAAATGTTTACCGATGGAATTTAAGAAATCGACTTGCACGACAAGGTCGTGTTCTATATCATAAATGGCTTTCGCGAGTGTGGCTTTATCCGTAACAAACAGATTGGCGGGATAGATGTTCAAATTCTCCATTTCATCAATCGTTTTCCCGGTCTGTGGGCTGAACGATGTGATCCGGTCTATCTCGTCGTCCCAGAACTCGATCCGATAAGCCATTCCCTCGAAGGTTTCAATGGCCGGAAAAATGTCTACGGTTTCACCTTTTGCCCGGAAACTGCCCCGTTTGAATTCCAGTTCGTTATTTACGTAAAGAGCATCCACCAAACGGCGTAAAAGTTGGTTGCGACCAATTTTGAGTCCTCGCTTCAAGTAAATGATGTTCGAGCCGAAAGCTGTCGGGTCTGCCATACCGTAAAGGCACGAGACAGATGAAATCACAATCACGTCCCGGCGTCCGGATAGTAAGGAGGCCGTGGCTCTTAAACGTAATTTATCGATCTCATCGTTGATCATAAGATCTTTCTCGATATACGTGTTGGTGGTGGGCAAGTAGGCTTCCGGTTGGTAATAGTCGTAGTAAGATACGAAATATTCCACCGCATTTTCGGGGAAGAATGCCTTGAACTCCCCGTATAATTGGGCGGCCAGCGTCTTGTTGTGGCTGAGGATAAGTGTCGGACGCTGAACCTCTTGTATCACGTTGGCAATGGTAAATGTCTTTCCTGATCCGGTAACTCCCAACAATACCTGACCCGGGACTTCGTCCAGAAGTCCTTGCGTTAGTTCCTTGATTGCTTCCGGTTGATCTCCGGTCGGTTCGAATTGGGATGTTAGCTTGAACATCTACTAATTTTAGATTTTAGATTTTAAATTGAGAATATAGTCCCTTCAATTTAAAATTTACAATTATTCAATTTACAATTAAGAAAGTTTGCTCATGAATTTCTCCGGGTTGATGATAAAGCGGTCGTGGATAGCCGAGCCGATTTGGGCGGTTTCATCCCATGCCTCGATGGAGAAACGAATGCGGCGACCGTTAACTTCGGTGATGGTGGCTTTGCAGGCAACTTTCTTGCCAACAGCAGTTGCTTTCACGTGTTTGGTGTTGATTTCGATACCCACGGTGTCGCTGTCGTCATCCAACATGCCTTCTAAACATTTGATAGCCGTATTTTCCATTAAACCTACCATTGCGGGAGTTGCGAATACTTCTAACTTTCCTGAACCGTAAACGACAGCCGTGTCTTTATGTTGCACGGTAATTTCTTGAGTGAAAGAGTGTCCTATTTTTATTTCCATGATCTTTGAATTTTGAATGACAAAGTTAAGTAATAATCCTGTATGGAAAGATCGTTTTAAGAAGTTTTCACGTGATGTTATGGATTGTTTAAATCCGGTTAACTGAAAAATAGGCGTACGGCTACAATGACGAGTACAGCGAGCAAGAAATATCGGATGTATTTGGCTCCCCATTTGATACTGAAACGTACTCCTAACCATGCTCCAAGCATGTTGCCACAGGCTAGGATAAGTCCGACTTTAAAATCCACGAGATCATTCCAGATAAAAATTGCCAGAGCGATAACCGTGTAGAATAGCACGATAAATAGTTTTATGGCATTGGCTTTTAATAAATCGTAACCACATCCAAGAACTAACCCTGCCAGCAGGAAGAACCCGATACCGATTTGGATAAATCCACCGTAAATTCCCAGAAAAAAGAAGATGACGTTTCGTAGCCACAGGCTTTTCATTTTTGCCTTGTCTGCGTTTGCTTTTACCCAAGCATCTGGATTTAATAGTAGCATGAAAAACATAACAATTAAAAGTCCGGCAATGACTTTTTTGAATATCTCTTCGTTGATGTCCACGGCAATAAATGCACCCACAATACTACCGAGGGCCACGGGGAGTAGCAGTTTGGAATCGGTTTTGAAATCAAGTATTTTCTTTTGTTTAAAGCCGATGACGGATACCACGTTTTGCAATAAAATAACAATCCGGTTGGTTGCGTTCGCCACGTTTGCCGGTAAGCCGATGAAGATAAGGAAAGGTACTACCAACATGGAGCCGCCCCCGGCAAACGTGTTGATAAAACCTGCGGTGGTACCGAGAAGTATGGTGACGATGATTTCGATAATTGTCATGGAGCAAAGTTAAAAACTAAAAACCAAAAGCTGAAAGTTTACCGTGAGTATTTCCGGGGATAGCGAAAGAATATAGCCAGAAGGGCAGCAATACCCATTAAGTACGGGTAGTAGAGGTACTGCATGATGGCTAGCGGGGTAATCGAGGCTAGGCCGGCGGCCATGAGTAATTGCGCCCCGTAGGGAATGATACCTTGTACGAAACACGAGAAGGTGTCTAGCAGGCTGGCAGATTTTCGGGGATCGATTCCGAAACGATTGGTGATGTCTTTAGCAATGGGGCCGGACATGATAAGGGCTATCGTGTTGTTTGCCGTACATAGATCGGCAAAACTGACGAGGGCGGCAATGCTTAATTCGGCTCCTTTTTTTGATTTGACATGAGTTGTCAATTTTTGAATGATGTATGCGATTCCCCCGTTGTAACGAATCATTTCGAGCATCCCGCCAGCCAGTAACGTAATAATAATCAGTTCTCCCATGCCGGAAATACCCGTACCCATGGCGGAAATCCATTCCCAGAATTGAATATTTCCGGTAATTATTCCGACTATGCCGGAACAGAGAGTACCGAGTAAAAGTACGATCATCACGTTCATTCCTGCTAATGCGGTGATAAGTACCAAAACGTACGGCATTACTTTTAACCACTCTATTGGAGTGACAGTGGGTGTTGTCGTAATTTCACTGCCCTGAAACA